>Ga0190273_10000052_pt1 | contig 72670 bp, 75 predicted proteins | sample Popmic504IS_FD_134513 | JGI IMG/M metagenome (GOLD analysis project Ga0190273, IMG submission 134513) | Populus adjacent soil microbial communities from riparian zone of Shoshone River, Wyoming, USA - 504 IS | ecosystem: Environmental > Terrestrial > Soil > Riparian zone > Trees stand | place...
ACCCTTCTTGACTTCAGCCTTGGTGGAGGAACGGGCCCTCCGGCTTACTTCGGACGCTTGGCGCCGTACTTGGAACGGGACTGGCGGCGATCCTTGACACCCTGGGTGTCGAGAACGCCGCGCAGGACGTGGTAGCGGACGCCGGGAAGATCCCGCACTCGGCCGCCGCGGATCAGGACCACCGAATGCTCCTGGAGATTATGCCCCTCGCCGGGGATGTAGCTGATCACCTCGCGCTGGTTGGTGAGGCGGACCTTGGCGACCTTGCGGAGGGCCGAGTTCGGCTTCTTCGGGGTCGTGGTGTAGACTCGCGTGCACACTCCGCGCTTCTGCGGGTTCTGCTCCATGGCCGGGACCTTGGATTTCGCCTTCTGCGGCTCGCGACCCTTGCGGATCAGCTGGTTGATCGTCGGCATGAAGCCCTTCACTTCCCTTAAGTTACTTTACCGAGGCGCAAAAAACGCAAAAACCCGGGGTGACCTTGCGGCCCCCTGGCCCTTGCGACGCTACGGCAATGTTCAAGCTCTTTGCCCGCTCCAGGAGCGCTAAGGCTCCGCGGGCGAGGCGGCCTATAGCCGCGAGAGGGATATGGGTCAACGGGAGAGATTTTCAACCGCCGCGATGGTGGGACAGCCGCTGCCCGCCCGCTCCGCCGATCGGCGGGCGAGTGAAAAGCGACCGTCCCCTCCGCCGCCTTGTCAGCAGCAGCAGGTTTCGAGGTGCGGCGCGCAGAAGGTCTTCAGCGCGGCGCGCACCAGCATGCCGTGAGGACCGCCGCCGTTCTCGACCTCGATCCGGAGCAGATGCATGCCGGGCGTGGTCAAGGCGCCCGCGAACCGCACGATCCGCTCCGCCTTGAACCCCCAGCCCCCTTGATTCACAGCCGCAAAGTTCGGGACCGGTATGGTGTTGTCCGTCTGAGCGATCGGAACGGACATGTTGTCCAGGAAGATCCGGATGCTGTCGTCGCCGGCCGCTTCGCCGGTCACCAGGACCTCCATCGGCACGGTGCAGCAGGGCACTTCGATCCTGAGGTCGTAATAATAAAAGCCGTTCGGATGACTGACGGAGCCGTTGCTGCTGTTCGGCTGGACCCACTGCGCCGGCGCCAGGGTCGCGCTCCAATGGGTGTTCACGTTCGAGGTGACCGCCTGAGCGGGCTGGTTGGCCACTCCCGGCCCGGTGACCCGCCAGGGCGCCGAGCCCGGGACGTTGCCGCTGTTGATCGGGATCGTCTGGCCGTCGCCGCCGACGCAGCGGCAGCACTTCAGGCGGATGTCCGGCCGCTCCTTGCTGCACGGATCGAATGTCGGCGCGGGTACGGGGCCGGTCCCGCCGACGGCGGGGTTGGGATTGCCAGCTTTGGTTGCCATGATCGCATTCCTTCGATCTGCTTCACGTCAAACGCGAAGTCAGTAAGCCCTCTCGCGTCCCTTGTGCGGGCTTGCGGGCTCGGGGTCCGTGACGCGCGTCACGTCCCTTTCAGCGAAGGATCCGGTTCGGACCGAAGCGGGCGCCCATGCGAAACCGGCGCCCGCATTGCTGCGGGCGCCGGCCATTTGCCCCCACTCTCGAATTGGTCAGGCGACCTTGGCGGTCTCGATCTCCTCGGGATCGCGAAGGACGTAGCCGCGGCCCCAGACGGTCTCGATATAATTGTCGCCGCCGCAGGCCAGGCTCAGCTTCTTGCGCAGCTTGCAGATGAAGACGTCGATGATCTTGAGCTCCGGCTCGTCCATGCCGCCGTAGAGGTGGTTGAGGAACATCTCTTTCGTCAGCGTCGTGCCCTTGCGGAGCGAGAGCAGCTCCAGCATCGCATATTCCTTGCCGGTGAGATGAACCCGGGCGCTGTCGACCTCGACCGTCTTGGCGTCGAGATTGACGGCGAGCTTGCCGGTGCGGATCACGCTCTGGCTGTGGCCCTTCGAGCGGCGAACGACCGCATGGATTCGGGCGACGAGCTCGTCGCGGTGGAAGGGTTTGGTGACATAATCGTCGGCGCCGAAGCCGAGGGCCCGGACCTTGGAATCCATTTCGCTGATGCCGGAGAGGATGAGCACCGGAGTGCCGACCTTCGCCAGCCGCAATTTCTTGAGCACGTCGTAGCCGTGCATGTCGGGCAGGTTCAGATCGAGCAGGATGATGTCGTAATCGTACAGCTTGCCGAGGTCCAAGCCCTCCTCGCCGAGGTCGGTGGTATAGACGTTGAACCCCTCGCCGGTCAGCATCAGCTCGATGCTCTTCGCGGTGGTCGGCTCGTCTTCGATCAGCAGTACGCGCATGGTGCCTGGCCCCTCTCACTCAGCGACGCCGGTGCCGTTTCGCCCCGCTCGCCCCTGATGAAGTTCATTAACCATGGGAGATGTGAACGCAAAAGGTTAATTTCGAATTAAACGAGGAATCCCAATCACTCCCGCGAAACGTTGCGCGGCCGCAACAGGCGTGGCAGGGCGGCGCGATGAAAGAAAACGGCCGTGTGGGATAAATATGTCTTGTTCATCGACGGCGAGGCGCTCGTCATCGACAAGCCGGCCGGCCTCGCCGTCCATCCGGGCTCGCGCACCCCGGAAAGCCTCGAAGATTATCTGAAGCATTTCCGCTTCGGCTTCCAGCGCCCGCCTCTCCCCGTCCACCGCCTCGACCGCGACACGTCGGGCTGCCTCCTCCTCGCCCGCAACCCCAAGGCCCACAAGCGCTTCCAGCGCGCGTTCGAGGAGAAGAAGGTGACGAAGACCTATCTCGCGGCCCTGGACGGCGTGCCCGATGGCGAGGAAGGCGAGATCGACATGGCGCTCGGCAAGGTGTCGAGCGAGGCGGAAGGCTGGCGGATGGTGCCGGACCCGAAGGGCAAGCCGGCGCTGACCCGCTGGCGCAAGGTGGCCGTCCGCGACGGCCGGGCGGTGATCCTGTTCTCGCCGGAGACCGGCCGGACCCACCAGATCCGGGTCCACGCCGCCGAAGGGCTCGGCCTGCCGATCGCCGGCGATCCCGTCTATGGCGGCTCGAACGGTCCGATGCTGCTCCACGCTCTGTCGCTTCGCGTCGAGCGCGACGGCAAGCCGCCGGTGGAAGCGACGGCGCCGCTTCCGCCGACCTTCCTCAGTGCGGGATTGGGCGATGTCCTCGCCGGCTGAGCCCTTCGTCCTTCCCGAGGAGGCGCTGGAAGAGAAGTTCCTCGCCTCGACCGGCCCCGGCGGCCAGAACGTCAACAAGGTCGCCACCGCCTGCCAGCTGCGCTGCGACGTCTTCAGGCTCGGCCTCGCCCCCGCCGTCTACGCCCGCCTCAAGCAGCTCGCCGGCAGCCGAATGACGGTGGAAGGCGAGATAATCGTCACCGCCCGGACCCACCGCACCCAGGAAGCCAATCGGGAGGAGGCCCGCGCCCGGTTGACCGACCTGATCGCCAAGGCCCACATCGCTCCGCGCCGGCGGGTGAAAACGAAGCCGAGCCGGGCGGCCAAGGCGAGGCGGGTGGACGAGAAGAAGGGCCGCGGCGCGGTCAAGCAAGGTCGGGGGAAGGTTCGACTGGACTAGGCGCCACCCGGCCCCGCAAGCGGCTGTTCGGAACTTGCCGTTCGACCGATGATTCGAGCCTCCCGCACATAGCCGAAGCCGCCCTCGCCCGACCAGGCCTGCCCGTCGGGATAACGGAGCTCGATCCCGGCGAGGTCTTTCTCGTCCGCAAGCCGCATGTTGACCCCCATGACGACGTTGCCGTGCTTGGCGACCGCCTGCTCGGTCAGCACGAAATGGGTCGTCACGCCGCACTGCGCGCAGAACTGGAGAAGCGCGTTCGGATCCGCCTTGTCCTCCCGGCAATATCCCGCCGACGCGCCCTCGACGCTCACCTCGGATGGATGAAAATAGCCCCAGCGGGCGCCCGACTTGCTGCAGAGCGTGCAGTTGCACTCGTGGATGAAGTCGGGTGGCTTCGCGGTTTCGACGCGGATTTGGCCGCAGAGGCAGGAGAGCTTCAGCATTTCCGTCCGGTAGCAGCCGGGGCGCGTCCTCGATAGGCACAGTTCCGCTCTCATGGCGAGCTTGCCTCCGACGGCGCTGCACCTGTACGTAGTGGCGGGAAGGCGATTTTCGTGCGCAACTCAGTCCAGGAACACGTCCGGTTCACGCGTCCCCGGTACGTGGACGGGCTGGAGCTGGTCGCCGTCTCCTACGAAGGGCGGGTCTTTCCGAAGCATGTCCATGACGAATATGTGATCGGCACGATGACGGAGGGCGCCGAGCGGCTCTCGATCCGCGGGGAGCACCGTGTCGCCCGCCGGGGTGATCTGATCCTGATCGAGCCCGGCGAGCCGCATTCGAACCGTTCAGCCGGCCCTGGAAGATTCGGTTATGTGGTCATGTATGTGCCCGTGCCACTTATGGCTCAAGGCATGCGTGACCTCGGTGGCCCGGATGAGGCGCCGCTGCCAAGCTTCCGTGACCCGATTGCCCGCATCGACGGACTCGCCCGCCTCCTGTTGGAGGCGCACCGGCTGCTCAGCGGCCCTTCCGATCGTCTGGAGCAGGAGAGCGCCTTCCTGCTGTTCCTTTCGAAGCTTCGAGCGTCCTCGGTCGGGGGTGGGGTGCGCCTGTCGGGCGAGCAGCAGAAGATCAAACGCGCGCGCGAGTATCTCGAGCACCATTATACGGAGAGCGTCTCGCTTCACCAGCTCGCGAACGTGGCGGGGCTCAGCCCCTTCCACTTCCTGCGAAGTTTCAAGGAGCAGGTCGGGCTGCCGCCCGCCGCCTACCAAATTCACCGGCGTATAGCGGCGGCCAAACATCTTCTGCGCGAGCGCTGCGGCATCGCGGAGGCTGCGGCCGAACTCGGCTTCGTCGACCAGAGTCACCTCAGCAGGCACTTTCAGCGGATCGTCGGCACCACGCCTGGCAATTATCACCAGCAATAAAGTCCAATACGACGTCTTCCGCAGCTCGTAGCTATCCCCCTCCTCAGTCGGGAGGGTAGGCGTGCGTCCATCCGTTTTCATTTTGCTGAGCCTTGCCTGCGCTGGTTGCGCCGCGATGAACACACATCCGCGGACCGGCGCGCCGACAGTCGCCGACGGCAGCGCGGTCGCCATTGCATCGCGGATTGCCGCCGTCGAGAAAGGCCTCATCCCACCGGTCGCGATCAAGGGCGCCCCGCTGCCCGGCTGGACGATCGAAGAGCGGATGCGCTTCTACAATACGCCGGGCCTGAGCATCGCCGTGATCAACCATGGGCGCCTCGAATGGGCCAAGGGCTACGGGGTGAAGAAGAACGGGGATCCCGATCCCGTGACGACCGGCACGATCTTCGCGGCCGGATCGATCAGCAAGCCCGTCACGGCTTTGGCGGCACTACGACTGGTCCAGGAGGGCAAGCTCGACCTCAATCAGAATGTCAACGAACGCCTCGTCTCCTGGAAGGTCCCTGAGAACGAATTCACCAGGCACGAGAAGGTGAGCCTTCGCCGAATTCTCAACCACACGTCTGGACTGCCGGTGGCCGGAGGCGACGGCCTGCCGGCCGATCAGATGACCATCGTCGAAGCGCTAAACGGCGGCAAAGGCCTCGGCGGCACGGTCGCGCAGGTGGAGTTCACGCCGGGGGCGCGGCAGCGTTACTCGAACGCGGCCTTCGGGATGCTGGGCCTCCTTCTCGAGGACGTTACGAAAGTTCCGGCGGCGGAGGCGCTCTGGCGCAACGTGCTCGAGCCGCTAGAGATGCGGAACAGCCTGTTCGCCCAGAAACTGCCCGAAAGCGAGCTGGCGAGGGCGGCGACCGGCCACAATTCCCGAACCGGCGAGCCGGAGGCTCAGCCCCCGTCCAGCCCCGCTCTCGGTGCTGCGGGGCTCTGGAGCACGCCTTCCGACCTGGCCAGGTTCATCATCGAGCTGCAGACCGCGAAGACCAAAGGCAGAGGAAAGGTGCTCACGAAGGAGACGGCGGATCTGATGCTGACCCCGTCGCGCGGCATCTGGAGCCTTGGTCTTCAAGTCGACACCACGGGCCGGACCCCGCGGTTCTGGCACGACGGCTCGGTGCCCGGCTTCACCAGCTACATGGTCGGCTATAACTGGCGCGGCCAGGGCGCCGTGGTGATGGTCAACGGGCACGCCTATAACGGAATCAAGCTGCTCAACGAGGTGATGTTCGCGATCGGGCGGACCTATGGCTGGCCGGATTTCGGCCCCATCGAGCGGGTCACGGTGCCCGCGCTGCCGCAGCTTTATCCAGCCTACGAAGGCACTTATGAGATCGACCAGGGTTATCCGGTCACCGTTGTCGCGCGAGCGGGCAAGCTGTACCTGATCTGGGCGCTTGGCTCGGTGTTCGAAATGTATCCCAGTGGGCCGGACAGCTTCTTCATCGTTCGCGAGGAGGCCCCTGGCTTCGTCTTCTCGCGCGATGCCGCCGGGAACGTCACCGGAGTGACGCGGGAATGGGGCGGCGGCGAGGCCAAGGCGCCCCGCATCCCGTTGCCGCCGATCGCGCAGGGCCGAACCGAGCTTTCCCTCCTCGGCCATTCGGACGCGATGATCGTGTCCCTGGTGGGTGACTTCAACGACTGGAAGATCCAGAAGACGCTCTGCGCGAAGGTTGCGAGCGGCTGGACCTGCCGCGCCGATCTTCCCGTCGGCGACAGCCGCTACGCCTTTCTCGTGGACGGACGCCAGATTTCCGATCCCGCCCATCCTTCCGACGCCAAGTCTCCCGACGGCGGCCCCGCCTCGGTGATCCGGATCGGCTCATGATGGCCGCGGTGCACCGCCGGCGCCAAGTAAGCACTGCCGACGCACTACCGGCCCGCCTGCATTGACTTGCGTCCCGGCCCGGCAATGACGACATGGCGGCCATGTACGACTTCCGGATCGACACCGCCGACAAAGGCGAGGCCTGGCGCCAGATCGTCGCCGCCGCCGATGCCCTCACCGACGGCGAGCCCGACGCGATCGCCAACATGGCGAACGTCGCCGCCTTGCTCTTCGAAACCCTCCCCGAGCTCAATTGGGCCGGCTTCTACCGCAATGTCGGCGGCGAGCTCGTGCTCGGCCCGTTCCAGGGCCGGGCCGCCTGTATCCGCATTCCGTTCGGCAGGGGCGTGTGCGGGGCGGCGGCGGCCAGCCTCGAGCCGCAGCTGGTCGACGATGTCGACGCCTTTCCGGGCCACATCGCCTGCGACGGCGCTTCGCGGTCAGAGCTGGTGGTGCCGCTGGTTCATGACGGCAAGCTGCTCGGGGTCATCGATCTCGACAGTCCCAGGGTGGAGCGGTTCGACGCCGAGGATCTGGCCGGCTGTCTCGAAATGGCACGCCTGCTCGCGCCGCGGCTGGCCGCCGGTAGCAAAGCCTCCCGCGAAGCGTTAAAAATGTCTTAACGAGCCCCGACTCCTGCCGGGGCTTGCACCGCACTCGCGAACAGGGGACGAAGATGAGCAAGCTTTGGCTAATCGGCTTGGCGGCGTCGGCCGCCTGGACTCCGGCGGCAATCGCGCAAGGCGCGCCTCCACCCCCCCCGCCGCCGCCGATGGCCCACGGCGCCCACGCTCCGGGGGCACCGATGATGCACCCGGGAATGCAGCCCGGAATGCACCACCCCATGCCCATGCCCGGCGGCCAGATGAAGGGTTTCCACCGCTTCGGCCGCGGCCATGTCGTCCCGCCGCAGTTCCGCGGCCGCCAGTTCATCGTCAACGACTGGCGGATGTTCGGCTTCCCGGCGCCGATGCCCGGCGGCCACTGGATCCGATTCCATGACGACGCTTTGCTGATCGACGGCGACGGCCGGGTGATGGACGGCCGCTACGGCTGGGACTGGGACGGACGCGGCGAGCGCATGGCCTATGACGACGGCTACGACGAGGATTACGACCGCGACGAAGATTACGACCGCGACGAGGATTACGACCGCGACGGCGATTACGACCGCGACGGCGACATTCGGGGCCATCATGGCGACGGTAAGCGGGTCGTGCGCATCATCCGGCGTGGCGACGGCGGCGATTGCCGCAGCAGCTGCACCCGGGTCCGCCACATGCCGCGGCCGCACCCGGGCTATGGCTATGGCTATGGTTCGGGCTACGGCTACGGCTACGGCATGGGCTGCGGCTGTGGACCGGTCGTCGTCACCGAGACGATCACGACGACCGCGCCCGTGGTCGAGACCCGCACCTATTACGAGACCGTATATGAGCACCGCGCCGCGCCGCGCCGCCACTATAGCAAGCCTGTCGTCAGGCACAGCAAGCCGGTCGTCCGCCGCTCGGTGAAGGCCGCGCCGCGGCCGGGCGAGCGGGGCTAGGGAGCCTTCGTCGCCCGGGCCCTTCGACGCCGCCTGCGGCGGCGCTCAGGATAAACTTCGCCTCCGGTGAAGGCTGGGGCCTCGGGGGGTGAAGGGCGCCGGTGCCTTTCGCTCGCCTGGATCCCGGCCTTCGCCGGGATGACGAGATCAGCTCAGCCGGTCCAGATCTCCGTCGCCGAGGCGGCCGGGGACGATGATCAGGGGACAGGGCAGGCTTCCCGCCACCGCCCCCGAGAAATGGCTGACGAGGGGCCCCGGCCCCCCTTCCGCGGCCGCTCCGAGCACCAAGGCAGCGACGTCGTCGCGCTCGGCCAGCAGGTCGGCGATCGCCTTCTCCGGCTCGCCCTGGCGGACGAGGATGGTCGGCTCGATCCCGGCCTCCTCGACGATCGCGCCCGAAGCCTGGAGCACCATCGCCTCGGCCCGAAGCTTCGCTTCCTCCTCCATCGCCGCCTGCACTCCGCCCCATTGGACGAATTCGGCGGGGGGGACGATGGCGAGCAGGATGACTCCGCCGCCCGTGCCCGAAGCCCGGCGCGCGGCGTAGCGCAAGGCGGCGCGCGCCTCGCTCGTGTCGTCGATCACCACCAGATAGGATCGCATTCCGCCCCTCTTGCTCGCACCGGCGATGCTGCGCCAGATCGGCCACCCGCGCAAGCGCCGTACCCGAACGGCGCTGATGAGACGGGGCCGCATTTTCCGAGGCCGTCCATGCCGCTGACAGCAATGAATCGCGACGGTCCCGCCGCCGCAGAGCGCTGGCTCATCCGGGAAAATCGCCACGGCATACCGCTGCTCGCCCGGGCCATCGTGCGAAGCCTGAGGGGCAAGGGTTAGTCGGCCGCTTGCTCAGGATGGGCTTGACCGGGCACCTTCTGTTGCTGTTTGGCGTTACCCGGACAGACGCCAGGAGCCGTGCGCCATGCCGATTGAATTGAAGATGCCGGCGCTCAGCCCGACGATGGAAGAAGGCACGCTGGCCAAATGGCTGGTCAAGGAGGGCGACACGGTGGCGGCCGGGGACCTGCTCGCCGAGATCGAGACCGACAAGGCGACGATGGAGTTCGAGGCGGTCGACGAGGGCGTCATCGCGAAGATCCTGGTCGCCGAGGGCACGGACGAGGTGAAGGTCGGAACCGTCATCGCCCTGATCGCCGGCGAGGGCGAGGAGGCGGGCGCGGCGGCGTCCGCCCCGGCCGCGGCGAAGGAGCCGGTGGCCAAGGACGGCGGCGAGACCGGCGCGGGCCAGCCCGCGACCCAGGCGGCCGCGCCGCCCCCCCCTCCTCCCGCCGCTGCGCCGGCTCCGAAGGCGGACCTCGGGGACCGGATCAAGGCGAGCCCGCTCGCCCGCCGCCTCGCCGAGCAGCGCGGAATCGATCTCGCCGGCCTGACCGGCTCCGGCCCGGGCGGGCGGATCGTCAAGGCCGACGTCGACGGCGCGGCCGGGAAACCCGCCGCGGCGGCCGCTCCGGCCCAGGCGCCTGCGCCTGCGCCCGCGGCCGCAGCGCCGGCGCCGACCCACGGCGTTCCGGAGATCCCGCACGAGGTCGCCAAGCTCTCGAACATGCGCAAGACGATCGCCCGGCGCCTCACCGAGTCGAAGCAGAACGTCCCCCACATCTATCTGACGGTCGACGTCCGGCTCGACGCGCTGCTCAAGCTTCGCGGCGAGCTCAACGCGACCCTGGAGCCGCGCGGGGTCAAGCTCTCGGTCAACGACCTGCTGATCAAGGCGCTCGCCGCCGCCTTGATGGAAGTGCCCGAGTGCAACGTCCAGTTCACCGGAAGCGAGCTCGTCACCTTCAAGCGGGCGGATATCTCGGTCGCGGTGTCGATCCCGGGCGGGCTGATCACCCCGGTGATCGCCGAGGCGGACACGCGCAGCCTGTCCTCGATCGCGACGGGGATGAAGGACCTCGCCGCCCGAGCCCGCGAAGGCAAGCTCAAACCCGAGGAATATCAAGGGGGGACGGCGTCGCTTTCGAACATGGGGATGTATGGGATCAAGCAGTTCGAGGCGGTCATCAATCCGCCGCAGGGGATGATCATGGCGATCGGGGCCGGCGAGAAGCGCCCCTATGTCGTCGACGACGCCCTCTCCGTCGCGACGGTGATGAGCGCGACCGGAAGCTTCGACCACCGCGCCATCGACGGCGCCGACGGCGCCCGGCTGATGCAGGCGTTCAAGCGGCTCGTCGAGGCGCCGCTCGGAATGCTGGCCTGACATGGCGCTCGGCAAAGCCGTCCTCGGCGGACTGGTCGCCTCGATCGCGATCCCCTACGTGCTTCGCGGCCAGAGCGGCCAGCTCGGCGAATGGGTACGCCGCGGCCTCATCGACTTCGAAGTCGCCGGCTACCAGATCTACTGGTCCCTCCCCCTCTTCGCCGGAGTCACCGTCTTCGCCTGGCTGTTCCTGTCCTGGGCGGAGCGATGAGGCGGCGGGCGCCCGAGGCGCCGTGAGGGTCCTGGCGTGCCTGATCGCGCTCGCGGCCATCCTGATCGGAATGGCGTCCATCTCCTGGCCCGGCGCGGAGCAGCCCGTCTGCGGAGGAGCGCTCGTTGCCTATGGAGTGATATTGCTGGGGGTCTTCGCCTTCTCCTTCCAGGGCGCGGCGGGGCAAACGGCGCTGAGATGGTTCCTCGGGATCACGCTCGGCCTGGCGGTCGTCGTCTACGCCTTGCCCCAATCTTTGTGGCGGGCGCTGGGATTGAGAAACTGAACAGACGGATGATTGGACATGGCTGACCAATACGACCTCATCGTCCTCGGCTCCGGGCCCGGCGGCTATGTCGCCGCGATCCGGGCGAGCCAGCTCGGCCTCAAGGTGGCGATCGTCGAGCGGGAGAAGCTTGGCGGGATCTGCCTCAACTGGGGGTGCATCCCGACCAAGGCGCTTCTGCGCACGTCCGAAATCTACCATTACATGACCCACGCCTCCGCCTACGGGCTCAGCGCGGAGAAGCCGGGCTTCGACCTGGCGAAGATCGTCGACCGAAGCCGCAAGGTCGCCGGCCAGCTCAACGCCGGCGTCAAGGGGCTGATGAAGAAGAACAAGATCGCGGTCGTGGAGGGCGAGGGCAGGCTCGCCGGCAAGGGCAGGCTGCAGGTCGGCGACAAAATGCTCGAGGCCAAGCACATCCTCATCGCCACCGGCGCCCGCGCCCGCGACCTGCCCTTCGCCAAGGCGGACGGGGAGCGGATCTGGACCTACCGCCACGCCATGGTGCCCCAGGTCATGCCGACGAAATTGCTGGTGATCGGCTCGGGCGCGATCGGGGTCGAGTTCGCCAGCTTCTATTCGGACATGGGCGCCGAGGTGACGATCGTCGAGATGCTCGACCGCATCCTTCCGGTCGAGGACGAGGACGTCTCCGCCTTCGTCCACAAGGCGCTTACCAAGCAGGGGATGAAGCTCCACGTCTCCTCGGGCGTCGAGAAGCTCGAGAGCGGACCGGACGGGGTCAAGGCGACGCTCAAGGGCGGCGACGTCCAGGACTTCAGCCACGCCATCGTCGCCATCGGCATCGTCCCCAACACCGAGAATATCGGCCTCGAGGCCTTGGGCGTGAAGACCGACCGCGGCCATATCGCCGTCGACGGCTACGGCCGCACCAATGTCGAGGGCGTCTATGCGATCGGCGACGTCACCGGCCCGCCCTGGCTGGCGCACAAGGCGAGCCACGAGGGGGTGGTGTGCGTCGAGGCGATCGCGGGCAAGAAGCCGCACCCGTTCGAGACCTGGAACATCCCGGGATGCACTTACTCGCGCCCGCAGGTGGCGAGCGTCGGCCTGACGGAGGCGAAGGCGAAGGAGGGCGGGCGCAAGGTGCGCGTGGGCAAATTCCCCTTCATCGGTAACGGCAAGGCGATCGCGCTCGGCGAGGCGGAAGGCTTCGTGAAGACGGTGTTCGACGCGGAGACCGGGGAGCTGCTGGGCGCCCACATGGTGGGGGCGGAGGTCACCGAGCTGATCCAGGGCTATGCGGTGGCGAGGCAGCTGGAGACCACCGAGGAGGACCTGATGCACACGGTGTTCCCGCATCCCACCCTGAGCGAGATGATGCATGAGAGCGTGCTCGATGCTTATGGGCGGGCCGTTCACTACTGAGCCATGGCGGCGGGTGGCGCTTTGTTTCACCCGAAGCACCGAAGGACCGAAGGCGCTTCCGCAGCGACCAGGCCGAACCTCGCCGATGAAGATTGTCGAGCGACGCCGTCGCTTTCCTGATGGCTTATGATCCATTCCCGGTGACAGTCACGTGACTGCCACCAGACTGTCCCTCTGGAGGCCGCCGGTCACGGGCGGCGCTTTGTGCTGAACATCGTCACCTCGTCGGCTCGCATCGCGGCGAGCGCCTCGGCGAGGGGCAGGCGGGGCGGCGCCTCGCGGCGGGTGGCGGTGAAGGTTTCGGTGGCGATCAGGCCGGAATAGGCGCGGACGAAGAGTCCCACTTGGGGGAGAGGCAGCTCGCGGGTCAGGTCCAGGATCACCGACACCCACATTTCCAGGCTGTCGCAGCCGCTTCCGTCGGGACGCGCGGCGGCCTTGCGGCGGTCCTCGGTCGCCCGGGCGATCTTGGCCTCGGACCAGCCCCTGCGGGCGAGCCTGAAGGCCTCGCGGGCCAGCCTGTCCTCGAAGGCCTCGTGGCTTTCCAGGCGGCGCGGCGCCAGCACGGTGCCGCAGTCGCAATGGCCTCGGGTGGTGAGATATTGCCGCTCGCCCGGAAGAAGCATTTTGCGGGGTTGCCGGGGACCGGGGTTGCCGGGGACAGTCACTAGTGACTGTCCCAAGTGACTGTCCCCATCGGGGGGTTGCCGGGGACAGTCACTAGTGACTGTCCCAAGTGACTGTCCCCATCGGGGAAAGGGATATGAGGGGACAGCGTGACGGTGACAGTCACTCAACGGCGGCGCTTGGGTCGCAGGCGGCCGGTGCGTTCGGCGGCGCGGATGGCGTCGCGGTCCTCGTCGTCGAGGCCGGCGTCGAGAAAGGCGCGCCAGTCGTCGATCCGGCCGCGGTCGCGCGCCAGATCGGTAATTTCGTCCGTCGCGAGGCCGAGATGGGCTCGGGCGCTCGACCAGGGCCAGGCTTCCGGCCGGTCGACGAAGCCGGCCCGCACCGGGTTCAGCTCGACATAGCGAAAGCAGACGTGGAGGTGCGCCTCGTCCATCGGGACGGAGGCGAAGCGGCCCTGCCAGAGATGTCCGCACCCGTCCTCGCGGCGGTTGATCTCCACGGCATAGCGGGTGTGGGTCGGTGCCAACGTCGCCCGGAGCCCGTCCTCCCGTGCGGGCACCAGGATGAGATGGACGTGGTTGGGCATGAGGCACCAGGCCCAGACGGCGGTGCCGTTCTTCCGGCAGGGGATATCGGGCGGCACGGAAGGATCCTGGGACAGTCACTTGGGACAGTCACTTGGGACAGTCACTCGGGACAGTCACTAGTGACTGTCCCCATCCGAGAATCGCTTGGGACTCTCACTGCCGCCCCCCGCCCCTCTTCTTCAGCCTGAGGCGGCCGGTGCGTTCGGCGGTTCGGATGGCTTCGCGGTCCTCGTCGCGAAGGCCGGCGTCGAGGAAGGCGCGCCAGTCGTCGATTCGGCCGCGAGTCGCCGCCAGGTCGGTGAGGTCGTCGCTTGCCAGGCCGAGATGGGCCCTTGCGCTCGACCAGCGCCAGGCTTCGGGCCGGCCGGCGAGGCCGGCCCGCACCGGATTGAGCTCGACATAAGCGAGGCAGACGTGGAGATGCGCTTCGTCCATCGGGAAGGAGGCGAAGCGGTCCTGCCACAAATGGCCGCGCCAGCCCTCGCGGCGGTTGATCTCCATCGCGTAGCGCGTGTGCGCCGGCGCCAGGGCGGAGCGCAGACCGTCCTCGCCGGCGGGCACGAGGATGAGGTGGACGTGGTTGGGCATCAGGCACCAGGCCCAGACCGCGGTGCCGCTCTTGCGGCAGCCGTGGCGGAGCAGCGACAGATAAGAAGAATAATCGTCGTCGCCGAAGAAGACCCGCTCCTTGCGGTTGCCGCGCTGGGTGACGTGGTGGGGGATTCCGGGAAGGACCAGGCGGGCGGCTCTCGGCATGGCCTGAAATTAAGCTGAAAGCGCAATTTCTTTCAAGAGACCAAACGGAAAGCGTCGGATCGGTCGCCGCGCGCACCGCTCCAGAAGCGGAAAGCCGATTGGGACAGTCACTAGTGACTGTCCCAAGTGACTGTCCCAGAGCACTCCGTTCGATCCGCCATCCGTGCCGGCACAGCCGGCCGCCGCGGCGCGTCCATGCCCCGGGGCAATCGGGCGGTCGCCAGCGGCCGGCGAGTGACTGTCGCCGCGGCGTGAGGTGCCAGACACGTGCCCGGGAAGTTGGGGACAGTTCGGGACAGTCACTTGGGACAGTCACTTGGGACAGTCACTTGGGACAGTCACTTGGGACAGTCACTTGGGACAGTCACTAGTGACAGTCACTAGTGACTGTCCCAAATGACTATACTCTCGGAAAAGTGCCAAAATAGAAATTCGGAAATCGACGCTAAGGGCTTGTTTCTTTGGGTTAAACCACTGTTTTCAAATCCTATTTTTTTAAAATTGGCTTGACTCGGAGAGGAATGTTCCTATATTGTTCTCGTCGGTGAAGGGGTGCCGATTTGGGAGCGTGGTAAATGGATGGAGAGGAAGGGAAAAGGCCGCTGCGCCGGTTGACGCAGGCTCGGCGGGAGAAGTTCCTGGAGGTGCTGGCGCAGACCGGGAACCGGCGGATGGCGGCGGAGGCGATCGGGTTCGAGCCTCGGCTGATGGACCAGAGACGGCAATATGACGCGCTGCTCGACCGGCAGTGGATCGAGGCGCTCGATCAATGCGACCGGCGGCTGGCCGGGATCGACGGGCCCTGCGACCCGGCGCTCGGCGAGGCGCCCGTTGTCGTGGTCAAGCGCGGCCGGGGCGGCCGGCTCATGCTGCAGAGGCCCGGAGAGAAACGCTGGAGCCGGGCGGTGGAGGACCGCTTCTTCGCGACCCTCGCCATGTGCGGCAACATCGCGGCGTCGGCGCGGGCGGTCGGCTTCTCGAAGAGCTGCGTCGACCAGAGGCGGCGCAAATGGCCCGACTTCGGCCGGCGCATGGAGGAGACGCTCGACGATGCCGAGATCGAGATCGAGTTCCGGGTGGCGGCGGAGGTGCAGGGGAAGCATGGCGGCGGCGACGGACAGCCGGCGATCGAGCCGGGACCGCTCGACATGGACGCCGCGATGCGGTTCCTCAAATGGCGGCAGGAGAAGAAGGCCGGGCGCGGGCGGCGGGGGCGGCTTCCGGCGTTGCCCAGCATCGAGGCGGTGACCGAGAAGATCGTCAAGAGGGTGGAGGCGATCAAAAGGCATCGGGCGCGGGGCGGGCTGCCGCCCTCCTTTCCCTCCGAGGGAGGGGATTGAGGGGGGTGGTGACCGCCGCCGCCCCTGCCTCTAAGGATCGTCCCCGGCGACCGACGCCGCCGGGAGCGCGGATATGGACGAATGGAAATTGCCCTGGGAGGGCGGCTGCCGCTGCGGCGGATTGCGGGTGCGGGTGACGAAGCCGCCCATCCTCACCGGCGCCTGCCATTGCACCGGCTGCCAGAAGATGACCGCAAGCGCCTATTCGCTGACCGTGACGGTTCCGGCCGACGGCTTCGAGGTGACCGCGGGCGAGCCCGTCCTCGGCGGCCTGCGCGGCCCGGTCTCGCATCATCATCACTGCCCGGCCTGCCTGAGCTGGGCGTTCACCCGCGCCGAGGGCTTCGACGGGTTCGTCAACCTGCGCGCCTCGGTGCTGGACGACCATCGCTGGTTCGAGCCCTTCGTCGAGCTGTTCACCGACGAGAAGCTGCCCTGGGCGGCGACCGGCGCCCGCCACAGCTACGCGACCTCGCCGGACATGGCGGAGTTCGAGACCCTGATGGCCGCCTACGCCGCCCTAGGCGCTCGGCCCTGAGCTCATTTCAGGGGATCGTGGCCCCAGTTCATCAGGCTGTAGCGCCAGCGCGAGGTAACCATGTTCGCCGGCTCCCGGGCGCGGTGGCGGCGGACGAAGCCGACGACCTTGCGCATATGGCGATAGTCGTCCTCGCTCGACGGTCCGGAGCGGAGCAACGCGACGATCCGCCGCCCGGAGGCGTGACCGACCGACTCGCCGCCGCCGTCGCGCTTGAAGCCGACGCGCCTGCTCTCGGGTGTCTCCAGCCAGTCCTCCAGCGCGTCGGCGTCCATATTGACCGCCGCGGCGAAGTCGGCGGCGATGCGCTTACGGTCGAGCGTCAACAGACTTCTCTCGAAAGGTCGGTCTTGGGTCGGTCAGGCGTCGACGAGGTCGAGCCGCCGCCTGATCAGCGAGATGTCGTTCCGCATCCCGTCCATTTCGACGCGTATCTGGGCAAAATCGACGGTCATCGTCCCCAAATGCTGCTCCAGTGAGGAAAGCCGCGCGCGGACGCTGTCCTGGTCCCGGCGGAAGTCGGTGAATTCCGCATGGAAGCGCTTCAAAAGCTCGAGCGTGTGTTCGCCGACATCCATGGTCTGATCTTAGCCCGAGCCGGCTTAACCCGCCAATACCCAAGGTACGATAACCATTATTCGGTTTTCACCAATAGGCCGCCCTTGATCACGACGTCGACGTCCTCGAGCTGGCGGACATCGGCGAGCGGGTCGCCGTCGACGGCGATCAGATCGCCGAAGCGGCCGACCGCGATCGCGCCCACGTCCTTCTCCCGCCCGAGCGCCTGAGCGGCGTTGCGGGTGGCGGCCTGGATCGCCTCCATCGGGGTCATCCCATATTGCACCATCCAACGGAACTGGCCGCCGGCGCTGCCGTGCGGCATCACCCCGGCGTCGGTTCCGAACACCATCTTCACCCCGGCGCGGTGGGCGGCGCGGAAATTGTCGCGCTGGAGCTGGGCGATCTCCCGGTCCTTCCTGAGGTTGTCCTCGAGCACGCCGTTCTTCGCCCCTTCCGCCTGGGTATATTCGGTGTTGTAGATGTCCATCGTCAGCCAGGTGCCGCGCTCCTTCGCCAGGCGGATGCCCTCGGCGTCGATCAGCGAGGCATGCTCGATCGTGTCGATGCCGGCGCGGATCGCGGCCTTGATCCCGGCCGCGCCGTGGGCGTGGGCGGCAACCTTGAGGCCCCATTGGTGAGCCTCCTCGGCGATCGCCCGAAGCTCCTCCTCGGAGAGCTGCTGCTGGCCGGGCTCGGTGTTGCGCGAGAAGACTCCGCCGGTGGCGCAGACCTTGATCAGCTCGGCGCCATATTTGCGCTGCTCGCGAACCCGGGTTCGAAGCTCCTGGGCGCCGTCGCCGACCGCCTTGCCCTTGGCGGCGAACGAGGGCGGAAGATAGGTCTGGTCGCAATGGCCGCCGGTCGCCGAGAGGGCGTGCGCGGCGGGGACGATTCGGGGGCCGACCATCAGCCCCTCGTCGATCGCCTGCTTGTAGCCGACGTCGGCATAATTGTCGGAGCCGACGTTGCGCACCGTGGTGAAGCCGGCGTCGAGCATGTCGCGGGCGTTCCGGACGCCCTGGGCAACCCAGAAGGTGTCGGTGAACTGGAGCCCGGTATAGCCGCCGTAGCGCGGGTTCGAATCGAGATGGACGTGCATGTCGATCAGGCCCGGCAGCAGCGTCTTGCCCGGCAGGTCGATCCTTTTCGCCCCGGCCGGGATGAGAGGCCTGGCGCCGCCGCGGCCGACGACCGCGGCGATGCGGCCGTCGGTGATCACCACCACCGGCTCCTCGACCACGCGGCCGGTCAGGACGTCGACCATCCGGCCGGCGGTGACGACGACGGATTCGGCCGAAGCCGGCGCGGCGGCGGCGAGGAGGAAAGCGGCGACCAGGCATTTGCGCATGGGGGACTCCGGGCTGGGGTTTCACCGGCGTGCCTAGCCGCCTTTCATGGCCTTCGGAATAGGGACGCCGGCCTTCGGGATTATCTCCCGGCGGGCCCGGCGGGCAGCGGCATCAGGATGAAGCTCATCACCTTCGGTCCGGCCGGGGTCGTCCGCTCGCTCGCGACGAGGGCGATCCTGCGCGCCGGAACGCCCCATCCCCGCACGGGCGCGCCGTCGGGCCCGACCGTCGCGGCCAGCCGCGCCGCTCCGGCCTGGCGCTTCGCCCAGGCGTCGACGAGGGCGAAACCCTGGGCGCGGGTCATCGCCGCGGGGGCCTGGACGAAGCAGACGCGGGGCGATTCCGAAAGGCCGACCAGCAGGTCGTCCTGGCGCATCACCCGCTGCCCGGCGACGATATCGGCCTCGAGGCCGTCCTTGCGGGCCAGCGCCTCGACCTGAGCGAGCGACGCGCCGGTGGCGAGCGGCTCGCAATAGTGGCCGATCGCCGTTTCCGTGGAGATTCCGGCCGCCGCCGCCGGAGCGGTCCAAAAAGCGGCCAGCGCGGCCAGCGCCGCAATCGCAGATCGATGCATGAAAAGCCCTGACTTCAAAGAGTTGGGGCGCTTAGCAGGCCCTCGCGGCGATTTCCAGCACCGAAGTTCCGGACCCTCCGGCGACCGTCACCGGACGGTCTCCGCGCCATGTTCCGGACGGATGTAGAGCCGTTTCACGATCGGCCATTTGTGCGCCACCTCCGCCTCGATCTCGCACACGATGCGCTCGACCTCGCGGGCGCTGATCTCATCGACGAAGTCGACGCTCACCATCGCGGTGATCTGGTCCGGCGCCGAATGGACGGTGAGGATCCGGCCGATCCCGGCAATTCCGGTCCGACCGGCGGCCGCGGCGCGAAGGCCCTCAACGATCTCGGGCTCGGCGGCCTCGCCGATGAGCAGGGCCTTCGATTCGACCGCCAGGAGGAAGGCGGTGAGGCCGAGGATGATCCCGATCAGCACCGAAGCGGCGCCGTCGTAGAAGGGATTGCCGGTCAACTGCGAAAGCAGCAGCCCGATCGCCGCGGCGACGAGGCCGGCCATGGCGGCGCCGTTCTCGAGCAGGACGATGAAGGCGGGCGGGTCCTTCGACCGGCGTACCGCCTCGAACCAGCCGAGCGTTCCCTTCGCCGCCTTGAAGTCCTTGAACGCCGCCCAGGTCGAGCCGCCCTCGAGCAGGAAGGCGACCAGAAGCACTCCGTAGGCGATATAGGGCGAGACGGCGTGCTCGGGCTCGAGGATGTGGATGACGCCCTCATAGACCGACACCCCCGCGCCGAGCGCGAAGACCATCACCGCGACGACGAAGCTCCAGAAGTAGAGCTCGCGCCCATAGCCGAACGGGTGGCGGTCGTCGGCGGGCTTGCGCGCCTGCCGCCGCCCCCAGATCAGCAGCAGCTGGTTCGAGGAATCGACGACCGAGTGGACGCCCTCGGTCAGCATCGCCGACGAGCCGGTGAAGGCGGCGGCGACGAACTTGGAGACGGCGATGCCGAGATTGGCCCCGAAGGCGATCAGCAGGGTGCGGTTGTTGTGCTCGGCCAAGATCGCTCCTCCCCGGGATCGCCGGGCGTCTTACCCGCGCTCGTGGGGTCAGTCGAGTGACCGTCACCCGGCCGTCGGTTCAGGCCGGCCGCTCCCCCGCGCCGTCGGTGTCGTCCTCTTTCCTGGAATCGTCCTCGTCGGAGCTGAACATGGTCTTGGCGCGCGCGCTCAGCCAGTCGGCGACCGTGTCCGAGAACATCCCGGCGAGCAGGCCGATGGCGGTGAACGACATGACGTTGGCGTCCTGCTCGGACGAATCGCTGCCGCCGAGGATCGACGCTCCGCCGGTGAGGACGATGAACACCGTCACCGCGACAAGGCCGCCGAGGAACACCCTCTTGTAATAGAGCTTGGCCGAAACCCGCTCGCGCAGCTTGCTCGGGTAGACGAGGAACACCATCGTGATCAGCAACGCTCCGAACATGCCCGAAAAGAAGGTGAGCAGGACGCGGACGATGAACGGCGGATAGTTGACGAGGTTGGTCGGGAACCAGTCCGGGGTTTCCAGCGACTCGAGCACGGTGAACTGGATCCGGGCCGGGTCGACCTTGGTCCGATCGTTGACCTGGCGGGCGATCTCGTCACTGAGATCCTTGCTTAGCCCCGCCTCGGCCTTGCGCTCGAGATCGGTCCGGGCGGCGAGGTCGGCCAGCTTCTGCGCTTTGGCGAGAATCGCCATATAGGCTGCGCGGCCGGTCCCGCCCAGCTGAGGATCGACGTCGAAACATTGCTGCGCCGAGGCCATCGCGACCCCATTCGTTTGCCGCTCGAGTTCCGCCGGGGTCAGCCCCTTAACCGGCAGGCCCGACTTGCGGACGATCTTACAACCGCGCTGGCCCTCGACCTTCCCGAGGACGGAAGCGAGGAGGAGCGCTTCGCGCCGATATTCGGACTCGGCCTCGATCGCCGCGTTCTGCACCCTGGCGACCCTTGCCTTGCGACCCTCCCTGATCCTGGCGAGCCGCAGGATCTCCTCGTCGTACGACTTTGCCTTGCGCGCGTCGATCAGGGAAGCGCTGTAATTGGCGAAATCGTTGCTTTTGCTCAGCTTCTCCAGCACCTGGTCCTGGGCCATGGCGAGGATCAGCAGATAGAGGAAGATCGCGACCGCGCCGGCCGAGAGCAGGACGTTGGAGGCCTTCAGCCCCATGTGATTGCGCCGCATCAGCTGCCCCCCGCCGGCATTCCCCGCCCGCAAGGTGTCACGCGGCCGGCACCGCGTCAAATCCGCGGTCCCGGGCCGGGACTTTCGGGAAAGGCGCTCAGTCGGTCCCGCCGACCTCCTCGAGCGGTCCGCCCATGCCGGTATAGGCGCCGTTGCCGCGGACCATCGCCAGGGCTTCGGTGGGCGCCGGCGACTGGTCGATGATGTGCACCGAGCCGCCTCTCGACGTTACCCCGAACAGGTTCCTGGCGAAGGCCAGGGGAAGCCGGACGCAGCCGTGCGAGGCGGGATGGCCGGGGATCTGGCCGGCGTGGAGGGCGACCCCGCCCCAGGTCAGGCGCTGCATGAACGGCATCGGCGCGTTGTTGTAGAGGTTCGAGAAATGCTTCACGTGCTTCTCGAGGATGTCGAACTTGCCGGTCGGAGTGCGGTGGCCGGGCTTTCCGGTCGAGACGGTGGTGACCGCGATCAGGGTCCCGCCGCGATAGACGTAAGCGCGCTGAAGCGGGATGCTGACGACGATCTCGACCGGGCCTTGCGGCGAGCGCTCCGGCTGCCAGACGAACTCGCCCGGCTTCAGAACCGCCGTCTCGACGGCGGCCGGGGCGGGCTCGACGGCAGCCGCGGCGGGTCCGACGACCTCGGCATAAGCCGAGCAGACCGGGGTGAAGGCCAGCAGAAGGACGCTGGCGGCGACGAAGAGATTGCGGACGCTTACCTGGTTCATGGCTGCACTGCTTTCCTTCGGCCGGAATGGCCGTTGCAGAGCCTCTAGGAGTCGCCCGTGCCCGGGCTGTGCCGCTTCGAAGGATTTGTTGTTTCGATTGTTGCAGTGCAAAAATTGGCCGTTTTCGGCGGGTTCCGGGCAGCGTGCGTCACGTCTTGCCGGATCGTTCCGGGCCCACGTCCGTTTCTGATCCGGGCGGCCCGTCGGCGGCCCTCATGTTTGCGTAAGGAGGCTGACCATGCCTGCACGAATTTCCGCGGCGATCCTGTTGCTTGCCGTGGCCGCGGCGCCCGCCGCCGCCCAGAATCAAGACCGGCGAAGCCGCGCCGAGCGGGTCGCCGACGAGATCGCCCGCCAGGTCGAGGCCACCGCCAACGCCGTCGAAACCGTCACCGACTCGGTCCATCGGAGCGTAGATACGATTCGCTTCCGCGGCCCCGAGCGCTTCGCCGTCGAGCGCTGCGTCCCTTATGTCGAGCGCTACGGCCGGATGCGGGTCGACGACGTCCGCCGCTACAGCCGGAGCAGCTGGCGGGTCTATGGAACGGTCGGCGGCGCCGCGATCGGCGACAGCCGCGGCTGGCGCCGCGGCTACGCCCCCCGCGCCTTCACCTGCACGGTGCGCGAGGACGGCCGGGTCAAGCTCAAGACCAAGCGCCTGCGCCAATATTAGGCTGTACCAACATTCAATCTGGGGTCAGCCCCTCTTAAATCCTCCCCCGGATTCCCCGGGGGAGGGGGGCCGCGCGAAGCGCGGTGGAGGGGTTCTTCGGACTCAGCAAGACCCCTCCACCATGCTTCGCATGGTCCCCCTCCCCGGCAAATGCCGGGGAGGATTTGAGAAGGCCAAGGTCCGAATGTCGAAACAGCCTAGGGCTTGCAGATCGAGTCGCGAAGCTCGGCTTCGGCCGGCAGGGGATGCTCCCGGCTCGTGCCGACCGCGACGACGGCCTCGTCGCGAAGCGGCAGGTGGATGATCAGGCTCCGGGTCATGCCGTTGCTTCCGCCGACGAAGGTCGCATCGGTCCCGCAGCTTCGGTAGGCGGGGCCGAAATAGGTCGCCCGGAAGCGGCGGTAGATGTCGGGCCGGAACAGGGCGCCCGAAGCCGCCGCCCGATTCCATCTCTGCAGGTCGGCGACGCTGGTCATCATCCCGCCCGCGCCCATCAGGTTCCACGACACGCCGCGGGCCCAGACTCCCCTTCCGATGGGGTTCCCCCAGGACTTGCCGTCGCGGCACTGGTCGGCGATCTTCCGCCCCGCAGCTCCGGGCAGGCGATAGCCGGTGCTCGTCATCCCCGCCGGGGCGAGGATCCGCTCGCGCACGTAATCTTCGTAAGATCGGCCCGAAGCCCGCTCGATCACCGCGGCAAGCAGATTATAGCCGTAATTGGAATATTCCTCCTGGGTCCCCGGCGGGAATCGGAGCGGCGGCGCCCAGGCGCGCTTCAGCATCTCCGCCCGGCTCGCCGCCGAATAATCGTAGCTTTCGACAGTCCAGCCGCTCTCCGGCAGGCGAGCTCCGTCCGGCCCGATGAAATTGGGGATTCCCGAGCGATGCGCCAGCAGCTGGGCGACGGTGATCCCGGCCTTGTCGCCCGGCACGGCGCCGAACAGCTCGCCCAGCCGGTCGTCGAGCTTGAGCCTGCCCTCCTCGACCAGCTTGAAGACGGCCGCGCTGGTGAAGACCTTGGTCAACGAGCCGCCGTCGAACAGCGCGTTCGGCGACATCGGCACCCGGCCGGCACAGTCGAGCGAGCCATAGGACCGGGTGAAGCCGCGGCCTCCGGCCCGATAGTCGACGATATAGCTCCCGCCCCCTTCGGCGGCGGCCCGGAACAGCGCGTCGAGCCGCTGCACCTTGACCTCGAAGCCCGGCGCCCCTTGCTCGGGCGCGACGGCGGGCTGCGCCCGCGCGGACGGATTCCAGCCCGCCACCAGGCCGAGCGCCGCGAGCCATGCTCTCTTCATCCCCGCTATCTGCCCCTTTTCGCCCGCCCGGACCAGCGCCGCGAACCCTCTTGGGAAACGAGTCTGATCCGACCATCGTTACGTGAGGACGCCGGGTGGCGAAGATTGGCTCACCCTTATCGAGAATACTGCCGCCGACGACCTTCTATTAACACAGATCAGCGCTAAGTGGCGGGAACGTAACGACTATTTTTTACAGAGCGGGGAACGGGCACCGACGCCCGGGGGTTCGCCAGGGACCATTCTCCCGGAGCCCCCGCAATGTTCATGCACAACAAGAAACTTCAATATACCGTTCGAGTCGCCGAGCCCAACCCGACCCTCGGGACCTTCATGCTCGAGCAGTTCGGAGGCCCGGACGGCGAGCTTGCCGCCGCCATGCGCTACTTCACCCAGGGCCTTGCCGAGGAGGATCCCGGCCGCAAGGACATGCTTCTCGACATCGCCACGGAGGAATTGAGCCACCTCGAGATCATCGGCTCGATCGTCGCGATGCTCAACAAGGGCGCCAAGGGCAAGATGTCCGAAGGGACGATGAGCGAGGCCGAGCTCTACATGGATCTAGCCAAGTCCGGCGCGAGCACTCCGACCCAGCAGATCGTCTTCGGCGGCGGCCCCTCGCTGACCAACTCGGCCGGGGTCCCGTTCAGCGGCACCTATGTCGATTCGCGCGGCGAGCCCACCGTCGACCTGCGCTCGAACATCGCCGCCGAGGCCCGCGCCAAGATCGTCTACGAGCGGCTGATCAACATCACCGACGATCCCGGGATCAAGGACGCCCTCACCTTCCTGATGACCCGCGAGATCGCCCATCAGAAGTCGTTCGAGAAGGCGCTCTACGCGATCGAGGAGAATTTCCCGACCGGGAAGCTGCCCGGCCATCCCGATTATTCCAGCCTCTACGTCAACACGTCGCAGGGCGAAGGCGACCTCGAGGGACCCTGGAACAGCGGCCCCGAATGGGACCGGCTCGACGACGTGGTGAGCGCGATCCCGCTCGGCGGCGGCGACGGCCTCGCCACGGTCGAGGGACTGAGCGCCCGCGAGAAGAAAGACCTCAAGGCGACCGCGGTGCGCACCGTTTCCGACCCGACGCGCAACCCGACCACCGGCACCGACCTAGGCGCCGGCCCGGGCGCGGGGCGGACGAAGGACGTCGGCGCCGACGCCGAATGAAAAATTGGGGGGCGCGGCCGAGAGCCGCGTCCCTCCCTTCCGCCTGCCAGATTTCAGGAAGTGCCCCGATTTACCCGATCATCCTCACCGGCTTCCTGGGCAGCCTCGCCGCGGGGCTCGCAACCGTGCTCGGGGCGATCCCCCTGTTCGGGGCCGGCAGGCCGAGCGCTCGGCTGGAGAAAGGCTTCCTCGGCTTCGCCGCCGGGGTAATGCTCGCCGCCTCCTTCTTCTCGCTGATCATCCCCGGCCTCGAGCAGGGCGAGGCGGCCGGCTTTAGCCGCACCGCCTCCGCGGCGATCGTCATCGCCGCGATGCTGACCGGCGGGGCCTTCGTCGGCCTGATCAACCGTCTCGTTCCCGCCCTCGACGGGATCGGGCTGCCACCGAACAAAGGCGTCAGCGCGGCGACTCATCGCCGGATCTGCCTGTTCGTCGCCGCCATCACCCTCCATAATTTCCCGGAGGGCCTGGCGGTCGGAGTCAGCTTCGGGACCGGCGATTTCGGAGCGGGCTACGCCACGGCTCTGGGCATCGGCCTCCAGAACATTCCGGAGGGCCTCACCGTCGCGGCCGCGCTGATGACCATCGGCTATGCGCGCGGCCACTCGATCGTCGCGGCCCTCGGCTCGGGTCTGGTCGAGCCGGTCGGCGGCTTCATCGGAGTCGCCACGGTCGCCGCGGTCGCAGGCCTCCTGCCCCTGGCGCTCGGCTTCGCCGCAGGCGCCATGATCTATGTCGTCTCATCCGAGATCATTCCCCATGCCCATCGCGACGACGAGCACGGCATCGCCACGATCGGCCTGATGATCGGCCTCGCCGCGATGATGTTCCTCGACATCAGCCTGGGATGAGCCGGCCCTGGGGCCGGGCGCCCTCCGCCGCATAGTCCGCCATCAGGATCTCGAACTCCGCCAGGTCGGGCGAGGTCCCGTAGCTGCGCTGGGACGATCACTGACGGCCGTCCGAAGTGTCCGTCCCCGAGGCCATGCGTCCAGTCGAGCCGGGCAGCGGAAGCGTCCGTTAACATGGTCTTAGCCGTGCCGCGCTACCCTTCCCGGGCTTTGCGGGGGAGGATCGAGATGGAGCCGCTTTACTATAGCCGAGGCCGGCTTGTCGCGGCCGCGGCCGTCTTCCTCATCCTCGGAGGCTTCTTCGCCTGGATGTGGGCGGACCCGACCTGGGTCCGCCCGACGAGCCGCTACGGCTGGCTGCTCGCGAGCGATTTCGGCCGGTACGTCCTGATCCCGGCCGGCACCGGGGTCTGCATCGCGGTGTCGGGGCTCACCGCGAGCCTCGTCCTGGGCGACGGCAAGGCCCTGGAATCGTCGGGGACGCACCTCGTCGCATCCACTCTCCTGGGCCGCAAGCGGATCGCCTTCTCGGAGCTCCGGTCCTTCGGCATCGAGCGGAGCGGCCGCTACCCGCATCTCGTTCTGGAAGGCCAGGGGATCGGAGTCCTGGGCGGCTCGACCCTCCGGATCGCGCTGGGGACCGTGCAGGACGGGGAAAGCCGGATCCCGAGCCTGCTCGAGACTCTCGCCGCCCTGAGGGCGGACGCGCTTCGGCCCGGGCCGGACAAAGCATCGGCCGCTCCGCTGCCGCCGCAACGGGCCGGGTTCGGACGCAAGGCAAGCTGAAGGCTCTCCGCCCGCTCCAAGGAACGCAAACCCGCCCAGCGCGGTTCACCGCTCGACACCATGCGGAGGAGCGAGAGCGATGAAGGGTTATTGCGAGGACATCGAGAAGGCGACTATCGAGAACGAGGATTTCCGGCGGGTCCTGTACACCGGCAAGAACCTCCAGCTGGTGCTGATGACGCTGCCGCCCGGCTGCGACATCGGCGAGGAGGTGCACGAGGATCGCGACCAGTTCTTCCGGATCGAGGAAGGACGCGGAACCGTCTATATCGATGGGGCGCCCAACAAGGTGGAGGACGATTTCGCGGTGATCGTTCCCGCCGGGGCCCGCCACAACGTCGTCAACGACGGCGAGGCGCCGCTCCGGCTCTACACGCTCTACGGCCCGCCCGAGCATAAGGACGGCGTCGTCCACAAGGACAAGGAGCAGGCCGAGCGCGACCACGACAACGACCATTGGGACGGCGAGACGACGGAATGAGGGTATGCTCGGAGTGGGGACAGTCACTTGGGACAGTCACTAGTGACTGTCCCCTTCCGTGGAGGCGAATGAGCGCCGCGGGAGCGGCCTCGTGACCTATTGCGTCGGCCTTCTGCTCGAGGCGGGGCTGGTGATGATCGCCGACACCCGGACCAATGCGGGGGTCGACAATTTCTCCTCCTACCGCAAGCTCCACCGCCTCGCCGACCGGCCGGACCGGCAGATCTATCTGTGCACTTCGGGAAGCCTGTCGATGTCGCAGTCGGTGATCGGCCAGCTCACCGACGAACTGCCGGCGCCGGTCGGCGACGAGAAAGCGCTCACCGTGGCGACGGCGCCGTCGATGTTCCGGGTCGCCGAGCTTGTCGGCGAGGCGGTTCAGAGCGTCAACCGGAGCGTCGGCTCATTGCTCGCCGAGGCCAATATCTCGAGCTCGGTGTCGCTCCTGCTCGGCGGCCGGATCGGGGACGAGCCGCCTTCGCTCTACCTCGTCTATTCGGCCGGAAACTTCATCCATTGCTCGCCGGAATCGCCCTTCCTCCAGATCGGCGAGACCAAATACGGCAAGCCGATCCTCGACCGCGGGATCCGCTTCGGGACCCCGCTCGACGAGGCGGTCAAGGTGGCCCTGCTCTCGTTCGACAGCGCGATGCGCTCGAACCTCGGAGTGGCCCGGCCGCTCGACCTCGCGATCATGCCGGCCGATCCGTCGCGGCCGATCCTGACCCGCCGGATCGAGGCGGACGATGCCTATTTCAACGAATTGTCGCTGCGCTGGGCGGTGCTTCTCCACGAAGCGACGGGACAGATCCCGAACCCGCCCTGGGTGGAAGCAGAAAGCCGATAGGGACAGTCACTAGTGACTGTCCCAAGTGACTGTCCCCTTTCAGGCGGCCGCCCTTCCCCCTTCGATCATCGCCAGCTTCGGCGCCGCCAGGGCGGCGGCGGCATCGGCGTGGAGGGGGGGCGATAACAGGAAGCCCTGGCCTTCCTTGCAGCCGAGCTCCCTGAGCAGCCGGAGCTGCTCGTCGGTCTCGATATGCTCGGCGACCGAGGGCAGGCCGAGCGCGGCGCACAGGTCGAGCACGCCCTTCAGCAGCCGGCGGCTGCGCAGGGAATCGGCGATGGTCGCGATCAGAGCGCCGTCGAGCTTGACCCCGTCGAACTGCATCTCGCGAAGATAGGAGATGGAGGCGTGGCCGGCGCCGAAGTCGTCGAGCACGATCCGGGCGCCGGCGCCGCGCAGGGCCTGCAGATTCTCGCGGGCGACCTCGAAATCGGCGAGCAAGGCGGTCTCGGTCACCTCGACCTGGAGCCGGGCGGGATCGAGCCGGGCGCGGTCGAGCAAGGCCAGCAGGCGATGGGCGGAGCCGGCGGTGCACAGCTGCACCGCGCTGACGTTGAACGAAAGCCGGACCGCGGTCGCCCAGCGGGCCGCCTCGGCCGCGGCCTGGCCGAGCAATTTGTCGCTGATCTGCTCGATGACGTTGATCTGCTCGGCGATCGGGATGAACTGGTCGGGCGGGATCCGGCCGAGCGTGTCGTCGTGCCAGCGGGCCAGCGCCTCGAGCGCCTTCAGCTCGCCGGTGGCGAGATCGGTGATCGGCTGGAAGACGAGGCCGATCCGCTCCAGCGTCTCGGGCAGCCGGAGCGCTTTCTCGACGAGGATCCGGCGGCGGTGGATCTCGTGCATCTCGGGGGTGAAGACGGCGACTCCGGAGCGGCCGCCTTCCTTGGCCCGGTAGAGCGCGGTGTCGGCCCGGATCAGGGCCTCCTCGACGTCGCAATCGCCGGGCAGGAGCAAGGTGAGCCCGCAGCAGCCGGAGACCCGGAACTCGCGGCCGTCGACCAGGAAGGGCTCCTGGAGCGCCGCGCAGATGGCCGTTCCGGCGCTGTCCGCGCCGGTCATCGATCGGATGCGCGGAAGCAGCAAGGCGAATTCGTCGCCGCCGGTGCGGGCGATCAGGGCGCCGTCGCCGGCGGCCCGGGCGAGGCGGCTTCCGATCCCCTCCAGCACGCGATCGCCGGCGGCATGGCCGAACGTGTCGTTGATCGGCTTGAAGCCGTCGAGATCGACCATCGCCAGGGTGAAGCCGGTGCGCGAGCGGGTGAGCGCGGCGGCCCGGCGGCCGAGCGCCCGAAGGAAGGCGCGGCGGTTGGCGAGGCCGGTCAGCGGGTCGGTGTCCGCGATCAGCTTGGCCTTGGCCTTTTCCGCCTTGGCGACCCGCTCGGCGCGCTGCGCCCGCTCCCGTTCGAGAGTCACGGCGGTGCGCGATTCGACAAGCTCGCGAAAGCCTTCGTCGTGAAGGCCGAGCTGGCGCAGAAGGACGAGGATGATCGAGAACAGCCCGACCCCCATGGCGACATGGGCGGCGTCGGAGGTGAAGACCAGGCGCGCGGACAAGGGCAGGCCGAGCATCAGCAGCGGGGTCCGGGCGGCCGCCGGATAGCGGCTGACTCCGTAAGCGCAGCCGATCGCGGCGAGGCTTGCGAAGAGGATGATGAAATCGTGGTCGGTCGAAGGGCGGCTCGCCATCAGGCTGAACGACCAGGTGCAGAAAGCGACGCTGAACACGACCGAGAAGACCAGCATCTTGCGAAGCTCGTTCAGGATCCGGTCGGGGGGGAGAATCCGGTTGCGGACCCTGAGCCAGTGGGCGACCCGCATGACGATCAGGGCGCCGACCAGAAGCGGGAAGTCGAGCAGGGACTCGAATCGGCCCCCGGACGCCAGATAGAGGCCGACCATGTTGGAGAAGATGACGATGTAGAGAAGCGGGACCTGGCGCTGGAGCGCCCGGAAGCGCTCTTCGAGGAGGATCCGTCCCCCGACGGTCTCCACCTCCCCGGCGTCGATCAGCCGGATCACTCGTCTAATGCCCCGCCCCATGAGACCGGAATTAAGCGGAAACGATTAACAGGTGGTTCCCCGGGGAACCACTACCTCAGCGGCAATTCGCGCTGGTCGGGGTCGAAGCGGTGCCAGCCGCTGGGGCCGAGCCGCTCGAGCGGACGGAAGCGGGCCTTGTAGGCCATTCGCGGCGAGCTCTCGACCCAATAGCCGAGATAGACGTAGGGGAGCCCCGCCTTCCCCGCGCGGACGATATGGTCGAGGATGATGTAGGTACCGAGCCCGGGCCGGGCCGGATCGTCGGGCTCGAAGAAGCTGTAGATCATCGAAAGGCCGTCGGCCTGCTGGTCGGTGAGGCAGGCGCCGACCAGCTTGCCCGGCCGGCCGCCGACGGACGGCTCGCGATATTCGATGACGTAGGTCTTGACCGGCGACTGCTCGATCATGTCGGAGAAATCGCTCTCGTCCATCCCGACCATGCCGCCGTCCGGGTGGCGCCGCTTCAGGTAGCGGCGCAGGAGCGCATATTGCTCCTCGGTCGCCCAGGGCTTGCAGGCGGTGACCTCGAGCTCGCCGTGGCGCTTCAGGATACGCCTCTGGCTGGCGCTCGGCTGGAACTCGGCGGCGACGACCCGGACCGAGACGCAGGCCGAGCAATCGAGGCAGGAGGGGCGGTAGGCGACCGCCTGGCTTCGGCGGAAGCCGATGCGGCCGAGCGCGTCGTTGAGGTCGGCCGCATGCTGGCCGGCAAGCTCCGTGAACACCTTCCGCTCCGTCTTGCCCGCGAGGTACGGGCAGGGAGCGGGGCTGGTGACGAAGAACCGGGGAAAGCGAAAGGGTGCGCTCAACGTTGCTCCAGGGGTTTAGAGGCGTGGTTGAAAGTCTGTTTATGCGTGTTTGCGATCCGCTTGGAAAGGGCGAGGCGGCCCGAAAACGGCATTAACCAACATACGTTCCTATGCGGGACGCGGGCTCAGCGAATCTCAACGGGATGGACGTAGAAGCCGGCCTCTTCGAGCGCCCTGACGAGGGCCTCGAGATGCCCGGCATCGCGCGCCTCGCACTCGACGTCGATGAAGGCGTCCTTGGCGGGCAGGGTGGTGAAGATCCGCTGATGGTAGATTTCGATGATGTTGGCGCCGTGACGGTCGAACAATTTGACCACGGCGAGCAAGGCGCCGGGCCGGTCCTGGAGCTGGATCCTGAGCCGGGCCATCCGGCCGGAACGGGCGAGGTCCCTCAAGAGGACGGTGGCGAGAAGGCGCGTGTCGATATTGCCGCCGGTGAGGATGAGGCCGACATTGCGGCCCCGGAAGCGGTCGGGATGAGCGAGCAGGGCCGCGAGCCCGGCCGCCCCCGCCCCCTCGGCCACGGTCTTCTCGATCTGGAGGTAGAGGCTGACCGCGGTCTCGATCTCGCGCTCGCGGACCAGCAGGATCTCGTCGACGACCCGTTCGATGATCTGCGGAGTGAGGCGCCCAGGCTTCTTGACCGCGATTCCCTCGGCGAGCGTGTCGCCGGCCGACGGCATCTCCTTGCCGCTGATCCGGCAGTACATCGAGGGGTAGAGCTCGGCCTGGACGCCGACGATCGCCAGATCGGGGCGCAGCGCCCTGGCCGCTGTGGCGACTCCGGAGATGAGGCCGCCGCCGCCGATCGGAACGACCAGGGTGTCGATCTCCGGTGCGTCGGCGAGAAGCTCGAGGGCGACCGTGCCCTGGCCGGCGATGATCTCGGGATCGTCGAACGGATGGACGAAGGTCAGCTTCTCCGTCTCGGCGATGCGGAGCGCCTCGCCATAGGCCTCGTCGTACATCTCGCCGTGGAGGACGATGCGGGCGCCGTGGCCTTCGGTCTGCTTGACCTTGATGCTTGGGGTCGAGGTCGGCATCACGATGGTGACCGGGACCCCCAGCCGGCGGCCGTGATAGGCGACCGCCTGGGCATGATTGCCGGCCGAAGACGCGATCACTCCGCGCGCACGGGTCGCCGGATCCATCAGCAGCAATTTGTTGAGGGCGCCGCGCTCCTTGTAGGCGGCGGTGAACTGCAAATTCTCGAACTTGACCCAGACCTGCGCTCCGGTCGCCTCGGAAAGGGTACGGCTGTGGAGGGTCGGAGTGCGCACCACCGCGCCCTCGATGCGAGCCGCCGCCGCTTCGATGTCGGCGAGTGTGACGACGGGGTCGGGGCGGGGCGCCGGGCTGGCCATGGAAGCGCCGTCTAGACCATCTGGCGCCCGGGCGAAACAAGCCGTATGCGCCGTGGCTTATGGTGTTCAAAAAGCTGCTGGCGGCGCTTGCCGCCCTGTGCTTCGCCCAGGCCGCGCTCGCCGACGTCCTGGTCGAAAACGTCAACGGTTACACGATCGGCGCCGACGGACGGCTGGTCCGCTTCGCGGCGATGCTGATCGGCGACGACGGCAAGGTCGAGCGGCTCTACCAGCGCGGCGAGAAGGCGCAACGGGCCCGCTTCCGCTTCGAGGGCAAGGGCCGCACTCTGCTGCCCGGACTGATCGACGCCCACGGCCATTTCATGGCCCTCGGCCTCAACGCCGTCCAGCTCGACCTTTCCGACACCAGGTCGCTTCAGGAGGCGCAGGCGAAGATCGCCGCCTACGCCGCCGCCAACCCGACTCCGCGCTGGATCATCGGCCGCGGCTGGAACCAGGAAAGCTGGGGCCTGGGCCGATTCCCGACCGCCGCCGAGCTCGACGCCGCGGTCAAGGACCGTCCGGTCTGGCTCGGGCGGGTCGACGGCCATGCCGGCTGGGCGAACAGCGCCGCGATGAAGGAAGCGGGAATCACCGCCGCCACCAAATCCCCGGCCGGCGGCCGGATCGAGGCGGCGCGGGGCCAGCCCACCGGAATCTTCGTCGACGCCGCCACCGAGCTCGTCGACAAGGTAATTCCGCCTGCCCTTCCCCGCACCCGCGACCAGGCGCTCGACCGGGCCCAGGAGATCATGCTCGCCAACGGCCTCACCGCCGCCGCCGACATGGGCACCACTCCCGACGACTGGCTGGTCATGCGCCGGGCCGGCGACGAGGGGCGGCTGAAGGTCAGGATCATCGCCTACGGCTCGGGGGTCGAGAGCGCACTCGCCATCGCCGGAACCCGTCCGACGCCGTGGCTCTACGGCGACCGGCTTCGGCTGGTCGGGGTCAAGCTCTACGCCGACGGAGCGCTCGGCTCGCGCGGCGCCTGGCTGAAGCAGCCCTACAAGGACAGCCCCGGCACCCGCGGCCTCAGCTTCGTCACCGAGACCGAATTGCTGAACACGATGAGCCGGGCGGCGATGGACCGCTTCCAAGTCGCCGTCCACGCCATCGGCGACGCCGCCAATGCCCAGGTGCTGGCCGCGTTCGAGGAGATGGCCGTCACCTACAAGGGCGACCGGCGCTGGCGGGTCGAGCATGCCCAGATCGTCGATCCCGCCGACCTCGCCCGCTTCGGCCGCAACGGCATCGTCGCCTCGATGCAGCCCACGCACGAGACCAGCGACTGGCGGATGGCGGAGGCCCGGATGGGGATCGAGCGGCTCGGCGGCGCCTATGCCTGGCGAAGCATGATCGCCAACGGCGCGCCGCTCGCCTTCGGCTCCGACTTCCCGGTCGAATCGCCCAACCCCTTCCCCGGCCTCGCCGCCGCGATCAGCCGCCAGGACCCGTCCGGTTTGCCTCCCGGCGGCTGGCTCCCCGAGCAGCGCGTGACCCTCGAGCAGGCCCTCGCCGCCTTCACCCGGGGCGCCGCCTTCGCCGGCTTCGCCGACGATCGCATCGGAAGCCTGGAGAAAGGCCGCTGGGCCGACTTCATCCTCGTCGACCGCGACATTTTCGACGTGCCCACCCCGCGGCAGCTGCGCGAGACCAAGGTGGTGGAGACGTGGATCGCGGGGAAGAAGGTATGGCCGAACTGATCCGGATTTTGGGTACGTCCGGACGCATGATAATCCGGCGCCATGAGAACGCATCGCATAGAAGTCCTGGTCAGCAAGTCTGAGAAGGAGCGGATCGAGCGGGAGGCCGCCCTCTTGGGCGCCAGCACGAGCGAATATGTTCGCAAGGCGGCCGCGCTGCTCGATGCCGAAGACATAGTCGGAATGGAGGACGTGCGGTCTCTCCTACCGGAACTGAATGCGGCCTTGATCCGAATTCACGACAATCTCGTGGCTGCCGCCGAGCACAGCGAGAGAAACCAACTAGAAATCGAGCGGATGCGAACTCCTGAATATCGCGAAGAGGTTCGGCGATCGGTTGTTGAAGATGAGGCTGCGGTCAACGCGATGATTTCCCTGCTCGGTCTCACGCGCCCCGAACAGGTGTCAGCCAATGGAAAAGTACGATCCAGTTCTCACGTGAATGAAACGCCCGCTCCGTGGAACGACGATAATCCGCCAAATGGAGATAAATCCGAGTGAGCTGGATCAGCGACACTTTCGCCGGGATCAAACGGAACATCCAGCTCGATGGGGACGTCAGGCGGCTGCAGCAGGCAGTGGAGAAAATGGATGCACTCACCAGGGATCATGAAAAGAGGCTTACCAGGGTCGAGACCCTGATTGACGTGGCTCAGGCCGTGGGCCGGCTCCCGGCTCGGTAGCAGTTCGTCGCCTGCTACAGCCCGGTCACTCTGCCAACGGTGAGGATCTGCGGCAGCACCTCCGGCGGCTCGCCCGGCGCGTACCACAGGTAGAGCGGCACTCCCGACCGCCCTTGTTTCTCCAGGAACCTGCCGATCGCCGCGTCGCCTCGAGTCCAGTCGCCGACCAGCACGGCTACCTTCTTCTCCGCGAAGGCGGCGGCGACTTCGTCCTGGTCGAGCACGGCGGCCTCGTTGACCTTGCAGGTCAGGCACCAGTCGGCGGTGAAATAGACGAAGACCGGCCGGCCTTCGGCGCGAAGCTGCGCCAGCCTCGCCTCGCTGAACGGCTCGGCCGCGAGGGCGCCGCCGGTTCGGGCTTGGGCGGGAGCGGAAGCCGCGGGCAGGAAGGCGACCGCGGCCGCCGCGGCCAAAGCCGCCGGAGCGAAGGCCAGCCAGGCCTGGCGGCGCCCCGCCCACCAAAGGACCAGCGCTACCGCCGCCGCCGCAGTCAGGCCCACCGCCAGCCCGGGAAGGCCGACTTGCCGCTCAAGGATCCAGGCGAGGCCGAGGGCCGTCAGTGCCATGGGCAGAGCGAGGACATGGCGGAAGCGGACCATCCAGGGTCCGGGGCTCGGAAGCCGGCGCCGCAGAGCCGGGACGTAGCCGAGCAGAAGGAAGGGCAGAGCGAGGCCGAGGCCGAGGCCGGCGAAAACCGCCAGCGCTCCCGCCGCTGGAAGGATCAGGGCAGCGCCCAGAGCGGCGCCCATGAAGGGGCCGGTGCAGGGAGTTGCGACGAAAGCGGCGAGCGCTCCTGTCCCGAAGGCGCCGCTCCGGCCGCCCGCCAGCCTGCCACCGAGCGAAGGCAGCTCGAACAGGCCCGCGAGGTTGAGGGCGATGGCTGTGACGAGCAGAAGCAGGAACAGGATCACTCTCGGATCCTGGAGCTGGAACGCCCAGCCGACCGTCGCCCCGCCCGCCCGGACCGCAAGCAGGATCGCGCCCAGGGCGAGGCAGGCGAGCACCGCCCCGGCCGTATAGGCGAGCGCCTCGCGCCGGGCGACGCGCTCGTCGCTGCCGGCGCGGGCGAGGTTCAGCGCCTTGAGGCTGAGGATCGGGAAGACGCACGGCATGACGTTGAGCAGGAGGCCGCCGAGCAGCGCTCCGGCGAGGGCGAGGAGAACGGCCCGCCAGCCGCCGTCGGCGGCCGCGACCGTCCGCCCGACCGGAGTTCCGGCCGGGCCGACCTCGCCGGGCACGGCGCGAAGCGACAGCCCCTGCCCTGCCCCCAGCTTCAGGACTCCTTCGATCGAGGCGGGCGCGCTCTGCCCCGCCGCGGTCTCGACGATCAGCCAGTCGCCCCGCCGCGACACCGACTGCGGCTCGGCATAGACCAGGGCCTGCTCGGTGATCGGGTAGAAATAAGGATCCTCGAGAGCCGCCGCGGCGGGCAGCGGGACGGCGAGCCGGAGCCGGCCGGCGCGGCGCTCGAACCGGCCCGCCTCGGGCAGCGGCCTGGGCAGAGCCTGGCGGTAGCGGTCGAAGCCCGGAGCGGCCGGCGACCGGCCGGCCCCCACTTCGAGGTCGGCGGCGAGCTCGGCCGATTCCGGAACGCAGATCCGATCGGTGCAGACGAGATAGTCGACCTTGCCGCGCACCGGCAGCATCGTCCCCCGGGCGAGGCCGGGCGGCAACCGGAGGTCGACGAGGAGCGCATGCTCGCCTTCGAAGACATAGTTCATCAGCCCCTGGATGATCAGCCGCTCGGGCACGGGATAGCGGATCGGGCCGGCTGAGGCGCCGTTGGGGAGTTGCCAGGCGATGCGGGTGCCCACCCCGGCATCGCCGGGATTCTGCCAATAGCCGTGCCAGCCGGGACGGGGGTTCACGACCAGGGCGAGGGTGACCGTGGAGCCGGCGGCGGGTCGGGACGTCTCGGGCACCAGCCGCACCGTCATCGCCTTCCGGCCCGGCGCAAGCTGAGCCTGGGCGGGGAACCAGGCGATTAGGGCCAGGAAGAGGATCAGAAGGCGATTCACAGGTCGGCTATAGCATCTGCTTGCCTCCCTGCGAGCGAAGCTCGTGGGACGGCAATCAGCGGCGCTCGGAGACGGCGCATGGCCGGCCGCTTCGCTCCTTCAGGGGCGCGATGTCGAGGGGCGGATTGCGCTGCCCCGGAGCGGGACGGACCGGCGCGCCTGCGTGAACGGGCCGGTCCGCGATCGGCGTTGCAAGCGCCGCTGGGATTTGCGAGGTCGTCGGCGGGGGAGAGACTATGGACGAGGATTTCGGCTCGATCGCGGCGGTTACCGCGGGGGCGTTCGCGGCGACTGTGCTCATCGCCTTCCTGGCGAGCCGCCTGGGCCTCTACCTGAGGCGATCGAGCCGGTACGAACCGGCGACCGTGGCCGGGGTCCACATCATCTGCTTCTTCATCCTGGGGATGGTCGCCTGCTCGGCGAAGGCGGCCTCGACCGAATCGTCGGGGCTCACGGTGTTCGTCGCGCAGCTCGTCGTCCTGCTCTGGGACCTGCTTCGGCTGCCCGATCCCGAGGAGTATCGGGACGACGTCCCGCAGAAGCCTCGCGCCCTGACCGGGGTCCGTCTCGCCGCCGTCGCGGCCGCGGCCCTGCTCGGCTTCGGCCTCGTCTATGCCTTCGCCCGACCCGCTTCGGATCAGGATCTCATCGCCGAGACCGAGCAAGGCCTGAAGCAGGAACCGGGCGGCGCGGTCTATCTCGATGCGCTCAAGCGCGATTTCCCCGAGGAATATCGAACCCTGGCGATCGACTCGGCCCGCCGCCTTCGAGCGATCCGCGGCGGCCGGGGCGAAGGCATGACCGAGGAGCAGCTCGGCGAATATCTGGGCCACCAGATCAACGCCCTGATCGCCGCCAAGTCAGCCGACATGGCCAAGGCGCCGACCCCCGCCCTCAACGCCTATGCGCGCTCGATGCGGGACCATGCTTTGGCCCTTCAGAAGGTGTCGCGACTGGCGTGCTCGAGCCTGATCGACCAGCTGGTCGGGGCCGAGACCGAGATGAATTTCCCCCCCGCGGTTCACGAAACCATCGCGCGGATATTGGCGGCGAGGCTCGACCTCGCCCGGGCCGGGATCGACCATCCGACCCAGCGGCCCGCGAAGCCGCCGGAGGCCGCCTTGCGTCAGCTCCAGGGCGAAATAAGGCGCCGGGATTCCGCCGCCGCCAAGACGGCGACCTTTTCGGCGTCGGGAAACCGCTGCAATCTCGCCGTCCATTATTATTCGGCGATCACCGAGATGCCTGCGGAGACCGGCGCGATCCTCACCGCCTACGATCTTCGCCCGCCCGCTAATCCAGGTTCGGCCGCAGCCACCGCTCCGCCTCCTGGAGGCTGATCCCGCGCCGGGCGGCATATTCCTCGAGCTGGTCGCGGCCGATCCTCGCCACTCCGAAATACTGGCTGTCGCGGTGGGCGAAGTAGAAGCCGGAGACGGCGGAGGTCGGAAGCATCGCCATGCTCTCGGTGAGAGTCACCCCGGCCGGATCGCCGCCGAGCATGTCGAACAGGACCGGCTTCAGGCTGTGATCGGGGCAGGCCGGATAGCCCGGGGCGGGACGGATTCCGGTATAGGTCTCGCGGATCAGCTGCTGGTTGGTGAGATGCTCCTCGGCATAGCCCCAGACGCTGTTTCGGACATGGGCGTGGAGAACCTCGGCGAAAGCCTCGGCGAGGCGGTCGGCGAGGGCCTTCAGGAGGATGTCCGAATAATCGTCATTCTGCTCCTTGAAGCGCGCTAAATGCGGCTCCAGGCCGTGAATCCCGACCGCGAAGCCGCCGATCCAGTCCTCCTCGTCCGGAGAGATGAAGTCGGCCAGGCACATGTTGGGCCTGCCTTCGCGCTTCTTCACCTGCTGGCGCAGGAAGGGGAGCCTGGTCCAGTCGTTGCCGGCCAGGACGAGAACGTCGTCGCCCTCCCGCCTGCAGCGCCACAGCCCGACCGTGCCGCGCGGAGTCACCCAATGCTCGGCGATCATCCGGTCGAGCATCGCCTGGGCGTCGTTGAACAGGCTGGTGGCGCTTTCGCCGACGATCGGATCGGTGAGGATGGCGGGATAGTTGCCGGCCAGCTCCCAGGCTCGGAAGAAAGGCGTCCAGTCGATCGAGGCTCGAAGGTCGCGCACCGGCCATTCGCCGAACTGGTGGAGGCCGGGGCGCTGCGGCGGCGGCGGCTTGCCGGCCGGATCGAAGGGGAGAGCGTTGGCCCGCGCTTCCTCGAGCGTCGACAGCTCGCTGTGCCCGCTACGCGCACGAGTCTGGCGGACCTGCTCGTAATCCTCCGCCGTCTTGGCGATCAGGGGGTCGGCCTGGGTTTCCGAGACCAGCGACGAGGCGACCCCGACCGCGCGGCTGGCGTCGAGGACGTGGAGGACCGGCCCCTCGTAAGCGGGGTCGATGCGGATCGCGGTGTGGACCTTGCTGGTGGTGGCGCCGCCGATCAGCAAAGGCAAGGTCATCCCGGCGCGCTGCATCTCGCCCGCCACCGTCACCATCTCGTCGAGCGAGGGCGTGATCAGGCCGGAGAGGCCGATCATGTCGGCCTTGTTCTCGTTCGCCGCCTTGAGGATGTCGGCCCAGGGCACCATCACGCCGAGGTCGATGACCTCGAAGCCGTTGCACTGGAGGACGACGCCGACGATGTTCTTGCCGATGTCGTGGACGTCGCCCTTGACGGTGGCCATGACGATCCGGCCCTTGCCCTGGGTGGCGCCGGTCTTCTCCTTCTCCGCCTCGATGAACGGGATGAGGTGGGCGACCGCCTTCTTCATCACCCGCGCCGACTTGACCACCTGGGGCAGGAACATCTTGCCCGATCCGAACAGGTCGCCGACGACGTTCATTCCGTCCATCAGCGGCCCCTCGATGACGTGGATCGGGCGCTCGGCGGTCTGGCGCGCCTCCTCGGTATCGTCGACGACATGAGCGTCGATGCCCTTGACGAGGGCATGCTCGAGCCGCTTGCCGACGTCCCAGCCGCGCCATTCCGCCTCGGCCTTCTCGCGCACCGGATCGGAGCCGAGGAACTTCTCGGCGAGGGTGACGAGCCGCTCCGTCGCGTCGTCGCGGCGGTCGAGGATGACGTCCTCGCAAGCCTCGCGAAGCTCGGGGTCGATCGTGTCGTAGACGTCGAGCTGGCCGGCATTGACGATCGCCATGTCGAGGCCGGCGGGGATGGCGTGGAAGAGGAAGATCGAGTGCATCGCCCGGCGCACCGGCTCGTTGCCCCGGAAGGAGAAGCTGAGGTTGGAAAGGCCGCCCGAGATATGGACGTGAGGGCACTTGGCCTTGATCTCGCGGCAGGCCGCGATGAAGTCGAGGGCGTAGCGGCGATGCTCCTCGATGCCGGTGGCGATGGCGAAGATGTTGCGATCGAAGATGATGTCCTCGGGCGGGAAGCCCTCGCCGACCAGGAGCTTGTAGGCCCGCTCGCAAATCTCGACCTTGCGCTCCATCGTGTCGGCCTGGCCGACCTCATCGAAGGCCATGACGACGACGGCGGCGCCATAGTCGCGGACCTTGCGGGCGTGGTTGAGGAACTCCTCCTCCCCCTCCTTCATGCTGATCGAGTTGACGATCGGCTTGCCCGAGACGCATTTCAGCCCGGCCTCGATCACCGTCCATTTCGAGCTGTCGATCATCACCGGCACCCGCGCGATGTCGGGCTCGGCGGCGATCAGCTTGAGGAAGGTGGTCATCGCATATTCGGAGTCGAGCAGGCCCTCGTCCATGTTGACGTCGATCACCTGGGCGCCGTTCTCGACCTGCTGGCGGGCGACCTCGACTGCAGAGGCATAGTCGCCGGCCATGACCAGTTTCTTGAATCGCGCCGAGCCGGTGACGTTAGTGCGCTCGCCGATATTGACGAAGGAGGAGGAGGCGGCGGTTACCCCCTCTCCCTGTAGGGGAGAGGGTGGCTCGCGAAGCGAGCCGGGTGAGGGGCTGTCGTACGTATCAGTCACTGAGTTCAATTCTTTCAAAACGAAATTTGCTGGTCCCTCACCCTCCCACCGCTTCGCGGCGGGCCCCTCCCTCTCCCCTACAGGGAGAGGGGTTTCAGGCGGCGAGTACCATCGGTTCGATGCCCGCCAGAAGCGTCCGACGCGTCGGCTCGGCGACCTTCCTCGGCGCATAGCCCTTCGCCGCTTCGGCGATCGCCGCGATATGCGCCGGAGTCGTTCCGCAGCAGCCGCCGACGATATTGACGATGCCCTGCTCGCACCATTCGCGCACCTGCGCCGCGGTCTCGGCCGGGCCCTCGTCATAGTCGCCGAGATCGTTGGGCAGGCCGGCGTTCGGATAGGCCATGATCAAGGTGTCGGCGAGGCCCGACAAAGCGGTGACGTGGGGCCGAAGCTGGCCGGCGCCGAACGAGCAGTTGAGGCCGATCGACAGCGGCCGGGCGTGGCGCACGCTCGCCCAGAAGGCCTCGATCGAATGGCCGGAAAGGTTGCGGCCCGACAAATCGGTGATGGTCATCGACAGCATGATCGGGAGCTCGCGATCTACCCGGCCGGCGGCATGGATGGCGGCCTTGGCGTTCAAGGTGTCGAACACCGTCTCGATCAGAACGATCTCGGCGCCGCCCTCGACCAGGCCCTCGATCTGCTCGACATAGACGTCGGACAGAGTGTCGAAGTCGATCTCGCGATAGCCCGGATCGTTGACGTTGGGCGACAGCGACAGCGTCTTGTTGGTCGGCCCGAGCGCTCCGACCACCCAGCGCTTGCAGCCGTCCTTCTGAGCCTCCTTCTCGGCGACGTCGGCGATGATCCGGGCGGCGGCGATATTGATCTCGCGAACCAGGCTCTCGGCGCCGTAATCGGCCTGGCTGATCCGGTTGGCGTTGAAGCTGTTGGTGGCGAGGAGCTCGGCCCCCGCATCGGCGAAGCTCTGGCAGATCTCCCGCACGAGCTCGGGCTGGGTGAGGTTCAGAAGGTCGTTATTGCCCTTCTGGTCGCGCGACAGGCCGAGGCTTCCGGCATAATCGGCCTCCCGCAGGCGGCGGTTCTGCACCTGGGTCCCATAGGCGCCGTCCTTGATCAGGATGCGCTCGGCGGCGGCCGCCCTAAGCTGCTGTGCGACGTTCATGTTCATCCTTCGGGCGAAGGCCGAGCAAATGGCAGATGGCATAAGCGAGCTCGGCGCGATTGAGCGTGTAGAAATGGAACTGGCGGACCCCGCCGGCATAGAGCTGGCCGCAAAGCTCGGCGGCGACGGTGGCGGCGACGAGCTGGCGGGCGGCGGGAAGGTCGTCCAGCCCCTCGAACAATTTGTCCATCCAGGGCGGGATGGCGGCGCCGCACATTTCCGCGAACTTGCGAGTCTGGGCGACGTTGGAGATCGGCAGGATCCCCGGCACCAGCTCCGCGTCGATGCCCGCCGCCGCGGCGGCGTCGCGGAATCGGAAGAAGCATTCGGGCGAGAAGAAGAATTGGGTAATCGCGCGGTCGGCGCCGGCGTCGATCTTGCGCTTCAGATTTTCGAGATCGGCGGTCCGGTCCGGCGAATCCGGATGCATTTCCGGGTAGGCCGCGACCGAGATTTCGAACGGGGCGACCCGCTTGAGGCCCGCGACCAGCTCGGCGGCATTGGCATAGCCGTCGGGCCGAGCCTGGAAGCCCTTGCCGGGCTCGGGCGGATCGCCGCGCAGAGCGACGACGTGGCGGATTCCGGCCTGCCAATAGCCCAGGGCGACCTCGTCGATCTCGCTCCGGCTCGCCTCGACGCAGGTGAGGTGGGCGGCGGGGGTGAGCGAGGTCTCCTGGGCGATCCGGACCACCGTATTGTGGGTCCGCTCGCGGGTCGAGCCGCCGGCGCCGTAGGTCACCGAGACGAAGCGCGGGGCGAGCGGCTCGAGAGTCTTGACCGACGCCCACAAAGTCTCCTCCATCCGCTCGGTCTTGGGCGGGAAGAATTCGAAGCTGACGCCGATGTCGCCGGCGACGTCGGCGAAGAGCGGCTCGCGCCAGCCGGCGATGTCGGGTGCGCGCGGGCTCATGCGACCACCTTCAATTTTTCCTGGGGACGTTCGCCTTCCCAGAGCGTGACCGTCAGTTCGCCGCCTTCGAGATGCTCGACGACCCGGCCGCGAAGCCCGGCCCCGTCGAGATATTTGAGCATGACGTCGTCGGCGAAGCCGAGGCGGAGATGCGCATCGCGGGCGCGCAATTCCTCGCGCTCGTGGGGAGCGAAATCGACGATCAGGAGCCGACCCCCGGGAGCCAGCAGCCGGGCCGCCTCGGCGACCGCGGCGGCGGGCTGCTGGGCGTAATGGAGCACCTGATGGAGGATGACGGTGTCGGCCGAGCCGGCGGCGAGCGGCAAGGCGTACATGTCGCCCTGGCGAAGCTCGGCGGCGGCGAGGCCGGCCTGGGCGAGCTTGACCCGGGCGAGGCGGAGCATCTCGGGCGAGCGGTCGACGCCAAGGGCGCGCTCGGCGGCCGGGCCGAACAGCTCGAGCATCCGGCCGGTGCCGGTGCCGATGTCGACGAGTCGGCCGACCGGGCGTTCCCCGAGCGCCCTGGCGCAGGCCGCCTCGACCTCGCTCTCGGCGATGTGGAGCGAGCGGATCTCGTCCCAGTCGCCGGCATGGGCGGCGAAATAAAGCTCGGCGGCCCCGGCCCGGTCGGCCCGGACCGCGGCCAGGCGGGCGGCGTCGGCGGGGCCCCAGGGATCCTCGCCGTCGAGCTCGGCCCAGCGCTCCAGGGCGGCGAAGAGCGGCTCGACCCGGACCGGATCGGCGAGGCTCAGGAACACCCAGCTGCCCTCCTTGCGGCGCTCGGCCAGCCCGGCCTCGATCAGGATCCGGACGTGGCGCGAGACCCGCGGCTGGCTCTGGCCGAGCACCTGCGCAAGCTCGCCGACCGACAACTCCATCGCCCGAAGCAGGGCGAGGATGCGAAGCCGCGTCGGATCGCCGAGCGAGCGGAAGATTTCGGCGGCGGCGGGCGCGGTCGGATACATAGATAAGGATATAAAGATATCTTTATATCCGGGTCAAGCGCGACGTTCGGAATGCCTGTGCCCGACGACATAATGCCGGTGCGTATAATTCCGTAATAGGCGCGGCAAAATCGATGCTGAAGACTAGGGGCTGACCGAGCATTCAGGGCCGACGGATTTGCCGCGTAGGGAGGATCAGGGCTCATGACGGAGACGGCGAGCGGCCGGAGCGAGCTGTTCATCCATCTGGATACGGCGGGCCTGGCCGCGCTTCTGAAGGCGGTCGAGACGGCGATGGTCGCCGGCGAGGGATATTTGACCGTGCGCAGCGGCGGCGGGCTGATCGCCAGAAGCAGCGGGCCGTCGAACCGGTTCGACAAGGTGACCGTCATCTTCGCCGATTCCGCCGGCCCGCCCGACGACGCCTGGCGGACCCGGAGCCCCGATCCGGAGCCCGAGCCCCGAGCCCCGATCCTCGCCCTTCAGGACTGAAGCAACGGGGCCGTTTCCGCATCGCGGATCGGCGGCCGCCGCCTTGCCGCTAAGATGTTGACTCCCCGAAACGACCTCTCCAGACTTGCCGCTTCGGTTCGGCGCGATTGCTTACCAAACTAGTAGACATACAGCCGCGCCGTCTATACATCCGGTGCCGCCGGAAGCCGGCGCGGCCTGCCCGCGTCCGGACCTCGCCCGGTAAGCCCTTATTCTCCCAAGGAGAGAATGTTATGAAGAAGATCGTCCTCGCCGCCGCCGCCACCCTGGCGCTCGGCCTCGCCGCCTGCCAGCCCGCCGCCAACGACGCCGGCAACAACGCCGTTGATACCAACCTCACCGTCAACGAGACCGATGTCGACGTCAACGGCGCCGCCCTCGACGTCAACGGCGCCGCCGCCGTCGACGCCACCGGCAACGCGCTCGACAGCGTCGGCGACGCCGCCGCCAACACCGCCAGCGATGTCGGCAACGCCGCCACCGCCGCCGGCAATGCCGTTTCGAACGCCGTCGACTAAGTCGAGAGGCTCGAGCCGGAACGAGAGGGTCGCGTGCCATCGGCACGCGGCCCTTTTTATTTGCGCCGGACTGCGGCAAGCTGGCCGCGACAGCCCATTCGGAAGAGGTAGAAGATGAAGAAATATGGTGCCTTGGCCGCCTTGCTCGCGGCCGCCGCCCTGACCGCCGCCTGCGGCCGGGAGGATGACGGAAGCCCGACCGCGACCGAGAACGAGTCGCTCAACAACATCTCCGAAGACCTCGACACCTCGGCCGACAGCCTGGTCGCGGAAGACCCGGCGCTCGGCAACGGGGAGGCAGGCGCCACCGGCGAGCTTCCGGTGGCCGGCACCGAGGTGGCGAACGACGCCGCGGCGAACGGGATGTAGCGCCGTCATTCCGGCGAAAGCCGGAACCCATGAATACCGCCGGTTCCAGTTGGTCTCGAGCCGTTGTCATGGATCCCGGATCAAGTCCGGGATGACATTAGAAAAAGGGCCGGGGAGGCGACTCCCCGGCCCTTCTTTTCGTTGCGAGCTGGACGCGCGGGCAAAGCCCGCGCTGGCGTCGGACGGGCTCGGCGGCGTTCGCCGCCGCCCCGCCGGCCGGATCTCGGCGAGTCCGCCGCTAACTCACGATTGCTGCGCAATCTATGCGTTAGCGGCGGCCGCCTCGATCAGAAGTCCATTCCGCCCATTCCGCCCATGCCGCCGCCGGGCATTCCGCCGCCGCCGGCCGGCTTGTCTTCCGGAGCCTCGCTCACCGCCGCTTCGGTGGTGATGAGCAGGCCGGCGACCGAAGCCGCGTCCTGAAGCGCCGTGCGGACGACCTTGGTCGGGTCGATGACTCCGGCAGCGACCAGATTCTCGTAAACCTCGGTCTGGGCGTTGAAGCCCATCGTCTGGTCCTCGCCGTCGATCAGCTTGCCGGCGACGACGGCGCCGTCATGGCCCGCATTCTCGGCGATCTGGCGGATCGGCGACTGCAGCGCGCGGCGGACGATGTCGATGCCGCGGGTCTGGTCGTCATTGGCGCCCTTCATGTCCTGAAGCGCCTTGGTGGCGTAGAGGAGGGCGGTGCCGCCGCCGGGGACGATTCCTTCCTCGACCGCCGCGCGGGTGGCGTGGAGGGCGTCGTCGACGCGGTCCTTGCGCTCCTTGACCTCGATCTCGGACGAACCGCCGACCTTGATCACGGCGACTCCGCCGGCGAGCTTGGCGAGGCGCTCCTGGAGCTTTTCCTTGTCATAGTCGCTGGTGGTGTTCTCGATCTGCGAGCGAATCGCCTCGACCCGCGCCTTGATCCGGTCGCCCTCGCCGGCGCCGTCGACGATAGTGGTGTTGTCCTTGTCGATGGTGACGCGCTTGGCCTGGCCGAGCATGGCGACGGTGACGTTCTCGAGCTTGATGCCGAGATCCTCGCTGATCATCTCGCCGTTGGTGAGGATCGCGATGTCCTCGAGCATCGCCTTGCGGCGATCGCCGAAGCCCGGAGCCTTCACCGCCGCGACCTTGAGGCCGCCCCGGAGCTTGTTGACGACGAGCGTGGCAAGCGCCTCGCCCTCGATGTCCTCGGCGATGATGAGCAGCGGACGGCCCGACTGGACCACCGCCTCGAGGATCGGAAGCATCGCCTGCAGGTTGGAGAGCTTCTTCTCGTGGATGAGGATGTAGGGGTCGGTGAGCTCGACCTGCATCTTCTCCGGGTTGGTGATGAAGTAAGGCGAGAGGTAGCCGCGGTCGAACTGCATGCCCTCGACGACGTCGAGCTCGAACTCAAGGCCCTTGGCCTCCTCGACGGTGATCACGCCTTCCTTGCCGACCTTGTCCATCGCCTCGGCGATCTTCTCGCCGACGACGGTGTCGCCGTTGGCGGAGATGATCCCGACCTGGGCGATCTCGTTGCTGCCCGAGACCGGCTTGGAGCGGGCCTTGAGGTCTTCGACGACGCGGGTGACGGCGAGGTCGATGCCGCGCTTCAGGTCCATCGGGTTCATGCCCGCCGCGACCGACTTCATGCCCTCGCGGACGATCGACTGGGCCAGCACCGTGGCGGTGGTGGTGCCGTCGCCGGCGAGGTCGTTGGTCTTCGAGGCCACTTCACGCAGCATCTGCGCGCCCATGTTCTCGAACTTGTCCTTAAGCTCGATCTCCTTGGCGACGGTGACGCCGTCCTTGGTGATGCGAGGAGAGCCGAAGCTCTTGTCGAGGACGACGTTGCGGCCCTTGGGGCCGAGGGTCACCTTCACCGCGTCGGCGAGGATGTCGACGCCGCGCATGATGCGCTCGCGGGCGTCGCGGGAGAAGCGAACGTCTTTCGCTGCCATGTTGATTGCTCCTTACTTCTAAAAAATTGCGTCACCCCAGCGAAGGCTGGGGTCTCGTGGGGTGAAAAGCTCGGCGCCTTTCACCCGCTGGGGTCCCAGCCTGCGCGGGGACGACGGATGGTTCAGCCGACGATTCCGAGGATGTCGCTTTCCTTCATGATCAGCAGGTCCTCGCCGTCGAGGCGGACCTCGGTGCCGGACCATTTGCCGAACAGGATCTTGTCGCCGGCCTTGACGTCGAGTGGCGTGATCGTGCCGTCCTCGCCGCGGGTGCCGGTGCCGGCGGCGACGACCTCGCCCTCCTGCGGCTTCTCCTTGGCGGTGTCGGGGATGATGATGCCGCCGGCCGTCTTCTCCTCGGCCTCGACTCGGCGGACGAGCACCCTGTCATGGAGCGGACGAAATTTCATGCGCGTCACCTCTTCTTGGTTTGAAAATCGTTGAAACTGTTAGCACTCGCCCCTCGCGAGTGCCAGCAGAGCTGATCTAGGCGTTGTTCATGGCAGGTCAAGGGTGAGCGCGGCGAATTTTGCGGCCTCTTACTCCTCCCCGGAACGGGGAGGGGGACCATGCGAAGCATGGTGGAGGGGGCCCGCCTCTCCGCTGCTCAAACGCTCGGCCCCCTCCACCACGCGCTTCGCGCGTGGTCCCCCTCCCCGTTCCGGGGAGGAGCGAGGGCGACGATTTACAGTGGGGCAGGGCTGGTCTAGCCCTGAATCAAGTCAGGTTGCGGGAGTATCGGAATGAGGTTCGCGGGCAAGGTCTGGAAGCTTCTCGTCGGAATCAAGGACGGGCTCGTCCTCCTGTTCATGCTTCTCTTCTTCGCCCTCCTTTACGCGGCGATGACGGCGCGGCCGACGCTCGGCGCCGGCGATCGCGGAGCGCTTCTGCTCCGGCTCGACGGTCCGGTCGTGGAGCAGCCGGCCCAGGCCACCGCCAGCGAGGTGTTCAGCGGCGGCGGGCCGCGCGAATATCGGCTTCGCGACGTCGTCCATTCCCTGCAGACCGCCGCGACCGACGATCGGGTCAGGGCGGTGGCGCTCAACCTCGACATCTTCTCGGGCGGCGGCCAGGCGACCCTGTCGGCGGTGGGCGAGGCGCTCGATTCGGTCAGGAAGGCCAACAAGCCGGTGCTCGCCTACGCCACGGCCTATGACGACGACAGCTATCTGCTCGCCAGCCACGCCAGCGAACTCTGGCTCAACCCGATGGGCGGGGTCCTCGTCACCGGCCCCGGCGGCGCCAACCTCTACATGAAGGGCCTGCTCGACAAGCTGGGTGTAACGGCCAACGTCTATAAGGCCGGCACCTACAAGGCGGCGACCGAGCCTCTCACCCGGACCGACATGTCGCCCGAGGCCCGGCAGGCGCTGACCGCGGTCTACGCGACGATGTGGGAAAGCTGGCAGCAGGAGGTGCGCCAGGCGCGCCCCAAGGCCCAGCTCGCCCCCTACATCGCCGATCTCCCGGCCCGGATCGCCGCGGCCGGCGGCGACATGGCGCAGGCGGCGCTCCGCTCGGGCCTGGTCGACAGGATCGGCGAACGCGAGGCCTTCGACCGCCGGGTCGCCGAGATCACCGGCACCCGCTATGACGAGCTTCCCGGAAGCTTCCACCGCATCGATTATCGCAAATGGGTCGAGGCCCATCCCGCCAGCAGCGGCGGTGGCGAGATCGGGATCGTCACGATCGCCGGCGACATCGTCGACGGCGAGGCCAATCTCGGCACCGCCGGCGCGGAGACGATCGTCCGGGCGCTCGAGAAAGGCCTCAGGGAGCGCGACCTCAAGGCGCTGGTGATCCGGATCGATTCCGGAGGCGGCTCCGCTCTGGCCTCGGAGCGGATCCGCCAGGCGGTGCTCGCGGCCAAGGCGAAGGGTCTGCCCGTGGTCGCGTCGATGGGCAGCGTCGCCGCTTCGGGCGGCTATTGGGTCGCGACGGCGGGCGACCGGATCTACGCCGAGCCCTCGACCATCACCGGCTCGATCGGCGTGTTCGGAGTGCTTCCGAGCTTCGAAGGCGCGATGACCAAGCTCGGCCTCGGCGCCGACGGCGTCAAGACGACGCCTTTGTCGGGCGAGCCGGATTTGCTCCGCGGCCCCTCCCCCGAGGCGGACCGGCTGCTCCAGATGGGGGTCGACGGCACCTACCGGCGCTTCCTCGCCTTGGTCTCGGCGGCGAGGAAGATGCCGGTCGGCCAGGTCGATCAGATCGCGCAGGGCCGGATATGGGCGGGCGGCACCGCCCACCAGCTTCGACTGGTCGACTCGTTCGGCGGCCTCGACGACGCCGTCCGCGAGGCCGCGCGAAGGGCCAAGCTCGACCCCGCCGAAGCCAAAGCGGTCTGGCTCGAGAAGGAACCCGGGTTCGCCGACCAGCTGCTGATGTCGCTCGCCGGCGACGGCGAGGAGGAAGCTTCGCCCGACGCGTTCAGCCGCCTTGCCGCCAAGCCGAGGCTGAGGATGCTGGCGGCGATCGGCGAGGCCGAGCGCCTGGTCTCGGGCGCCGCCATCCAGGCCCGCTGCCTCGAATGCTCCGGCTACTCGGCGCGCCCGCGCGCGCCTCTGGCAACCGGCCTGACCGGCTGGCTCTGGCGCCTGCTGGGCGCATGAAGCTGAGGGCCGCGACGCCCGACGACGCCGCGGCCATCGCCCGGATCTACGCGCCCTTCGTGACGGGGAGCGCGGTGTCGTTCGAGACGGAGCCGCCCGGCGAAGCGGCGATACGGGCGCGGATCGAAAGCGGCGGCGAACTCTATCCCTGGCTGGTTGGCGAGGCGGAGGACGGGACGGTCCTCGGCTATGCCTATGCCGCCCGCTTTCGCGACCGCCCCGCCTACCGTTTCACCGTCGAGACCAGCGTCTATCTTCGCTCCGGCGCCGCCGGACGCGGGCTCGGGCGGCAGCTTTACGAACCGCTGCTAGCGATGCTGGAGAGCCAAGGCTTCACCCAGGCGATCGCGGCGATCACCCTTCCCAACGAGGCCAGCGTTCGCCTTCACGAACGGCTCGGTTTCGAACGCGCCGGGATCTACCGGCAGGTCGGGTGGAAGCTGGGCGCCTGGTACGATGTCGGACTGTGGCAGAGAGCGCTGGCCACGGCCGGAACCCCGCCGGTGGAGCCGACCCCCCTACCCCTCTCCCGTCCTTACGGGTGAGGAGGGGCCCGCCGCGTAGCGGCGGGAGGTGAATGTCTGTACCGCACACTCAGCAAGACCCTCACCTCCCAAGCCTTCGGCTTGGGCCCCTCCTCTCCCGCGGAAGGCGGGGGAGGGGTCGGGGGGGTCTAATCGACCCGCCTGTAGCGAACGACCCGGCTGCCCGTCGGGCCGTTCCCCGAGCGGCTCACCGTTTCGTAGGCATCGGCGTCCACCTTCCGCCACATCGTCGAGATCGTCAGCTTGCGCCCGTCCGCGCCGGCATAAGTCTCGTCGCTGAAATCGAGGCCCTCGGGCGTCGCCGCCATCGTCCCCCGGCTGACCCCGCCCGACGAGTTCCAATAGGTATAGCCGACCCGCTTCGCCGAGCCGTCCCAGCTGTAGAGCGTCTCGCCGCGATAGGGAGCGCCGGGGCCCGTCACCTCGTGCCGGTCGCGGACATGCTGACCGCCATAAGCACTCTCGAAGCAATGCACGTCGACCGAGCCGTTCTTGAACTCGCCGCGCCAGCAATGGCCGAGCAGGAAGCGCAACGGCTCCAGCTCCGCTCGCAGCGTCGGGGGCGCGGATCCGGCGAAACGCGCTTTCAGCGCATCGAGCGACACCTGATTGCCCTTCTCGAAGAAGCCGAGCAGCCGACGTCCCGCCTCGCTGTCCTCATAGCCGGTTCCGGTGAGCCGGACGCGCGTGCGCCCGTCCCCCGCCGGCTCCAGCTCGAAGGCGCTGACCACCTTCGCGTAGGTGTCGAAATCGGGAAAGCCGGCCGGAGCCTTGACCGTCCGGAACACCATGAGCCGCCGCGGAACCCGGAGCAGCACCTGCTGGCGGATCGTGGAAGGATCGCCCGGCCTGGCAGCCGGCGCGTAGCTGGTCTCGATCATGTCGCCCGCCGGCGCCCAGGCGACCGGCACCGCCCAGCTCTTCCAGCCCTCCGCGGTCGAGATCGCCGCCCACACGTCCGCCGGGGCCGCGTCGACCACCGCCTCGTTGACCAGAAGGTGGCTGCCGTCGGGCGCCCGCTCCTTCGTCGCCGCCAGCGACGGCGCCGCCGCCAGGCCGATCAGCAGCGCCGCGATCATCCTCTTCATGCCGCCTCCTCCTTCACCGTCAGCAGGTCGAAATAGGCCCGGAGCTGGGCCACCGACCGGTCGAAATGGGCGACGTCGCGGTGAGTCCGGGCCTGCATCACGCCGCCTTCCATCACGGTCAAAGCGAGCTCGGCCAAAGCCCGTGGGTCGGCGGCCGGCGCGAAGCGGTCGCGCGCCTGCTCCAGGCACAAGGCGACTGCCCCGATCCACGCCTCGAAATTCTCGGCGAGCAGGCGCCGAACCGCCGGATCGGCCTCGTGAAGCTCGAGCGCCAGGCTTCCGATCGGGCAGCCATAGCCGCAGTCGGTCTCGACGATCAGCGACCTATATTTGGCGAGCAGGGCGAAGATCTTCTCGACCGGGTCGGCGACGTTGCCCCAAGCCGGGTCGAGCAGCATCGGCCCGATGCCGTCGCGATAGGCTTCGAGAACGGCGATGAGCAGGTCCTGCTTGCCGGGGAAGAAATGGTAGAGGCTGCCGCTGTTGACCTGGCTGCTGCTCAATATGTCGGCGATCGAGGTGGAGCCGTAACCCTTCAGCCAGAAGAGCTCCATCGCCGCCTGGATGATGCGCCCGCGCGTGTCCTTGATGCCCATGCAACCTTGTTGATTGAACGTTCAATCAAGTCAAGTCCAACGTCATGCCGGACTTAATCCGGCATCCATGAACACGGACGTCGGCGATTACCCTCGAACCTGAGTGTTCATGGATTCCGGCCTTCGCCGGAATGACGCACCGCGCGCGTGTAAGCGGGGAGCTTCCAGCCGAAATGGATGGCGCCGGCGCGAAGGGCAAAGCCGGCGGCCGCCGAGACCACCCCCGCAAGAGCCGCCGGCATTCCCGCCAGCAACAGCGCGACCATCAGCGCGGCGGAGAGCGCCGCGGCGGTCACGTACAATTCCGGCCGCATCAGGATCGACGGCTCGCCCGCGAGCACGTCGCGGACGATCCCCCCGAGGCAGGCGGTGAGGACTCCCATCGCCATCGCCGGAAGCGGCGCCAGTCCAAAAGCGAGGCCTTTGGCGGCGCCGTAAGTGGCGTAGGCGGCGATTCCGACCGCATCGAGCCAGGGCAGCGCCGTTCCCTGCCACAGCGACCCCGGCAGCACCCAGACCGCCAGAGCGGCGGCGAAGCAGATGATCAGGAGCGAATTGGCGTGCACCCAGAAGACCGGAGCGCCGATCAGAAGGTCGCGCGCGGTGCCGCCGCCCACTCCGGTGACGACGGCGAAGAAGATCAGCGTCACCAGCGTCTGCTTCTTCGCCGCCGCGACCAGGGCGCCCGAGCAGGCGAAGACGGCGACCCCCGCCCAGTCGAGATAGGGCAGAGCCGTGCCCAGCAAGGCGGCCGGGCCGGTCACCGGCGGCGTCGCTTCAGGGTGAGCGGAAGCAGGACGAGGGCGAGCAGCACGGTCAGCAGCGACACGATGGCGAAACCGATAAGCAGCGGATTGTGCGCGTCCTCGCGGGTCTCGAGGTCCATGATGTGGAGACCCCACATCAGGTCGTAGAAGCGCCACCAGCTCGTCCGCCGGGCCAGGATCTCCCCCGTGGCGGAGTCGAGATAGAAACGGGTGCCGTCGCTCATCGTCACCCGCCAGGCCGCCACCTTGCGGCGAAGGTCGAGCGGCGGCGCCTGAGCCGAAGTGCGGTCGACTGCCGCGACCCGCGCCTTGCCGGTGTAGCGCGCCTCGACGATCCGGGCGGCGTCGGCGGGGCCCAGCGGCGGAAGCAGGCGGCCGGTGGCGCCGTCGGCGAGCCGGGTGCCGCCGTCGGCATATTTGAGCAGCCTTTCGCCCCGTCCGGGCGCGGCTCCAGCCGGAGCGAAGCGAGCGGCCGCGGGCCGATGACGGGCGCGACCGGAGCAAGTCCGGGCGGAAGCGGCGGCGCTTCGGCGATCAGATCCTCCCCCCGCACCGTCTCGATCGGACGCGCCACCATGACGAGGCCTGAAATCGTCCAGGCGAGGAACGGCAGGCCGACGATCCAGCCGAGCCAGATATGCCAGCGCCTGAGCCTTTGCCGGATTTTCATGAACCCCCCGTCACTCCCCGCTAAAGCGGGAGCGCAACTTCACCCAAGCCTTGGAAGAAAGGAAGCTGGATTCCCGGTCGCCGCTACTTGAACCGCTCCATGCACTTGTCGAGGACCGGGATGGGCGAGCCGAGCGCGGCCGCCGCGGCGAGCGCCCGGTCGCGTTCGCGGCTCTGCGCTTCGCTGCTCGAGCCGGCGCGGGCGCGCAGGCCGGGAGCGAGGGCGTCGTTCAGCCCGCTGCCCATGCGCCGGTAGGCGGCGAGCTCGTTGCCATGATCCTTCGTCGCGGCCTCGAGGGCGAGGTCGGTGAAGTCGGCCAGCTCCTCGCAGGCGAGCTGAGCGTCGAGGCGGTTGGCCGGAAGCTCGATGTCGGTCTTGCCGGCGACTGGGAAGGCCGAGTCGCAGGCCGGGATGAGGTCGCGCCATTTGCCGCCGGTGATCCCGGCTTCCAGTTCGCGCATCCTCTTGTTGACCCGGTTCGCCGTCTCGGCCTTGAACTCGCCGCCTTCGGAAGCGACCAGCAAGGCATAATGGAAGATCTTCCCCTGCGCCGCGAGCGGCAGCGGCGCCTGCACGTCGGTCACCGCGGTGCGCGCGGCGGCCGCGGCGACAACTCCGCAGGTCGCGGCGCGGTCGACCGGCTCGGCGGGCAGCTCGAGCGACTTCGAACCGCAGGCGGCAAGGAGAAGCACGGCGAGGAACTGCAGGCTTCGTATCTGCAATCGAGGGCACTCCATCGACGAACCGGCGGAGACGGTACACCAAGCCCGAGCTTCCGTCAGCCTCAAGGTATCCGCCACTGGATCCGGACCGAGGTCAGCGCCCGGACCGGATCTCCCGCCGCGGTCAGCGCCGGCTTGTAGCGGCCGCGCTCGACGAGGACCCTACAAGTGACGGAGTCCAGGATCGGCACGCCGCTTCCATCGACGACCAGGCATTCGGCCACCCGGCCATCGGTGCCGACGATCAGCCGGGTCAGCACGCCGCCCTGCTGATTGAGGCGGATGGCTTCCATCGGATAATCGCGGTCGGTGAACCAATGCGCAGCGGGAATGACGGGGGTCGGCGGGCGGCTGAGCGAGCGCATCACCGCCGGATCGAATCCCCAGTCGCTCATCACTTCGTCCTCGCAGGCGTGGAGCGAAGCGACCGCGCGGGCCGATCCGGGCATCGGGATATCGGCGAGGATCCGCTTGCCTCGCTTGATCCGCAACGCGGTCGCGCCGGAAATCTTCTCGACGAACTTGGGCTCGACGTTGGTCACTGCCAGGCCCTCCAGCTCCCGGTAACGAACCGAGATGGCGCCCTGAGTCACCTGAAACCCGGACGGCTCGAGGCTGAGGTCGACCGGATCGCGCATCAGCCTGTCCGGGCCGGTCCATTGCGCGTCGAACAGCCAAAGCTCGGCCCCATTGGAGCCGGGCACGGTGCGCACCATCAATGTCTGCGGCGCGGTTCCTCCGGTCTCGCGCAGAAGCGAACAGCGCTGCTCGCCCCAGTCGACAACCCATTTCGCGGCGCCCGGCGCCGGAGCGGCCGATGCAGCGATGGCGAGAATGTGCGGGAGCCAGGGGACCATGACCGGCAGACTAGGCCACCTGCCTGATCATGCAAGCTGGCCGCGCCTAGATGTGGATCGGCTTGCCGGTCACCGCCATCGCCGCCTCCTTGATGGCCTCCGAATGGGTCGGGTGGGCGTGGCAGGTGTAGGCGATGTCCTCGCTGGTCGCTCCGAACTCCATCGCCTGGGCGGCCTGGGCGATCATCGTGCCCGCCACCGAGGCGATGATATGAACTCCGAGCACCCGGTCGGTGCGGGCGTCGGCGATCACCTTGACGAAGCCGTCGGTCTCGCGATTGGTCTTGGCCCGGCTGTTGGCGAGCATCGGGAACTTGCCGGTCTTGATCTCAATGCCGGCTTCCTTCAGCTCCTCCTCGGTCTTTCCGACCGAGGCGATCTCCGGGAAGGTATAGACGACTCCGGGGATGACGTCGTGGTTGACGATCCCGACCTGGCCGGCGAGGATCTCGGCGACGGCGATCCCCTCATCCTCCGCCTTGTGGGCGAGCATCGGCCCCGGGGTGACGTCGCCGATCGCATAGACGCCCTCGACTCCGGTCCGGAAGTCGTGGTCGACCTCGATCTGGCCGCGCTTGTTGAGCTGGACTCCCGCGGCTTCGAGGTTGAGGCCGTCGACGTTCGGCCGCCGGCCGATCGAGACCAGGACGACGTCCGCCTCGATCGTCTGAGCCTCGCCGCCCTGCGCCGGCTCGACGGTGAGAGCGACGCCCTCCCCCTTTTTCTCGGCCTTTGTGACCTTGGTCGAGGTGCGGATCTCGAAGCCCTGCTTCTTGAAGATCTTCGCCGCCTCCTTGCGGACCTCGCCGTCCATTCCGGGCAGGATCTGGTCGAGATATTCGACCACCGTGACCTTGGCGCCGAGCCGCCGCCAGACCGAGCCGAGCTCGAGGCCGATCACTCCGCCGCCGATCACGACGATGTGGCCCGGCACCTTGGCCAGCTCCAGCGCCCCGGTGGAATCGACGATCCGGTCCTGGTCGATCTCGACTCCCGGAAGCGGAGTGACCGACGAGCCGGTGGCGATGACGATGCTCTTCGCGGCATAAGCCTGCCCTGCGACATCGATCGCGTTCGGGCCGGTGAATTTGGCATGGCCCTTGAGCCAGGTCACCTTGTTCTTCTTGAACAGGAACTCGATGCCGCCGGTCAGCCCCTTGATCGCTTCCTTGCGGCCGGCGTGCATGACGTCGAGGTCGAGCTCGACCTCCTTCGCCTTGATCCCCCATTTGGCCATGGTGCCGTGCGCCGCTTCCTCGAACAGCTCGGACGCGTGGAGCAGCGCCTTGGACGGAATACACCCGACGTTGAGGCAGGTCCCGCCGAGCGTCTCCCGGCTCTCGACGCAGGCGGTCTTCAGCCCAAGCTGCGCGGCCCGGATCGCGGCGACATAGCCGCCGGGCCCGGCGCCGATCACGATTACGTCGAAATTAGTCTCTGCCATTCTTCTTTCCTTGTTCCCCGGCGAAAGCCGGGGTCCAGACTGGGTCCCGGCCTTCGCCGGGAAACATTTAGAGATCGATCAACAGGCGCGTCGGGTCTTCCAGCGCTTCCTTCATCCGCACCAGGAAGGTGACCGCCTCGCGCCCGTCGACCAGGCGGTGGTCGTAGGACAGAGCGAGGTACATCATCGGCCGCACAACCACCTGGCCGTCGCGAACCACCGGCCGTTCCTCGATCCGGTGCATTCCGAGCACCGCCGACTGGGGCGGGTTGATGATCGGGGTGGAAAGGAGCGAGCCGAACACGCCGCCGTTGGAGATGGTGAAGGTGCCGCCCTCCATGTCGGCCATGGTCAGCGAGCCTTCCTTGGCGCGCCTGCCGAATTCGGCGATGGTCTTCTCGACCTCGGCGAAGCTCAGGGCCTGGGCGTCGCGGATGACTGGCACGACCAGCCCGTTCGGCGCCGAGACGGCGACCGAGACGTCGACATAATCGTGATAGACGATCTCCTCGCCTTCGATGTAGGCGTTGACCGACGGAACGTCGCGCGCGGCGAGCACCGCCCCCTTCACGAAGAAGCTCATGAAGCCGAGGCGGATGCCGTGCTTCTTCTCGAACAGGTCCTTGTAGCGGCTCCTCGCCTCCATCACCGCCGTCATGTCGACGTCGTTGAAGGTGGTCAGCAGCGCCGCCGTATTCTGGGCTTCCTTGAGCCGGCGGGCGACGGTCTGACGGAGCCGGGTCATCCGCACCCGTTCCTCTCTCCGCTCCCCTGAGGACGGGCGCGGCGGAGGCGGAGGCGGCGCCGCGGCGGACGGCGGAGGCGGAGGTGCGGCGGCCGGCGCTTCCCTGGCTTTCGCGGCCGCGGCCAAGACGTCGTCCTTGGTCAGGCGACCGTCCTTGCCGGTGCCCTTGATCCGCGACGGATCGAGATGATGCTCGAGAACGATCCGCCGCACGGCGGGCGACAGGGTGAGGTGGGGACTGTCGGCGTCCTCCGCCTCGCCGGCGCGAAGCTCGACATTTTCGCCCGCGCCCTCGGGGTTGACCGGCACCTCGGCCGGAACCGCCTGCTGGGCCTGGGGCTGAGCCGGCATCCCGGAACCGCTTTCGATGCGGGCAATGGCGGCGCCGACCGCGACCGTGTCGCCGACCGCGACGAGCTGGTCGCCCATCACGCCTTCGACCGGCGAGGGCACCTCGATCGCGACCTTGTCGGTCTCGAGGCTGGCAATGGGCTCGTCGACCTTGACCGCGTCGCCGGGCATCTTGAGCCACTGGCCCAGGGTCGCCTCGGTGATCGATTCCCCCAGGGTCGGGACTTTGACTTCGGTCGCCATGGTGTTCCTTTATCCGGCCTTGCGCTGCGACGGCGCGTGACTGCTATGGCCGAGCGCGTCGGCGATCAAGGCCGCCTGCTCGGCGGCGTGGCGCTTGGCGAGGCCGGTGGCCGGCGACGCCGAGGCCGGACGGCCGGCGTAGAGCGCCCGGCGCGGCCTGAGGCCGGCTTCGCCGAGCCGGCGCTCGATGCGGGGCTCGACATGCGCCCAATAACCCTGGTTTTGCGGCTCTTCCTGCGCCCAGACCACCTCTTCGAGATTGGTCATGCGCTTCAGGCGCGCCAGCAAAGCTTCACCCGGGAACGGGTAGAGCTGCTCGATCCGGACGATGCTGGTCTGCCTGTCGCGGGCCTGGTCGCGCGCCTCGAGCAGCTCGTAGGCGAGTTTTCCGGTGCACAGGACCAGCCGCTTCACCGACTCGTCGGCGGGCGCGCTCGGATCGGAAAGGATGCGCTTGAAATGGCTGTCGCCGATGAAGTCGGCGAAAGAGGAGACGGCGGCCTTGTGGCGGAGCAGCGACTTGGGAGTCATCAGCACCAGCGGCTTCCTGAAGTCGCGGTTCATCTGGCGCCTGAGGATGTGGAAATAATTGGCCGGGGTCGTGCAGTTCGCCACCTGCATATTGTCCTCGGCGCAAAGCTGGAGGAACCGCTCCGGCCGGGCCGAGCTGTGCTCGGGTCCCTGTCCTTCATAGCCGTGCGGCAGGAGCAGGACGAGGCCGCTTGCGCGAAGCCATTTCGCCTCGCCGGCGGCGATGAACTGGTCGATCATCACCTGGGCGCCGTTGACGAAGTCGCCGAACTGCGCCTCCCACAGCACCAGCGTCTGCGGGTCGGCGAGCGAATAGCCATATTCGAAGCCCATCACCCCGAATTCGGACAGCGGGCTGTCGCGCACCTCGAAACGGGCGGGGCCGACCCGGGTGAGCGGGATATATTTGCGCCCGTCCTGCTGGTCGAGCCAGACGGCGTGGCGCTGGCTGAACGTGCCCCGCCCCGAATCCTGGCCGGACAGGCGCACCGGATGGCCCTCGCGAAGCAGGGTGCCGAAGGCCAGTGCCTCGGCCGTCGCCCAGTCGAAGCCATGGCCGCTCGCGAACATCTCCCGGCGCGCGTCGACGATCCGAGCCAGGGTCTTGTGGACTGCTAGATCGTCAGGGACGGTGGTGAGGATCGTCCCCACCTCGCGCGCCGTCTCTTCCGCGACTCCGGTGGGCACGTTGCGGCGCTCGGTGATCGCTTCCTGGGGCCGGTTGAGCCCCGCCCAGGCGCCTTCGAACCAGTCGGCCTTGTTGGGCAGATAGGATTTGGCCGCCTCGAACTCGCCTTCGAGCAAAGCGGTGAAGGCGGCGATCTCCTTCTCGACCCAGTCGGGCCCGATCACGCCCTCCTCGGCCAGCCGCCTGGCGTAGAGCTCCGAAACCGGGGGATGGCCGCGGATCGCGGCGTACATGAGCGGCTGGGTGAAGCTCGGCTCGTCGCCCTCGTTATGGCCGAAGCGGCGGTAGCACCACATGTCGATGACGATGTCGCGGTTGAAGCGCTGCCGATATTCGATGGCGAGCTTGCAGCAGAAGGTCACCGCCTCGGGATCGTCGCCGTTGACGTGGAGGATCGGCGCCTGGATCGCCTTGGCGACGTCCGACGGGTAAGGCGAGGAGCGACCGAATTGCGGGCTGGTGGTGAAGCCGACCTGGTTGTTGATGATGTAATGGAGCGAGCCGCCGGTGGAGTAGCCGGGTATCCCTGAGAAGCCGAGGCATTCGGCGACGATGCCCTGACCGGCGAAAGCGGCGTCACCGTGGAGCAGCACTGGAAGCACCCGGTCGCCGTCGGGATCGTCGAGAGCGACCTGCTGCGCCTTGGCCTTGCCGAGCACGACCGGATCGACCGCTTCGAGATGGCTGGGGTTGGGGACCAACGAGAGATGAACCTTGATCCCGTCGAACTCGCGGTCGGACGAGGTGCCCAAATGGTATTTGACGTCGCCCGAGCCGCCGACATCCTCGGGGTTGGCGGAGCCGCCGGCGAATTCCGAGAAGATCGCGCGATAGGGCTTGGCCATGACGTTGGCGAGGACGTTCAAACGGCCGCGATGGGCCATTCCGAGTACGATCGAGCCGACCCGGTCGGCGCCGCCATATTTGATCACGGCTTCCAGCGCCGGGATCATCGATTCGCCGCCGTCCAGGCCGAACCGCTTGGTGCCGACATATTTGCGGGCGAGGAACTTCTCCCACTGCTCGGCCTGGACGACCTTGGCGAGGATCGACGTCTTGCCCTCGGGCGTGAATCGGATCGCGGCCTCCGGCCCCTCCATCCGATCCTGGAGGAAGCGACGCTCCTCGACGTCGTTGATGTGCATATATTCGAGCCCGATATGGCCGCAGTAATTGCGCCTGAGGATCTCGACGACCTGGCGGACCGTCCCTTGCTGAAGCCCCAGCGCCCCGCCCAGCCACACCGGCCGGTCGAGCGCCGCGCCGGTGAAGCCGTGATATTCCGGCGTCAGGTCCGCGGGCATCTCGCGCTTGGCGAGCCCCAATGGATCGAGATTGGCGGCGAGATGGCCGCGCACGCGATAGGTGCGGATCAGCATCATCGCGCAGATGCTGTCGTTCGCCGCCTGCTCGACGTCCGCGGTCGAAGTCCCGGCCGCCGCGGCCGCTTCCTTCGCCTTGGCGGCGACCTCCTCGATCGTCATCAAGGTGGGATCGAGGCCCGCATTGAGCGCGTCGAGCTCGGCGATCGGCCAATTGCCGCGCGCCCAGCTCGGTCCCTGCTCGCGTTCGGTGCCGATGCTGCTCAAGTCCAAAAGCCTTTTCAGTCCGCTACCGGGGAAACGCGCCCGGCTTCCAGCATTTCCATCTCCGTCATGCCGGACTTGATCCGGCATCCATGAACACGGTGGTGCGGGATTCTCGACCCGCGGTGTTCATGGACCCCGGATCAAGTCCGGGGTGACGATGATCCCACGCCTATCCCTTCAAAAGCGCGGCGAGGGTCGATCCAAGCTCAGATGGGCTCGGCGACACCGTAATTCCAGCCGCTTCCATCGCCGCGATCTTGTCCTCGGCGCCGCCCTTGCCGCCGGAAACGATGGCGCCGGCATGGCCCATGCGCCGGCCGGGAGGGGCGGTGCGCCCGGCGATGAAGCCGACGGTGGGCTTGCCGCGTCCCGCGCGCGCCTCGTCCTTGAGGAATTGCGCGGCGTCCTCCTCGGCCGAGCCGCCGATCTCGCCGATCATGATGATCGATTGAGTCTCGGGGTCGGCGAGGAACAGCTCGAGCACGTCGACGAAATTGGTGCCGTTGACCGGATCGCCGCCGATCCCGACCGCCGTCGACTGGCCGAGGCCTGCGTTGGAGGTCTGGAAGACGGCCTCGTAGGTCAGGGTCCCCGACCGGCTGACGACGCCCACGCTGCCCTTCTTGAAGATGCTCCCGGGCATGATCCCGATCTTGCACTCGCCCGGAGTGAGCACGCCCGGGCAGTTCGGCCCGATCAGCCGCGACTTCGAGCCGGACAGCGCCCTTTTCACCCGGACCATGTCGAGCACCGGAATGCCCTCGGTGATGCAGACGATCAGGGGCACTTCGGCGTCGATCGCCTCCAGGATCGAATCGGCGGCGAAGGGCGGCGGCACGTAGACCACGCTGGCGTCGGCGCCGGTCTCGCGCACCGCCTCCTGGACCGTGTCGTAGACCGGCAAGCCGAGATGGGTCTGCCCGCCTTTGCCCGGAGTTACTCCGGCGACCATCTTCGTCCCGTAGGCGAGCGCCTGCTCGGTATGGAAGGTGCCGGTCTCGCCGGTCATTCCCTGAGTGATCACCTTCGTATTCGCGTTGACGAGGATCGACATTCAAAAGCCTCCGATGGCCTGGGCGACGAGGATGTTGCCGCTGAGGCCGTAACTTTGTCCGGCCGGGTGGTTCAGTGGAACGTAATTGACCTCGAGGGTGATCCCGTCGCGCCAGCCTGGCTCCCAGAGGCGCTTCGAAAGGCCCGGCGCCGGCTCCTGGACGCCGGTGGGCGGCTTGCCCATCCATTTGTTCAGGAGCCTGGCCTCGAGCGGCCTGGTCGCCTCGAAATCGTAGAGCCGGCAACCGGTGCCCCAGAAGCCGCTCTTGTCCTGGTAGCGCGAGACGATCAGGAAGATGTCGCGGCCGCCGAGCCGGCGCCGGTAGGTGGCGCCGGTGGCGGTGCCCTCCTTCTCGGTCGCCTCCCGGCCCATCCTGACGAGGCGGGCGACGCGCGGCTCCGAATCCTCGGCCATCTCGGTCCAGCCGGAGCGGGCCGCATCCGCCTTCATCGGTCCGATGTCGTTGCCGGTGCGCGAGCAGGCCGCCCTGAAGGCGTCGAGCAGCGCGCGCTCAGGCTCGGGCGCGGACGGGGCAGGCGCCGCGAGGAGCAGGGCCACGAGAGTCAGCATTCGACAAGACCAGGCATTGGAGCTCCGGGAATCGGGCCCGCGATACGCGCGCCGGGGGTCCGATCCAAGTTCATATGAATTTCTTGGGAAGACCCAGCATCGCCGGAAGGGACGCCCCGACGGCGAAACCGGCGATTCCTGCCGCCAGCGGCAGGAAAGCGGGCAAGACCTGCCTGAGCGGACCTCCGGTGGCGAGCAGCATGCAAGGCATCCAGAGCAGAAGCAGGACCATCATGCCGAAGAGCATCGGCCCGCCCCAGCCGCCGATCTGGCCGGCGATGAAGCAGAAGAAGAAAGGGCCGCCGAGAAGCAGGGCCCGGGTGGACGCAGACTTAGGCAAGGCTGTCGTCGATCGCCTTGCAGGCCTCGAGCAGCTCCTTCACCGCGTCCACGGAGACCTGGAAGTTCGCCTTGGCGCTCTCGTCCAGCTCGATCTCGACGATCCGCTCGACCCCGCCGGCGCCGATCACCACCGGAACTCCGACATAGAGGTCGTTAACGCCATATTGGCCCGTCAGATAGGCTGCGGCCGGAAGGACGCGCTTCTTGTCCTTCAGAAAGCTCTCGGCCATCGCCAGCGCTGCAGTCGCCGGCGCGTAATAAGCCGAGCCGGTCTTCAGCAGGGCGACGATCTCGCCGCCGCCCGAGCGGGTGCGCTGGACGATGGCATCGATCCGCTCCTGGGTCGACCAGCCCATCTTGATGAGATCGGGCACCGGGATGCCCGCGACCGCGGAATAAGCCGGCACCGGAACCATCGTATCGCCGTGGCCGCCGAGGACGAAGGCGGTGACGTCCTCGACCGAGACCTTGAACTCCTCGGCGAGGAAATGGCGGAAGCGCGCGGAATCGAGCACTCCGGCCATCCCGACCACGCGCTCGTGCGGAAGGCCCGAGAATTCGCGGAGCGCCCAGACCATCGCGTCCAGCGGGTTGGTGACGCAGATGACGAAGCTGTCCGGGGCGTTCGCCTTGATGCCCTCGCCGACCGCCTTCATCACCTTGAGGTTGATCCCCAGCAGGTCGTCGCGGCTCATTCCGGGCTTGCGGGCGACCCCGGCGGTGACGATGCACACGTCGGCGCCCGCGATGTCGGCATAATCCTGGGTGCCGGTGAGCAAGGCGTCATAGCCCTCGACCGGCCCGGCCTGGGCGAGATCGAGCGCCTTGCCCTGGGGGATGCCCTCGGCGACGTCGACGAGGACGATGTCGCCCATCTCGCGGATCGCGGCGAGGTGGGCCAGGGTGCCGCCGATCATGCCGGCGCCGATGAGCGCGATTTTCGTGCGAGCCATAAGGGCTGCTCCAGCCTTTCTAAAGTCAGTCAAAGCGGGACGGCGGCAGGACGCCGCCAGATCTGCCGTCCGCTTAGACCCGAAGGCCGAAGGGGGCAACCGGGTGGGGGAGGGAAAATGCGCTCAACCCTGCCGGCTCCTCTCCCGCTTTTCGCGGGAGAGGGGGGACCCAGGCCGAAGGCCTGGGGGGTGAGGGTCTTGCTGACTCCGCGGTACAGACCCTCACCTCCCACCGCTTCGCGGCGGGCCCCTCCTCTCCCGTAAAGACGGGAGAGGGGTTTGGTGAGCTCACCCGGCCCCCTGCAAGTCCTCGTACAGCATCAGCGCATTGTCGTCGGGATCGTAGAAGGTGAGGAGTCGCACGAGGCCCGGAATGTCGCGGATCGGGCCGTCCTGCCGAGCGTGGCGGGAGTCGAGCTCCGCCTTGGCCGCCTCGATATCCGCTACCCCGAAAGTCAGCGTCGCCCCACCCTTGCCGCCCGGCTCCTCGACCTGGGACAGGCCGAGATTGACCCGCTCGACGCCGGTCTTCAGCTCGCACCATGCGATATCGTCCGTCCGGTAGAGCAGGTCGAAGCCGAGCGTGTCGCGATACCAGGCGATCGAGCGGTCGAGGTCGCTCACCCCCAGCGCGCAGGTCAGCCCGCCGTCATACCCGATGGCCATGCGATTCCTCCCGAGAATTGCACTATTTTTATAGCAGCTATCTTTTTAGTCAAGTATAAGCGGGTGATGCTCCCCGCCGAGGATCTGCGCTGGCTGATGGGCAGCCGCTGGTTCGTGCCTTTGCTCGCCCTGGCCAGCGGCGAGGAGGGCGTTCGCTCGGCGGCTCTGGCGGCGCGGCTCGGAATCGCGCGCTCGATGCTGTCCGGAGTGCTGGGCCAGCTGCTCGCCAGGGGCTGGCTGATGCGCAACCCCGGCCATGGCCACCCGCTCCGCCCGGAATATCTGCTGACCGAGCCGGGCCGCCCGGTCGGCGCCTGGTGCGAGCGGGTGATGGCGGCAAGGCTCGATCTCGGCCTCGACCGGGATGCGCTCGGCCGCTGGTCGCTGCCTGTCGTCGGCCGCCTCGACCGGCGCTGGGAGCGCTTCTCCTGGATCGAGGCGCAGCTCAGCCCGATCAGCCCCCGCTCCCTCTCCGTCACCCTCAAGCAGCTGCTGGAGGCCCGCCTGGTCGACCGCCGCCTCGAGGAATCCTTCCCGCCCCGGCCCCTCTACGGCCTCACCACGCGCGGCCTGCGGCTGGCTCGGGCGATGGGGTAGGGCGGGCAACGCCCCGGCCGCTTCGGAATGGACGCCTCCCCCTGGCTCGTTCATCTCGCTCTTCCCCACGGGAGAGGACGCAGGCGCGCAAATTGTTCAATGTCGGCCAGCGCATCCCGGCCGGCTACAATAGCTACACCCCGCTATCGCGACATCCCGCTCGCCTATCGCAGCCGATATGGCCCGACCGACCGCAATCGCTACATTTATCGCGACCAATCCGTCTACGTGGTGGATTCCAGGACCAATTTGGTGACGCGCATCCTCAACGGGCTCCATTAGGCGCACTCTAGGCGCTGGGAAATTCCCGTCGCCCCAGCGAAGGTTGGGGCCCCCGGCGGGTGAAGAACACCCGCGCCTTTCACCCCCTGGGGTCCCAGCCTGCGCTGGGACGACGGCGACTCACTTCCCCGCCAGCGCCTTCAGCATCGCCGTCCAATGGTCGACATCGTCGTACAGCGCCTTGACCGGGAGCCTTTCGTCGCGGCCGTGGGCGCGCAGGTCGTCGGGGATGATGCCCCAGCTGCCGTCGACTCCATAGACCGGGATCCCGGCGACCCGGAACGGCCGGGCGTCGCTTGCGCCGGTGCTCATCTCGGGCATGACCGGAGCGTTCGGATGGCGGGCCTGGACGGCGGCGGTGTAGGCGGCGACGACGTCGGGCCGGAGCGGCGAGGCGAGCGACATGGCCTGGTCGTCGGTCCGCTCGACCTTGACCTCCGGATCGCCGACCAGCTTTTCGAGCTCGTCGCGGATCGCCGCCGGCTCGACCCCCGGCATGATCCGGCAATTGACCGTCGCGCGGGCGAGCTGCGGAAGCGCGTTGTCGGCATGGCCGCCCTCCAGCCGGGTGGCGACGCAGCGGGTCCTGGTCAGCCCCACCTCGCCCTCGTCGGCTTCGATCAGGTCGGCGGCGGCGCCGTCCTTGGGGTCCTTCAGCCAGGCGCGCATGGCGTCGCCGAGCGGACCCTTCTCGCCCTTCTCGCGGGCGCCGAAATAGGCCCGGGTGGTCTCGTTCATCATCGGCTCGAAGCGGTAGGCTTCGAGCCGCTCGATCGCGTGCGCGAGCTTGTAGATGGCGTTGTCGGCGCGCGGCTTGGAGCTGTGGCCGCCGCGGTTGCGGACGGTGAAGCTGTACATCGAATAGGTCTTCTCGGCGGTCTGCATCGAGAAGCCGAGCGCTCGCCCGTCCTTGGCGAAGCCGCCGCCGCCGCCGTCCGAATTGAGCGCGAATTCCGCGTCGGTCCACTTGCGCCACTCGGTCGCTCCCAGCCGGGCACCATTGCCCTGCGTCTCCTCGTCGCCGGTGAACAGGACGACAATGTCGCGCGTCGGCTTGAACCCCTCGGCCCTGAGGCGGAGCAAGGCGGTGGTGACGGCGGTGATGCCCTGCTTGATGTCGCTGGTGCCGCGCCCGTAGAAATAGCCGTCCTTCTCGGTGAGGACGTAGGGCTCGAGCGACCAATCGTCCCGGTTGGCGGGGACGACGTCCATATGGGCCATGAGGAGGATCGGCTTCTTCCCCGAGGGCTTCGCCGCCGGCCAGCGCGCGATCAAGGCGGCGGTCTTGTCGCCCGGAGCGCCCTCGTAGGGGATGACGTGGACGTCGCTCTCCGCCCAGCCGCCGGCTTTATATTGCTCGGCGAGATATTGGGCGAGCTCGGGCACCTTGCCCTGGCCCATGGCGGTCGGGATCGCGACCGCGTGGGCGAGGATCTCGCGCGCCTTGCCATCCCATTTGTCGGGCGCGGGATCGGCGGCGAGGGCGGTGGTGGAGAGAAGGCCGAGGGCGAGGGTGTAGGCAAGGCGCATGAGGCTCTCCCGCTATGAACGGCGCGGAAGCTGGACCGGCTTCGGGCCGTGGTCAACCGCTCCCGTTCCCCCTCCCTTGCAGGGAGGGGAGCTCTACCCGCCGTGCCCCGCCGCGAGATACTCCTGGCTCTGCATCTCGATCAGCCTCGACACGGTGCGCTGGAATTCGAAGGCGCCGTCTCCCGCCGGATAAAGCCCGTCGGGAGGCGCGTCGGCGGCGGCGAGCAGCTTCACCTTATGCTCGTAGAGCGAGTCGATCAGGGTGACGAAGCGGGCCGCCTCGTTGCGCCGCTCGGGCCCCATGAGGGGAATGCCGACGAGGATGACCGTATGGTAGCGCCGGGCGACGGCAAGATAGTCGGGCGCGCCGCGGGCCTCGCCGCACAGCCGCCTGAACGAGAAGACGGCGACGCCCTTCAGGCTCTTGGGCACGTGCAGGCGTCGCCCCCCCTGCACGGGGATGTCCTCGCTCGGCACCTTCGCCCGGTCCTCGACGGAAAAGTCGGTGAGCCGGAAGAAGGCGGCGCTGAGCGCCCGGGTCGCCTCCGGGCCGTTGGGCACGTACCAGGTCGGGAAGCCGCCGAGCCGCTCGAGCCGGTAGTCGGTCGGCCCGTTCAGCGGCACCACGTCCAGCGCGCGCTCGACGAGGTCGATGAAGGGCAGGAACAGCTCCCGGTTGAGACCGCCCAGATAGAGATCGCGGGGCGGCCGGTTCGAGGTCGTGATCACGGTCACCTTGTTCTCGAGCAGCTGGCCGAACAGCCGCGACAGGATCATGGCGTCGGCGGCGTTGTTGATCACCATCTCGTCGAAGGCGAGCAGGCGCGCCTCCGCGGCGATCGCCCGGGCCACCGGCGGGATCGGATCCCCTTCCTCCTTCTCCCGCTCAAGGCGGAGCCGTTCGTGGACCTCGAGCATGAACTCGTGGAAATGGACCCGCCGTTTCGGCTCGGCCGGGATCGCCTGGAAGGCGAGGTCCATCAGCATCGACTTGCCGCGCCCGACCCCGCCCCAGAGATAGGCGCCGCGCGGCGCCGGGGGCGCCTTGCCGAAGAGGCGCGCCCAGGGCGCCTTCTTCGGCCCCGGCTGCAATTCGGCGGCGATCCGGTCGAGCACCGCCACCGCCTTCGCCTGGTCCGGATCGGGCCGGAGCTCCCCCGCCGCCACCAGCGCCCGGTAGCGCTCGGCGACCTCGCTCACCGCGCCAGCTTCCTCAGGGTCCCCGACCAGGAGGCTACCATTTCCCCCTCCTGCTCGACGAGGCCGCGCATCACCGCCAGCCTCTTGCTCTCGCGAAGAAGCTCGACCGAGCAGTCGAGCGGAAGGCCGAGCTTGGCGGCCGCGAGGAATTGCGCCGACAGATCGAGGGTCACCGAAGGGCCGAGGGTCGCCCCCGCCGAATAGCCGCCGGCGAACATCGCCATGTCGATGAAGGTGAGGATGGCCCCGCCATGGACGATGTTGCCGAGGTTGCTCTGGGCGACGCCGGGGAACATCCGGCACCGCGCCTTGCCCTCGCCCTCGCCGCGGACGAGCAGCTTGCCGAGGGTGGCGTTGAAGCGGTCGGCGCCGCTCGGCAGGTCCCAGGTCCACCAGCCGGGATGGCCGGGATCGGGCTCGTGGCGGATCAGGGGGTGGAGGCGGCGCTCGGTCATGGCGGCGTGAGTGGCGGGAAAAGGCGGGGTGGGCAAGGGAGGGGTTCCGCCGCCCTCATTTTGTCCGAACAAATGCATATATCCGATCTGGACTAATCCGCCGCCGCGAGTCACTCTGTGCTTCGTAGGCAGCGTCGGGGGGACGAGTCGCTACGCGAAAACGCCAGAGAACGGCCGGCGCGTTCCGATCTTTCAGGTCCAATCGGTTTCTGCAGAACGGGAATCAGATCGGGAGCGGCCGCGCCAGCATCAATGCAGTTTTGATTGGCACTGTTTCGCGGAAATGCTGCGCCTGGTCGTCGAGAGGGGAAGGAACTCCACGTGACGATTCATACCGGAACCAGCGGCAACGACTTCATCGACGGCGGCAACGGCTCGGACACGATCTACGGCCTCGACGGCGACGACATCATCTTCGGCGGCAATGGCGGCGATACCCTGGACGGCGGCGCCGGCAACGACCAGCTCTTCGGCGAGAACGGCAACGAGCATCTCTACGGCGGCGCCGGCGACGATCTGATCGACGGCAACAACGGCTTCGACACCGTTTATTATTCCGGGCCGATCGACAAATACAGCTTCCTCGCCAGCGCCGGCTATCTGCATATCCGCCATCTCGGCGGCGCCGGGGCGGACGGCCACGACATGGTGATCCGGGTCGAGCGGCTGGTCTTCGCCGACCGCGTCGTCGACATCGGCAGCGGCCATAACCGGCCGGTCGCGATCGACGACTTCGTCTCGATCACCGAGGACGCCGGCACCCACAACAGCGGCGCGGCGGGCGTGCTCGCCAACGATTACGATTTCGACGGCGACGCGATGAGCGTCACCGCCGGAGTCTTCGTCGGCGCCTACGGGACGCTGACCCTCAATTCCAACGGCACCTACAGCTACACCCTGTCCGCGGCGGCGCAGGCGCTCGCCCTCGGCCAAAGCGCCCAGGACAGCTTCAGCTACACCGTCTCCGACAACGACGGCAGCGACACCGGATCGCTGGTGTTCACCATCGCTGGCCTCAACGACGCTCCGGTCGCCCATTCCGATACGATCTCGACCGGCGAGAACGACATCGTCTCGATCAACGTGCTCGCCAACGACACCGACGTCGACAATGGCGCGGTGCTGACCGTCACCGCCGCCTCGGCACCCGCCGGCAAGGGAATTGCGACGGTCGTCGACAACCAGGTCCAGTACGATCCCGGCCCGTCTTTCAACCATCTCGCCGAGGGGGCAAGCGAGGTTGTCGTCGTCAGCTACTCGATCGCCGACGAGCATGGCGCGACGTCCGGCTCGACGGCGGCCGTCACCGTCACCGGCGTCAACGACGGTCCGGTCGCCAATCCCGACACCGCTTCCGGCACCGAGAACCAGCTGCTCACCATCGATGCCCTCGCCAACGACACCGACGTCGACGACGGAGCGGTGAAGACGCTCGTCTCGGCATCGGCGCCGACCGGCAAGGGCACCGCCTCGATCGTCGGCAATCAGGTCCAGTTCGATCCGGGCACCGCCTTCGACTCGCTCGCGGTCGGCGAGAGCGCGAGTGTCGCGGTCGGCTACACCATGGCGGACGAGCATGGCGCGTCCGCTTCCTCGTCGATCACCGTCACCCTCACCGGCACCAACGACGGCCCGGTCGCCAATCCGGATTCGAAGTCGACCAGCGAAAACTCGGCCGTCGTGATCAACGTCCTCGCCAACGACGTCGACGTCGATCATGAGGCGGTGCTCACCGTCACCGCCGCCTCGGGCCCGGCCGGCAAGGGCAGCGTTACGATCGTCGAGAATGAGGTCCGGTTCGATCCGGGCGACGACTTCGACCATCTCACGAGCGGCCAGAGCGAAAGCGTGGTCCTCGACTACACCATCGTGGACGAGCATGGCGCGTCTTCCTCGTCGACCGTCACCGTCACCGTCCAGGGGCGCGACGAAGGCGTCAGCAACACCGGCACCGAGGACGGCGAAACCCTGATCGGAACGCCCGGCGACGACACGATCGATGCGCTTGGCGGCGACGACAGCGTGTTCGGCCTCGCCGGCGACGATCTCCTCATCGGCGGCAACGGCTCCGACTTCCTGAGCGGGGACGAGGACGACGACACCCTCCAGGGCGGCAACGACAACGACTCTTTGTCGGGCGGCGACGGCAACGACCAGCTGTTCGGCGAGGCCGGTGACGACAGCGCCGCCGGCGATAATGGCGACGACCAGCTGTCGGGAGGCGACGGCTTCGACACTTTGAGCGGCGGCGCCGGCGACGACATCATCGAGGGCGGCAACGACGACGATTTCATGTTCGGCGAGGACGGCAATGACGAGCTGTCGGGCGATGCGGGCTCCGACATCCTCTTCGGCGACAGCGGCGATGACCAGCTGTCCGGCGGGACCGGCAACGACAGCCTCGACGGCAGCGACGGCGACGACGTCCTCACCGGTGGCGATGGCGGGGATTTCCTGTCCGGCGGCCTCGGCACCAACACCCTGACCGGCGGCCTCGGCGACGACCAGATCATCGCCGATTCCACCGACGGGGCGCAGACGATCAACGGTGGCGAGGGCAACGACACGATCCGACATTATTACCGCTCCTCGGCGAGCACGATCACCACCGGCACCGGCAGCGACACGATCGAGATCGCCCATGCCGATGTCGGCACCGAGACGATCGTCGTCACCGACTTCACGGCGGGCGCCGGCGGCGACGTGTTCAAGCTCTCGGGCGACGACGGATCGCTGCTCAGCCTGCTCTCCGGATGGGATGGCGGCTCCAATCCGTTCGGCACGGGCTTCCTGCGACTGGTGCAGGACGGCGCGGACACCCTGCTTGAGTGGGACCGGGACGGCTCCGGCACCGATTCGGACTGGGAGACTCTCGTCGTCTTCGAGAACACCGATCCCGACGACTTCACCGAGGCCAATTTCGTCCCGGCCTATCATCCCGACGGCTCCGCGCCTGAGGGCCAGACGATCACCGGCACCAACGACAGCGAGTCGCTGACCGGAACCTTCGGCAACGACACGATCAATGCGCTCGGCGGCGACGACAGCGTCTCCGGCCTGGCCGGCGCCGACACGATCAACGGCGGCGACGGCTTCGACTCCCTGAACGGCGGCGCCGGCAACGACATCATCGCGGGCGGCAATGACGACGACTTCATCGCCGGCGAAGACGGCAACGACCAATTGTCGGGCGAGGCCGGCAACGACATCCTCTTCGGCGACCAAGGCAATGACCAGCTCCAGGGCGGGGACGGCGACGACCTGATCGACGGCAGCGACGGCGACGACGTCCTCACCGGCGGCGACGGCCAGGACCTGCTGTCCGGCGGCCTCGGCACCAATAGCCTGAGCGGCGGCCTCGGCAACGACCAGATCTTCGCCGATTCCACCGACGGGGCGCAGACGATCGATGGCGGCGGCGGCGACGATTCGATCCGCCATTCCTACCGTTCCTCGGCGAGCTCGATCACGACCGGCGGCGGCAGCGACACGATCTCGCTCCTCTATGCCAATATCGGCGCAGCGGCGCTCGTCATCACCGACTTCACGGCCGGCGCCGGCGGCGACGTGTTCAAGCTCTCGGGCGACGATGGGTCGCTGCTCAGCCTGCTCTCGGGCTGGGACGGAAGCTCCAACCCGTTCGGCGCGGGCTTCTTCCGGCTTCAGCAGAACGGCGCCGACACCCTGTTCCAATGGGACCCGGACGGTGCCACTGGGGGCTCGAACTGGGAGACCCTGGCCGTCCTCCAGAATAGCTCCGCAAGCGCCTTCACCGCCGCCAATTTCGCCCCCGGCTACAATCCCGGCGGCGATGCGCCAACGGGCGAGACGATCACCGGCACCGAAGGAAGCGACACCCTCACCGGAACGATCGGCGCCGATACGATCAACGCGCTCGGCGGCGACGATTTCGTCACCGGCGGGAGCGGGGCCGACACCATCAATGGCGGCGACGGCGCCGACTACCTCAATGGCGAGGGCGGCAACGACGTCGTCGCAGGCGGCAATGACGACGACTTCATGTGGGGCGGCGCCGGCAACGATCAGCTGTCGGGCCAGGCCGGCAACGACATCCAGTTCGGCGAGGATGGCGACGACGTCGTGACCGGCGGCGACGGCGACGACAGCCTCGACGGGAATGACGGGAATGACACGCTGGTCGGCGGCAACGGCCAGGATTATCTGTCCGGGGGCGCCGGCTCCGACACGATGACCGGCGGCGCCAATGCCGACCTGTTCGACCTCCAGTCCGCCTCGCACGGGCCGGACGTGATCACCGACTTCGCCGGCGGAAGCGACAAGATCCGGATCTGGGAGAGCGGCTTCGGCGGCGGGCTGAGCAACGGCGGTTCGGTGTCGCTGGTCTCCGGCTCGAACCCGACCGCGACATCGGCATCCGGCCAGTTCCTCTACGATACCGACGACGGATCCCTGTTCTGGGACGCCGACGGGACCGGCAGCGGCGACGCGGTGCTGATCGCGACCTTCACCAACGTCCCGTCGCTCGAGGCTTCGGACTTCTTAGTGATATAGCTGCGTCGCCCCAGCGAAGGCTGGGGCCCCAAGGGGTTGAAAAGCAAGGCGCCGAGTCTCGCTGGGGCCAGCCTGCGCTGGGGCGACGGACGGGTCAAACCGCCCGTTCGACCAGCAATTTCTTGGTCTCGGCGATCGCCTTGGCCGGGTTGAGCCCCTTGGGGCAGACGTTGGCGCAGTTCATGATGGTGTGGCAGCGGTAGAGGCGGAACGGGTCCTCGAGCTCGTCCAGCCGCTCGCCCGTCATCTCGTCGCGGCTGTCGGCGAGCCAGCGATAGGCCTGGAGCAGGATGGCGGGGCCGAGGAACCGGTCCGAATTCCACCAATAGCTCGGGCAGGAGGAGGAGCAGCAGGCGCACAGGATGCATTCGTAAAGGCCGTCCAGCCTGGCCCGGTCCTCCGGCGACTGAAGCC
>Ga0190273_10000053_pt1 | contig 71473 bp, 72 predicted proteins | sample Popmic504IS_FD_134513 | JGI IMG/M metagenome (GOLD analysis project Ga0190273, IMG submission 134513) | Populus adjacent soil microbial communities from riparian zone of Shoshone River, Wyoming, USA - 504 IS | ecosystem: Environmental > Terrestrial > Soil > Riparian zone > Trees stand | place...
ACCCCTTGAACTTCTGCGCGCTTCGCTACTTCAACGTCGCCGGCGCCGATCCCAAGGGCCGCTCGGGCCAGTCGACCGCGGGCGCCACGCACCTCATCAAGGTTGCGGTCGAAGCGGCGATCGGCAAGCGCGGCCACGTCTCTGTCTACGGCACCGACTACGAGACCCCCGACGGCACCGGCGTGCGCGATTACATCCACGTCAGCGATCTCGCCGCCGCCCATGTCGATGCGCTCGAAAAGCTGATCGCCGATCCGGACGCGAGCCACATCATGAACTGCGGCTACAGCCGCGGCTTCTCCGTTTTGGAAGTGCTCGACGCGGTCGACCGGGTGACCAACATGCAGGTCGAGCGCCGCCTCGAGCCGCGCCGTGCCGGCGATCCGGGCGCGCTGGTCGCCGACAACGGCAAGATCCTCGAAACCCTGCCGTGGCGGCCGAAGCTCAACGATCTCGAGACCATCGTCACCCACGCTCTGGCGTGGGAGCGGCGCCTCGCGGAGAACCGGCCGAAGCCTTGACTTCGCCGCCATTGCCCCATAGGTGGGCGCCTGATTTTCCACCCATTTGAATCAGAACAGGCAAGGTCCTTTCGGCCATGAAGATCCGCAACTCGCTTAAGTCCCTCAAGTCGCGCCACCGCGACTGCCGCGTGATCCGCCGCCGGGGCCGCACCTACGTCATCAACAAGACCAACCGCCGCTTCAAGGCGCGCCAGGGCTGACCCAGCCTTCCGGCTGTTTGTCCTTCGATACGCCGTTTCGACAGGCTCAACGGCTACTCAGGATGAGCGGCTGGGCTGTTCTCCGCTCATCCTGAGTAGGGGCTGAGCTTGGCGAAGACCCGTATCGAAGGACCCAAAGCCGCCGTCTTCGACGTCGGCAACGTCCTCTACGGCTGGGATCCCCAAAGCTTTCTCGCCCGGCAGATCCCGGAGGACGAAGCGCGCCTGCGCTTCATCGACGATATCGGGCTTTGGGAATGGCACGACACGCTGGACGGCGGCCGTGCCTTCCGCGAGGCCGCCGACGAACTGTCCGGCAAATTCCCCCAATATGCCGAGCACATCTCGGCTTGGGGCGACCGCTTCGGCGAAACCATCTCCGATCCGGTGCCCGGCGTTCACGCGATCGTTGAAGAGCTCGACGCCAGAGGCGTGCCGCTGTTCGCCATCACCAATTTCTCCGCCGACTTCTGGCCGCCCTTCCGGGCCCGCGAGGACGCCTTCTTCCGCCGCTTCAGCGACATCGTGGTCTCCGGCGCCGAGAAGATGCTGAAGCCCGATCCCGCGATCTACTTCCTCGCGCTCGACCGCTTCAGCCTCCGGCCTGATGAAGCCCTGTTCATTGACGACCGCCTGATCAACGTCGAGGGCGCCGAGGCGGTGGGGATGCACGCGCACCTGTTCGAAGGCGCGGACGGGCTCAGGGCAAGGTTGGTGGAAGAGGGGCTCCTCTAAATCCTCCCCCGGATTTCCGGGGGAGGGGGACCACCCGAAGGGTGGTGGAGGGGCCGAGCGAAGCGAGGAAGAACGGCTGCGCTTCGCTCCGCCGCCCCTCCACCGCACTACGTGCGGTCCCCCTCCCCTGCAAAGGCAGGGGAGGATTTGACGGCCACGCAACTTCTCCTGCCCCTCATGCTTTCACGCCCGCATGAGACAAAGATGGCCGAAAAAGCTCTGGATCGTGCGGCACGGGCAGAGCGCCGGCAATGTGGCGCGCGACGCCGCCGATGCCGCGGGACTTCCAGTGATCGACATTCATATCCGCGACGTCGATGTGCCGCTCAGCGACCTTGGCCAGACGCAGGCCGACGCGCTCGGCCGCTGGTTCGCCTCCCTGCCGGAGGAGGAGCGGCCGGAAGTGATGCTGGTCTCGCCTTATGTTCGCGCCCGCCAGACCGCCAAGGCGATCTGCCAGGCGGGCGGTGTGACCGAGGAAGCCCGGCAGCCGATCGTCGATGAGCGCCTGCGCGAACGCGAATTCGGCCTGTGGGACCGGTTGACCACGGCCGGCGTCCGCGAAAAATTTCCCGATCAGGCGGAGCAGCGCACCCTGCTCGGCAAATTCTACCACCGCCCGCCCGGCGGCGAGAGCTGGGCGGACGTGATCCTGCGCCTGCGCAGCGCGATGGACACGATCAGCCTTCACCATGCCGACCGGCGCGTGCTGATCGTCTGCCATCAGGTGGTGGTGCTGTGCCTTCGCTACATCCTGGAAGAGATGGACGAGGCGCAGATCCTGGAGATCGACAAGGCCGGCGAGGTGATCAACTGCGGCGTCTGCCAATATGATTTCGAGCCGGACGACGACACGAGCTGCGTGCCGAGCCTCGCCCGCTACAATTTTGCCGCGCCGCTGACCGCCGAAGACGCGCCGGTGACCTCCGAGCCGGACGCGATGGTGGCGGCGCGATGAGTTCGCCGCTGCCGGAGGGCGTCGAGGCGCTGGACCGCGAGACGCTCGGCCGCTTCCCGCTGCCCGCGCACCCTGAGGATGGCGACAAGGAGGATCGCGGGCGGATTCTGGTCATCGCCGGAAGCCGGGAGCTTTCCGGCGCGGCCTATCTCGCGGCGGTGGCGGGGCTTCGGGCAGGCGCGGGCAAGCTCCAGGTAGCGACCGCCGCGAGCATCGCCATCCCGCTCGGCATCGCGATTCCCGAAGCGCGGGTGGTCGGCCTGGAGGAGACGAAGGAAGGCTGCCTTGCCGCCAGCGCGATCGAGCCCCTGATCGAATTCTGCGAGGAAGCGCAGGCGATCGTGATGGGCTCCGGCCTGCAGCACGGGCCGCCGCTCGAGCATCTGCTCGATGCGCTGCTCGGAGCGCGCCTCGACAGGCCGCTGATCCTCGACGCGGCCGTGCTCGGCTCGCTTGCGCCTCGCGCGGAGACGCTTCGCGCGTGGAAGGGCGGCACCGTGCTTCTCCCCCACGCCCGCGAAATGGCGCGGCTGCTGGAATGCGCGCCTGAGGAGGTGGACGCCGATCCGCTCGCCGCCGCGCGGCGGGCGGCGGAGACCTTCGGGTCGGTGTCGCTGATCAAGGGGCAATACAGCTTCATCGCCCATCCCGACGGCCGGGCGTTTCGCTTTGAAGGCGGCGGCGTGGGGCTTGCGACCTCCGGTTCGGGCGATACGCTGGCCGGCATGGTCGGCGGTCTGGCGGCACGCGGGGCGGACCCGCTGACTGCGTGCCTGTGGGGCGTGTATCTGCACGGCGAGGCCGGGCGGCTGCTGTCGAAGGAGGTAGGCCGGGTCGGCTTCCTCGCCCGGGAACTGCTCGACAAGGTGCCGGGGCTGCTGGAGGATTAGAAATCCTCCCCTCGATTTCGAGGGGAGGGGGACCAGCCGAAGGCTGGTGGAGGGGCGGCGGAGGCGAAGCCGGAGCCGTTTTCCTCGCTTCGCTCGGCCCCTCCACCGCACTGCGTGCGGTCCCCCTCCCCTGCAAAGGCAGGGGAGGATTGAGTCAGCCCTGGCTCGCCCGGTACCGATCTAGTTCATCTCCCACCAAGCGCACGATGTGGATCACGTTGGTCGAACCCGGCGTCCCGAACGGCACCCCCGCGGTGATCACGATCCGCTGCCCGGCCTTGGCGATTCCGTGGCGCAAGGCCATGCGCTTGGCCTTGGCGATCATCTCCTCGAACGAAGCGACGTCCCGCGTGCGCACCGCGTGCGCGCCCCACAGGAGGCCGAGCCGCCGCGCCGTCTTTTCCGACGGGGTGAGGACCAGCATCGGCACCGCCGGCCGCTCGCGCGACAGGCGCCGGGCGGTCGAGCCGGAGAAGGTGAAGCAGACGATCGCCGCAACGCCGACGGTGGTCACCATGGTGCTCACCGCGTGGGCGATGGCGTCGGCGGTTGTCGGATCGGGCAGGGTCTGGGTGAAGTGGACCCGCGCGCCGTAGCTCGGGTCATTCTCGACGCTGGTGGCGATGCGGTTCATCATCGTCACCGCTTCGAGGGGGAACTGCCCGGACGCGCTTTCCGCCGACAGCATCACCGCATCGGCGCCGTCATACACCGCGGTGGCGACGTCCGACACTTCCGCCCGCGTCGGTGACGGCGAAGTGATCATCGACTCGAGCATCTGGGTGGCGACCACCACTGGACGGCCCATGCGGCGCGCGGCCTCGACGATCTTCTTCTGGGAAGGCGGCACCTGCTCCGGCGGCAGCTCGACGCCGAGATCGCCGCGCGCGACCATCACCGCGTCGGCAAGCTCGAGGATGCCTTCCAGCCGGTCGATCGCCGCGGGCTTCTCGATCTTGGCGAGGAGTGCGGCGCGTCCGGCGATGAGGCTGCGGGCTTCGGCGACATCCTCGGGCCGCTGCACGAACGAGAGGGCGATCCAGTCCGCACCGTGGTCGAGCGCGAACACCAGATCGGCGCGGTCCTTGTCGGTCAAGGCGGCGAGCGGCAGCACCACGTCGGGGACGTTGAGGCCCTTGTTGTTCGAAATGCGTCCGCCGACTTCGACGACCGCTTCGATCCGGTCCCGGGTGGCCGAGACCACGCGCTGGACGATCTTGCCGTCGTCGATCAGCAGGCGGGTGCCGACCTCGACGCCCGCGAAAATTTCGCGGTGGGGGAGGTTGGCGCGGGTCGCGTCGCCTTCCGCCTCGTCGCGGTCGAACACGAAGGTCTGGCCGTTTTCCAGCGTGGCGCCGCCGTTGACGAACCGGCCGACGCGAAGCTTGGGGCCCTGGAGGTCGGCGAGGATCGTCATCGGCCGCTCGAGCTCCTGCTCGAGCGCGCGGATGATGGCGATCATCTTGGCGTGGTCGGCGTGGCTGCCGTGGCTCATGTTGAGGCGGAACGCGTCCGCGCCCGATTCCACCAGCCGGCGGATCATCTCCGGCGTGTTGCTGGCCGGGCCGAGGGTTGCGAGGATCCGCACCTTGCGGGTGCGGGGAATGAAGTTGCTCGGGGTCGCTTCGCTGGTCGCCATGCGCGTCGGCATAAAGCCTCGTGCCGCCAGTTCAACCCGGCTTAGGCGCCGCCTCGATACTTAAGCGCGCACTTCCTTGGCGACTGCATCGAGAAGCCCGTTGACGAACGCCGCCTCGCGCTTGTCGTAAAAGGCTTTGGCGACATCGACATATTCGGAGATGATCGAGCCGGTGGGGACGTCGATGCGGGCGACCAGTTCGTAGGTTCCGGCGCGCAGGATCTGGCGCATCGGCCGGTCGAGCCGGGCCAGAGACCAGTCCTTGGCGAGCTTGCCGGCGATCAGTTCGTCCAGTTCCGCCTCACGGGCGCCGACGCCGGCGACCACGTCGTCGAAGAAGTCCACTTCCGCGTCCTCATATTCGACGCCCTCGATGGTCGCGCCGAGCCGGTGGTGGTGGAACTCGTGGAGCAACGTGGGGATCGCGGTGCCCTCCATCTCGCGCTGGTAGAGCGCCTGAACGGCGGCAAGGCGCGCGGCGGAACGCGATCGGGAACGGGCGGAGGGCTTGGACATGGGAGGGGCGCTATAGGGGGAGGCGCGGGCTAAGGCCAACCCCGTATTCCCCCCGCACCGGCTCAGCCGGCGGTCTCGGCGAGGAAATCGCGCATCGCAGACGTGACGGTGCCGGGCTCCTCCCAGGTGATGAAGTGGCTCGCGGTCGGCGAGGTGACGAGGCGCAGGTCCTTGACGAGATCGTGCAGCCCGTCGAGCTGGATGGGGAGCAAGGCAGTGTCCTTGAGGCCCCACACCACCAGCGTCGGCATGCGCAAGGCGGGGAAGGGCGCGTGCGTCCACAGCGGCGCCTTGGCCTCCTCGCCGGGGGCGGGCACCTTGATCTTCGAGCCGCGATACCAGTTGAGCATGGCGGTCAGCGCGCCCGGCTGCTTCCAGTCGTCGAGATAGGCCTGCCGCTCCTCGGCCGCGAGCTTGGTGGCGTCTGCGTGGCCGAGCAGCACCTTGTCGAGAAACGTCTCCAGCCCCATCGCGGTGATCCCCGCCTCCGCGAGCGGGCTCCGGAACATCGTGATGTACTGCGAGGCCGCACGCTGGGCTTCGTCGTCGATCAGGCTCTTCTGGAAGATCAGCGGGTGCGGCGCGTTGACGATGATCAGCCGCTTGATCCGGAGCGGGTGCGTCAGCGCCGCCGTCCACGCCACCGCTCCGCCCCAATCGTGGCCGGCCAGCGTGAAGTGCTTCACCTCGAGCGCATCGGCGAGCGCAAGCACATCGGCGACGATCTTGTCCGTCTCGTAATGCTCGACGCCCTCCGGCTTGTCGGACGCCCCGAAGCCGCGCTGGTCGGGGACGATCACCCGGTAGTCGCTGGCCAGGTCGGCGATCTGGTTGCGCCACGTCCGGTGCGATTCGGGAAAGCCGTGCAGCAGGATGACCGGCGGCGCATCCTTCGGCCCGGCGAGGGCCACGTTCAGTGTCACGCCGGTGGAGAGGGCGATACGTTCAAAGCGTGTCTCGGTCGTCATGCGCGCCTCCTGGTGCCGCCAGCTTCGTTCACCAATGAAGCGGCCGCTTCAACCCCCAAGCCCCGCCTTGTGCCCCCTGCACTTGCCTCACATAATTCGCGCACCATCCAGCGGACGCTGCCCATGGCTGAACGGATTGCAACATCGTCGCTCCGGTTTGCGCTGTGCCTCGGGCTGGCGACATGCTTGTGGCTGACCAGCGTCATATTCAGAACAGGGACACAGGCGCCGCGAGAGCTCGACGCCTTCGCGATTGCTACCGCTGCGTTCAGTGTGGGTGCGTACCGGCTGTACGCGACCCGGCCGGTTTTCACCCTGCTGAGCTTCACCTTGTGCCCGCTTCTGATCCACGTCGCGGATCATGCCTGGGACGAATACGGCTATTTCGACGCTTATAAGGGCTTGGAAAACTACACGTCATACGCAGCGAAAGCGTCGGTCGTCCTTGCCGCTGCCTCGTTCGGGTTCAAGGTCAGGACGGAGCCCGGGAAATGGGCGCTGCCACTGTCCTGGGGCGCCTTCGCCACCACGGCGTTCGCTATCGCGAGCCACATGCTCATACCGCACAACGGAATGCTCGGGCCACGCTATGTCGGTGTCGTCTTCATAGCGATGATAGGCGCTGAGGTGATGCGTCTGATTGGCCGCAGTCTGTCCGGTCCGGAGGAGCCGAGCCTGATCGGCTGATGCCCCGCTTGTCGTGCTCGGCGGTGCCTTGCATAGTGCCGCGCAGGCGCAGCGATGGGGAAGGGGCCGGGATGAAGAGGTTTTCGACGGCCGCGGCGGCCTTGCTCCTGCTGGCCGCCGGCTGCACCGCGCGGATCGATGAATCCTCGCTGGTCCACCCGATCAAGGCCGGCGCGCTCGATCCGGCGAGCCTCACCGGCAGCGCCGCGCGCTTCACCGCCGAGCAGCATTGGATCGAGCGGCCGGACGGCGTCCGCCTCCACGCCGTGCTGCTCCGCCAGCCCGGCGCCAAGGCGACGATCCTCTATTTCGGCGGCAACGGCTACACGATCGGCCGGTTCGGCGCCTGGACCGCGCAAAGCTTCGCACCGCTCGGCGCGAACCTGATGATCGTCGATCACCGCGGCTACGGCCTCAGCACCGGCACCGCCGCGCTTTCGGCCGGCGAAGCGGACGGGCTCGCCGCCTTCGATTACCTGCGGACGCTGACGAACGGCCCGATCGTCGTCCACGGACATTCGATCGGCAGCTTCGTCGCCGGCCACGTCGCCGCCAACCGGGACTCGGCGGGCGTGGTGCTCGAAAGCTCGGCGACGACCACGGAGGAATGGGTCGCCTCGCGCACCGGCGGCATCACCGGCAAGCTGCTCCACGTGAAGGTCGATCCGGCGCTCGCCGGGCGCGGCAATCTCGCCAACGTTGCGCGGATCGAGGAGCCGCTGCTGATCGTCGTCGGCGGCAAGGACAAGACAACGCCGCCAGTCCTCTCTCAACACCTCTACGACGCCTCGCCGCTGGCCGCGCCGCGCAAGCAGCTCGTCATCGTGCCGCAGGCGAACCACAACAATGTGATGATCGCCAAGACCGTCCACGCCGCCTACGCGCGGCTGCTCGCCGAGATTAGGGGTAGCTCACCGTCTTAGGCTCGACGACGGGGAGCGGGATGAACTCCGCTTTGTCGTCGGGCGGAAGATCGAAGCGGCCGGCGCGCCAATCGTCCTTGGCCTGGTGGATCCGGTCGCGGCGGGAGGAGACGAAGTTCCACCACACGAAGCGCGGCCCGTCGAGCGGCGCGCCGCCGCACAGCATGACGTGGGCGCCTCGTTCCGAGCGCAGGGTCGCCGCCATGCCGGGGCGAAGCACGTAGAGCATTGTTGGCTCGAGCCTCATGCCGTCCAAGGTCGCTTCGCCTTCCGCAAGGTAGATGGCGCGCTCGTCCGCTTCCGGGTCGATCGGCATGGCGCCGCCGGGCTGGAGGTGGATGTCGGCGTAGATTGTTTCCGAGTGGCAGGTGACCGGCGAGGTCGCGCCCCACAGCGACCCCATCACCACCCGCGCGGTGGCGCCGCCGCCGTCGATCACCGGCAGGCGGTCGCGGGCGACATGCTCGAACGCCGGGTCGATCTCTTCCTTGGCCGACGGGAGGGCAAGCCAGGTCTGGATACCCGAAAGCTCCGGCCCGCCGGGGCGCACCGCAGCGGGCGTACGCTCCGAATGGCTGATGCCGCGGCCGGCTGTCATCAAATTCACCGCGCCCGGCTCGATGGTCGCGAACGTACCGAGCGAATCGCGATGATCGATCGCGCCGGCGAACAGGTAGGTGACGGTGGCGAGGTTGATGTGCGGGTGGGAACGCACGTCGATCCCGGTGCCGGACTCGAGGTGCGCCGGACCCATCTGGTCGAAGAAGATAAAGGGCCCGACGGTGGTCCGCTCCTTGTGCGGCAACGTGCGGTGAACCTTGAAGCCGCCGAGATCGTGGGTGGTGGGGGTAAGGGTTTGCAGGATGAGCTGGTCGTTCATGGAGCTTCCATAACGCGTCCGCCCCTAAAATCCTCCCCCGGATTTCCGGGGGAGGGGGACCACCCGAAGGGTGGTGGAGGGGCCGAGCGAAGCGAGGAAGCAGCACCTCCGCTTCGCTCCGGCCCCTCCACCGTGCTGCGCACGGTCCCCCTCCCCTGCAAATGCGGGGGAGGATTAGGCGGTCACTCCCCCGGCGCCGTCGCCTTGATCGCAAGCGCGTGGATGCGCTCCTTCGTCAGCAAATCCCCCAGCGCATGGTTCACCGCCCGCTGCCTGGCCACCCGGTTCAGCCCCCGAAACGCCTCCGCTTCCACCTCCACGGTGAAGTGGCTTTCCCCCGATCCGTCATAACCGCCATGGCCGCGATGCTTCTCGCTGTCGTTAGTTACGATGAGCCGTGCGGGAGCGAGGGCCGCTTCCAGGCGTTGGGCGATTTCCCGTGCGACGGGACCGGTGAAAGCGTCGGGCATGGCGCTTATATAGATGGTTTGATTGGGAAAGGCACCAAGTGACGGCCGAGGGCAAGCGGCAGACGCGGTTTCACGGCCGAACGGACCGGGATGGTTTTTGCGCCTATCCGGGCTGCGACGGCACCGGCGAATTTCGCGCGCCCTCCTCGCGCCGCTCCAATTTCGACGGGCCGGGCGATTGGCGCTGGCTCTGCCTCGATCACATTCGCGAATTCAATTCGGGCTACAATTATTTCGAAGGCATGAGCGCCGACGAGATCGAGAGCGCGCAGACGCCTTATGGCGGCTGGGACCGCGAAACCCGCGCCTTCGCCACCGGCGGCGGCGACCGGCCGCCGAAATGGGCCGACTTCACCGATCCCCTCGACGCGATCGGCGCCCGCTTCCGGCGCGCCGCCGCCGCCGAGGGGCCGCGCGGCGACGGGCGCGAGCTCAGCGACAAGGATCGTCAGTCGCTTCGCATCCTCGGCCTCGGCACCGACACCGACCGCCGCCTGCTTCGCCAGCGCTACGCCGATCTGGTCCGCAAATATCACCCGGACCGCAACGGCGGCGACCGCACCCACGAGAAGGCTTTGCAGGCCGTCATCGAAGCTTATACGCAGCTCAAATCCCGCCCAGCTTTTGCTTGAGGGATTTTCCTGGTGACTGTCCTTCGATACGGGCCTTCGCCAAGCTCAGTCCCTACTCAGGATGAGCGGGTAGGATGTTTAGGACCCGCTCATCCTGAGTAGCCGTTGAGCCTGTCGAAACGGCGTATCGAAGGACCCAGAGAGTAAACCGATGACCGATTTGCCCAATGCCAATCCCGCCAGCCGCGGCGGCCTCGTCATGGATTCGCCCGACAAGATCGTGAAGGTGCGCGAGCTGTTCGGGATCGACTCCGACATGGAAGTGCCGGCCTTCTCCGAAGCGGACGAGCGGGTGCCGGACCTCGATCCCGCCTATGTCTTCGATGCCGATACCACCCTGGCGATCTGCGCGGGCTTCGGAAAGAACCGCCGCGTCATGGTCCAGGGCTATCACGGCACCGGCAAATCCACCCATATCGAACAGGTCGCCGCGCGCCTCAAATGGCCGCTGATCCGGATCAACCTCGACGCGCACATCAGTCGAATCGACCTGATCGGCCGCGACGCCATCGTGCTCAAGGACGGCCAGCAGGTCACCGAGTTCCGCGAAGGCCTGCTGCCCTGGGCGCTGCAGACGCCGACCGCCTTGGTGTTCGACGAATATGACGCCGGCCGCCCGGACGTGATGTTCGTCATCCAGCGCGTCCTGGAAACGGAGGGCAAGCTGACCCTGCTCGACCAGAACCGGGTAATCCGCCCGCATCCCTATTTCCGGCTGTTCGCCACCACCAACACGGTCGGTCTCGGCGACACCACCGGGCTCTATCACGGCACCCAGCAGATCAACCAGGGCCAGATGGACCGCTGGAACATCGTCGTGACGCTGAACTACCTCCCCGCCGAGGTCGAAGCACGGATCGTGCTCGCCAAGTCCGGCGAGTACGACCATGTCGGCGGGCGCCAGGAAGTGGAGCGCATGATCAAGGTCGCCGATCTTACCCGCCAGGGTTTCATGAACGGCGACATCTCGACGGTGATGAGCCCGCGCTCGGTGATCAGCTGGGCGCAGAACACTTTGATCTTCAACGACATCGGCTTCGCCTTCCGCCTCACCTTTCTCAACAAATGCGACGAAGCCGAGCGCAGCCTTATCGCCGAATATTACCAGCGCGTCTTCGGCAAGGACCTCCCCGAGAGCGTGGTGGGCAAGAAGTGAGCCAGCCAATCCTCCCCGGGACTGGGAGGGGGACCATGCGAAGCATGGTGGAGGGGGCCCGCGTCTCCACGCTCGCTGCGCTCGCACCCCTCCACCGGCTTCGCCGGTCCCCCTCCCCGTGCCGGGGAGGAGCAAATGGCTAAGGACGACAACCCTCTCGAAGCCTTCCGCCAGGCGCTGAGCGGCGCCGCCCGCGCAATCGCCCGCGAGCCGGAGGTGGAGCTCAGCTTTACCGCCGATGCGCCAGGCACGTCGGGCAAGGCCGTTAAAGTGCCGATGCCGGGGCGCACACTCCCCGCCCGCGAAGTCGCCGAAGCGCGCGGCTATGCCGATGCGGCGGCGCTCAAGCTTCGCCACCACAATGCCGCCCTCCACGCCCGCGGCGCGCCGGCCGACGACATCGCTCGCGCCGTGTTCGACGCCGCCGAACAGGCGCGGGTCGAGGCGCTCGGCGCCCGCGCGATGGCCGGCGTGCGCGACAACCTCGCCCAGGCCGCCGAGATGCGGATGCGGACCGATCCGATCACCCGCGCGCGCAACAAGGCGGAAGTGCCGCTGTCCACCGCCCTCGGCCTGATCGTCCGCCAGCGCCTCACCGGCGCCGCGCCGCCTTTGGCCGCGCTCGGCGGGCTCGAGCTCGTCGCCGACTGGATCGAGGACAAGGCCGGTGCCGATCTCGATGCGCTCGGCCTCGCCATTGACGACCAGGCCGCCTTTGCCGCGCTCGCCACCAAGGTGCTCCAGGATCTGGAGCTGGTGGAAGCGGAGATGGACGCGGAGAAGGACCCCGACGGCGATCTCGACGGGGACGGCGACCAGACCGACCAGGGGGACGAAGGCGACGAAGGAGAGGAAGACGAGGCCGGCGGCGGCGAAGGCGAGGCCGAGATGCGGGTCGAGCAGGGCGAATCGTCCGACGAGGACAGCGAAAGCGACTTCTCCGAACAGGAAATGGCCGAAGGCGACGAAGGCATGGGCGAGGACGGCGAGGAGGGCATGCTCCCGGTCCGCCCCAACCGGCCGCTGTCCGATCTGCCACCCGCCTTCGATTACCGCGTCTTCACCGGCAAATATGACGAGGTCGTGGAGGCCGCCGAGCTCTGCGACGAAGCGGAACTGACCCGGCTCCGCGCCTATCTCGATCAGCAGCTTACCCACCTGCAGGGCGCCGTCACCAAGCTCGCCAACCGCCTCCAGCGCCGCCTGATGGCACAGCAGTCGCGAAGCTGGGATTTCGATCAGGAGGAAGGCCTGCTCGATGCGGCGCGGCTTGCCCGAGTGGTGGTCAACCCGGCGCACTCGCTGTCCTACAAGATCGAGCGCGACACCGAATTCCGCGACACCGTCGTCACCCTGCTGATCGACAATTCGGGCTCGATGCGCGGCCGGCCGATCTCGATCGCCGCAATCTCGGCCGACATCATGGCCCGCACGCTGGAGCGCTGCGGCGTCAAGGTCGAAGTGCTCGGCTTCACCACCCGCGCCTGGAAGGGTGGCCAGTCGCGCGAGCAATGGCTTGCCGCCGGCCGCCCGCCGCAACCGGGCCGCCTCAACGACCTTCGCCACATCGTCTACAAGCAGGCCGACGAGCCGTGGCGCCGCGCCCGCAAGAACCTCGGCCTGATGATGCGCGAAGGGCTGCTCAAGGAAAATATCGACGGCGAAGCGCTGATGTGGGCGCACAACCGTCTCATCGCCCGCTCGGAGGAGCGCCGGATACTAATGGTGATCTCCGACGGCGCGCCGGTCGACGATTCGACGCTGAGCGTGAACAGCGGCACCTATCTGGAGCGGCACCTTCGCCAGGTAATCGGCTGGATCGAAGCACGCTCGCCGGTGGAGCTCTGCGCCATCGGCATCGGCCACGACGTGACCCGCTATTACGCCCGCGCCGTGACGATCATGGACGCGGAACAGCTCGGCGGCACAATGATCGAACAACTCGCCAGCCTGTTCGACACGCCGTAGCGCAAGAACCCCGTCATTCCCGCCCTTCCCCGTCATTCCCGCGAAAGCGGGAATCCCGCTTCTTGCTTCTCAGGGCAGGAGGAGGAGGAGAAGAAGCGGGACCCCCGCTTTCGCGGGGGTGACGGCAGTGGCTGGGACGGCCGCCGCGAAGCCACACGCCCCGAACCTTCCGCAGACATAACAAAGGGCCCGGCACTCCCTTGGGAATACCGGGCCCCTGACCCCCGAAACGCTACAAGGGGGTTACTCAAACCTTTGGCGCCGCGCCTTAGCGGTAGTAGCGGCGGTCGTTGTTGCAGCTCGATTTGTCCACCGAGCGGCCGACCAGGGCGCCGATCGCGCCGCCGATGATCGCACCGGTGGTGCCGCTGCCGCGCCGCGAATAACGGTTGCCGCTGCGGTCGATGGCACGGCCGCCAAGCGCGCCGGCAACGCCGCCGACGATGGTGCCGGTGGTGCCGCTGCAACGGTTGTTGCCGCGATTGTCGTACCGGTCGTCATAGCCGCGGCTGACGTAGCCGCCGCGGTTGCCGTAGCGGCTGTCATAGCCGTCATAGCGGTTCGAATAGCGGTCGTAGCGGACGGTCTGCTCGTAGCGGCTGTCGTAGCGGCTGCCATAATCGTTGTGGCGGGCCTGGGCGGCGCCGGGCAGCGCGACGATGGCAGCGGCAGCGGCGGCGGCGGAAAGCGTGAACTTCTTCAACATGGCGAAACTCCTGGAAACTTGCCTTTGACGGTGGCCGGGGCCCTCGTCGTTGAAGCCCTTATGCCGCCGCCCGGTTGAGCCGGTCCTGAATGGCCTCGTCAGCCAGCGTTCACCTGTTAGAAGCGCTCTCATGCGCGTCCCTGCCGCCCTCCTTGCCATCCTGTTTCTGGTCGCCCTTGGCAGCCACGCGCCGGACATCGTCACCCCTCCGCCCCCTCCGCCCGCGGTCAGCTTCGTCACCTTTGCTCCCGTGGAGGACGTGCGCGGATTGTCCGGCAGGCTGCGGCTCGAGGGCGGCTGGTCGCTGACCAGCAACGATCCCCGCTTCGGCGGCCTTTCGGCGCTTCATGTCGAGGGAGGGCAGGTGACGGCGTTCAGCGATTCGGGCTGGCTGATGCGCTTTCCGCTGCCTGGCAAGGCGGCGACGGTGCGGGCGCAGATTTCGCTGACCCCGGGGATGGGCGCGTCCGCCGATTCAAAGGCGGACCGCGATGTCGAGGCAATGGCGGTGCTCGGCCCGCTGGCCTGGGTGATCCTGGAGCGGCGCAATCTGGCGATCCGCTATCACCGCGACGGGTGGCGGCGCGACTCCTTCGCCAAGCCCAAGGCGATGAAGGAATGGCGCGCGAACAACGGCGCCGAGGCGATGCTCCGGCTTCCCGACGGCCGCTTCCTGGTTTTCTCGGAAGGCAAAGGCGGGATCAGCGCGGCGCTGATGTTCCTGGGAGATCCCGCGACGCCCGGCACCCGCGCGGTGGAGATGCGCTACCGCCCGCCGGAGGGCTACCGGATCACCGACGCGGCGCTCACCGGCGACGGTCGGATGCTGCTGCTCAACCGCCAGGTCAACATCTTGAAAGGCGGTTTCGTCGCCAAGGTGACGGAGGCGCCGATCCCCGCGACGCGCCGCGGCGGGCTGATCGAGGGGCAGGAAATCGCCGCTCTCGGCTGGCCGCTCGCCGACAATATGGAAGGGCTGAGCGTGACGCGGGAAGGCGGACGCACCATCCTGTGGATGACGTCCGACAACAATTACAACAGCATCCAACGGACGCTGCTGCTCAAGTTCATCTTATAGGAAACGATCCGCCGCGAGGGGCGAATCAGGCCGCCTGGGTCTCGACGACCTTTTTGGCGATCTCGCGCTTCAGGCGGCGGGCCTTGAGGCTGAGCTTCTCGTCCGAGGTCTTGGCGAGCCAGTTGTCGAGGCCGCCGACATGCTCCACCGAGCGCAGGCCGTTCATCGACACGCGCAGCTTCACGCCGCGGGCCAGCGAATCGCTGATCAGCGTCACGTTCTGCAGGTTCGGCAGGAACGTGCGCTTGGTCTTGTTGTTGGCGTGGGAAACATTGTGTCCCACCTGCCGGCCCTTGCCGGTCAGTTCGCAAATGCGCGACATGATACTCTCGTCCTGATATGATGCGGGGCATGAAAATGCCCGGTAAAGCGGGGGCGCGGATAGCCTCTCAGGCCGCGCGCGTCAACCTTTCGCCTCCGATTGGGGCGGCAAAAGGATCGTTGCGGGTCTGCAACCGAAATGTGCCAAGATGTGTTGTTCGGTAAAAGCGAGAGGTTGATCCATGTTACGTACGATCCTGCTCATTGTTGCGCTTCTCATCATCCTCGCCATTGCCGCGGTGAAGACCGGGCTGGTCGATATCACCCAGGGCCAGCAGGCGCAGTTGCCCACGATCGACGTCAAGGTCCGCGACGTCGACATCGGCACCACGCCGACCAACGTCCAGGTGCCGTCCGTCGGCACCACCACCCGGCAGGTCGAGCTCCCCAGCGTGACCATCGGCAAGGGCAGCAACCAGCCCGCGCCGGTGCCGATCCCCGCGCCGGCGCCTGCCCAGGGCAACGGCCAGTAACGCCTCTTCCGGGTCGGGGCGTGGCGCGCTAGCAACGCCTTTATGGCCCGCTCTTTCTCCGATCCGATGCGCGTGGCGCTCGACGAAGCGCGCGCCGCGGCGGAGGCCGGCGAAGTGCCGGTCGGCGCCGTGGTCACGCGCGGCGGCGAGGTGGTCGGCGTCGGCCGCAACCGCATGCGGCTCGACAAGGATCCCACCGCCCATGCCGAAATGGTCGCGCTGCGCAGTGCCGCGGCGGCGCTCGGCACCTCGCGGCTCGACGATTGCGACCTCTGGGTGACGCTCGAGCCTTGCGCGATGTGCGCCGGCGCGATCGCCCTTGCCCGGATCGGGCGCCTTTATTTTGCCGCCGCCGACGCCAAGGGCGGCGCGGTCCTCCACGGCCCGCGGCTCTTCTCCCAGCCGACCTGCCACCACGCGCCGGAAGTCTATGCCGGCCTCGGCGAGGAAGAAGCGGGCGAGATGCTGAAAGCCTTTTTTCGAGGCCGCCGCGGCGGGTGACCTCAGCGCGGGTCGTCGCACAAGGCGTGATAGGCGACTTCGATCACCGTTCCCGGCTCGACGCCCATCGGTCCCTCGGGCGCCGGATAATCCTTTTGCTCGGCAAGCGTCCCGTCGGGCGCATATTTGCGGCCGGAGAAAGCGGTGATCGTCTTGGCCTCGCAATTTATGCGCAGCAGGTAGCCGACGTCGCCGACATTGCCCTGGTCGGTGTTGAGCAGCCGGAACCAGGCCTGCCGCCAGCTCGGCCCGCGCGTGACGCTTGCCGCATCGACCGCGATCCCCTGCCCGGTCCGGGCCGCGCCGAGATTGACCCACAAGGGCGTCGCCCCCGCGGACGCCACCGGTCCCGGCGTCTGCCCGCTCGCCGGCACATCGGTCCTCGGCGTCGAAACGGCAGCAGCCGGCGCTGCCACAACCGCCCCAGCCTGCACCTGGCACGCGTCCAGCGCCTTTTGCGTCAAGGGCTTCACCCTCGCGTCCTCGACCAGCCCGGCGACGTACAGGAAGGCGCGCGGCCCAAGCGCGGCCGGGTTGCTTCCGCCGGTCTGCAGCCGCCCGGCAAGGTCGCCCAATTGCCGGAGCTGCCACACCGAAAGGGTCTTTGTGAGCTGCGCCTCGACGCACTCCCCCTGCTGCCCGGTGAAGCCGTAGCGGCCGAGGTGGGGCGCGATCAGCGTCCCCTTGGGCTTCCAGTAATCGGCCGCATAGCCGGAGCAGCCGCTGAGCAGGGCACAGGCGATGAGAAGGGGGGCGCGGCGCACGATATTCGAATCCTTTTCGCTTCGCCGCCCTTCTCACCCGCGGCGGGACCTTTCCACAAGCCCCCGCACGCGTCAAAGTCGCGCCCATGAAGAGCCTCGCCCCGATTCTCCTGCTTCTCGCCACTGCCTGCGGTTCGAAGGACGGCGAGGAAGCGAATGCGACGGTGGACTCAAGCGAGCTTGCCGCCGCCACGGCGCCGGCCGTTCCCGCGGGTGAAGACCCTGCCGCGCTCCAGGCCCGGATCACCCGCGCAATGGCGGTTGCGCTCCCTGATGCGGGCACCGCCCAATATCGCGCGCTCCGCACCGGCGCCGGCGGCGCGGCCTGCGGCGAAGTCGCCACAACGGGCAAAAGCGCTGCGTCCGGAGTCTACCGCCCGTTCGTGGTCACCCCCGACGGCCTTGCCGTGGTCGCCGCCGGCCCCGCTATCGCCTGGGCCGACCCCGACGATTTCGTGGCCGACGCCTGGATCCGCTGGTGCGCGACCCCCGAGGAGCTGCAGCGCCTCGGCCCCCAACTGCAAAGCGCGGCCGTCAACTCGGCCGCCGCCGCCCCGCCGGTAACCGAAGGCCCCGATCTCCCGCTCCCCCCGGTCCGCGACGACGCTGCCGCGGCTCCGCCGGAGCCACCCGCCGCCGCCGCCGCCCCGCCGCCGCCCCGAAAACGCGACGCCCCGCCGCCGCGCATCGACAGCTTCTTCAACTCGGTCGACCGCGCGCAATAAGGCGAGGGCGCCGGCGGCCGGCGACGATCACCCCTAGGCCCGATGGGCTGGCGCACTTCCCCGGCGTATCGCCGTAGGTTTCAAGTCAGTGGTCCTGTCGGTGCAAGCGGACTTTCCTTGGTAGCGGCACTTATTCGTTACCGTTCCGGTGATCACGACGTAACTGTTGGTGAAAGGCGCCGCCTTTGCGTCAAAATCGTTGTTCATCCCGCTGCCAATCCCGACGATGGGACGGTCTGGAGGCGCCAACGTTCCGCCCGCTCTCAAGGCGGAAAATAGCGCGGTTCCACTCGTCCGCATCTTGCTTCGTGCGGAAGAGGACGCAATCGTATCCCAGACATTCTGATAGATAACCGGTGACGCTGACCGCCTCACCATTCAACTCATCGATGCGAGGCACGACCTCCTCCACCGTGAGAACTTCCGGCGCCCCAGGGTTGCACGACGTGCTCATAACCGCTCCGAAGAGGACGGCAGTCAAAACCCTTATGGACGCCTTGGTCATCCCCGCAGCTTACCTGCGGCCATGGCTGCTTTCCATCCAATGCCGACATTCGCCCTTTAGGCAGCAGGCTCTCTTCTGCGGCTTCTGCGCATCCGCCAAAGGAGAATGGCGGCAAGGCTTATCGACAGCCAGTCCACGGCCCAATTGTAGCGGGCGAATATCGTCGGCGGCTCCTCGTCCGCCGCGGGGAACCGGGCGTTTAGAACAGTCGTCTCCGGCCCGCTGGCCTGCTCGGCCAGGATGCGGCCGTAGCGGTCGCTGACCGTCATCAGCCCCCGCCGCGCGGTGCGGGCGATGGCGAAGCCGCTCTCGACCCCGCGCAGAGCCGTCATGCGCGATGCCATCCACGCGTCGACGGTGAAGTCATTGGCCGGGACGAGCATGAGCTTGGCGCCTTGCACCCCATAGTCTCGGCCAAGAGCAGGAAAGTGCATATCCTTGCAGATCGCGATGCCCACTTTCACGCCGCCGATCTCGACAACCAGGGGTGAGCGGCCGGGCGAAATCGAAGCTTCGGATGCGGGGACCAGATGCTGCTTGTCGTACCAGGCGATCGAGCGATCGGGAAAGGCGACCACCGCGCGGTTGGTCCTGATCCCTCCATGATCCACGATAAAGCCGGCGACGATCGCGGCGCCTCGCGCAGCGGCGATTTGCGCGAGCTTGCCGGCCAGTGCGTCGGCAGCCGCCCCGGGCAGAATCCTCAACGCCTCGGGCAGGACCACGATCCGGCCGGGTTGAACCTCACGGTCAAGGACAGGGCCGTAGTTGTCCCAGAAGCGCTGGGCATCCCCGGGAGGGCCGCCGAGGCTGTCCCGGGCAATGAGGGTCACCTCCCGGCCCTGGGCGAGAGCGGGAGCTTGCGAGAGGCGCAACAGTCCAAAGGCGAGAGTTCCCGCCAGGGCAGCCGCGGCGATCGCCATCGCATATCCGGCGCCGTTCCCGCCCGGCCAGCCAAGCTTGCGAGCGGTGCCGAGTCCAAGGGCGGAGGCGCCGAGCCCGATCACCGCCACCAGACTCGCGCCACCGCCCAAGCTTGCAATTTGGACGAGCGGCAGAGCGTCCATCTGGCTGTAGGCATAGCTGCCGGCGGCCCCATGCGGCGAAAAGCGCGCGATGAGGGTCTCGGCCGCGGCCAGCAAAACGGGAAGAGCGAAGACGGCAACGGCCGGATGCCATCGCTCGGCAGCACGCGCTGCAACCCCGATCATCCACATCCACAGAACTGCGCGCGCCGCTACCAGCGCCAGGGCGATCGCCCAGCTCTCGCTTACGGTGGCGTAATAAGGGAGCGATGTCGCGCCGCCGATGAGCCCCGCCGCCAAAGCGAGCCATTTCCGGCTCCCCCGCGTCGCCAGCAGGGCCGCCGCGAGAATAGCGGCCGGGGCGAGCCAGGCCGCCCACCAGATCGGCTCCTGGGCATAGGCCAAAGCGAGCAATATTCCCCCGAACGCCGTCAGGACGAGGGACCATAAAGGCCGGCTGTGCCGGGATGCGCCATCGCTCTGTGTCTGCGAAATCAACCTGCGCCAAGGCGCGGCTTCCAAAGCCTGCATGATCCTGCTCACGCCCTTGCGCCACTGCTTGGCCAGGTGTTCGGACAGCCGCACTTCCGCATCTGCCTGCGTCACCCCCCGTTCGCGAAAACCAGTGTGAAGAGTTAACGCCCAAACCGCGGGCAAGGCAACGATCAGCCGCAAACCTCCCTTTGCATGGCTCGGGGCCGCGCGTTATCAATTGTGCGATGAACGCGTTTCAATCGTCCCAACACTTCCGGCCGTATCTTGCTGTCGGGGAGCGCGTCCTCTGGTCGGGCCAGCCGAAGCAGGGCCTTACGCTCAGCGGCAGGGACGCGCTTCTTGTGCCCTTCAGCCTGGTGTGGGGCGGCTTCGCGATCTTCTGGAACGCAATGGTTTGGCTCACGCCGTTTCACGCCTCGGCGTCCGGCGGTTCCGGCTGGTTCATGAGGCTGTGGGGCCTGCCGTTCCTTGCCATCGGGCTGTATATGATCGCCGGGCGCTTTTTTCACGATGCGCTGCTTCGGCGGAAGCTGTTCTACGCGGTCACCGATCGCCGCATCATCGTTCTTCGCGGCCGCAAGGTCTCTTCGCGCGAAATCGCTCGCCTGCCGCGCCTGGAGCTTTCGGAGCACCGCGACGGAACCGGAACCCTGGACTTCGAAGCGAGCCCCAACCTTCGCGGTGGCGGCAAGAACTTCAGCGGGTGGCTCCCGGCACTCGGCACTTCCGCCCAATTCTTCCGAATCCGAGATCCTCAAAAGGTCTACCAGCTTATCCGCGACCAGAATCACTCCTGAGCTAAGATCGCCCACTTACGTCAGCCGCTTCAATCGCCCGTTTGAATAATAACCTACGCTTTTCCCGCCAAGCTCGCCCGCGGCTCTCGACGAGAGAACCAGCCCCTCCTCGTCCAGGTCGGCGACAAGCTCTTCGGGGAAGCCCGCGAAATGCGCTTCCTCGTACTTCTGCTGCCAAGCGGCGATGTCGCGGACCAGAAGGGATGACAGCCCGATCGCACCTGGTTCCACGTAGCCGCCATTTACAGTGTCTCGAACGCCCGTGCCCGAGAGCATCCCATCGATCAGATAGTCTGTCTCCATGCGGTCAGGGTAGCGCGCCCGGCTGCCGGCACCAATGTCTCCTTCCCACCCGTTGCCGAGGTCCCGGATCGCCGGTGGAGGGGGCTGATGGCCAGCACGCTGACGATCGGCGCGCAATAAGCCGGGGCACCCACCGCCCCGCGCGGCGTTGCGCCTTGCGTGGCCACTTTCTTCACCAGCGACAGCCATTTCGGCGACCACCGCACCCTCAACATCTGGAAGCGGGCCTTCGCTTCGGTGGCGGAGATGGACGCCGTCCTCATCCAGGCCTGGAACGCCGCCGTCGGCCCGGAGGACGAACTCTGGCACCTCGGCGATTTCGCCCGCAGGCCCGCCGATGTGCCGGCGCTGCTTGCCCGCCTCAACGGCACCAAGCACCTCATCCGCGGCAACAACGATCCCGCCGCCACCCTCGCGGCGCCCGGCTGGGCAAGCGTCCACGATTACCTCGAGCTCGACCACGAGGGCAAAAAGCTGGTCCTGTGCCATTACCCGTTCCGCTCCTGGAACGCCCAGCACCGCGGCGCCCTCAACCTCCACGGCCACAGCCACGGCCGCCTGAAGCCGATGCCCCGCCAGCACGACGTCGGCGTCGACGTGTGGCAGTGGCGCCCCATTCCTCTCGCTGAAATTCTCTCCGCCTAGACTAAGCTGCTTTGCGCCTTAGAAACGGGCGCATGATCGTTGGAATCGACCTTGGAACCACCAACAGCGCCGCCGCCATCTTCCGCGATGGCGCCCCCGTGCTTGTCCCCAACAGCCTTGGGGACTTCCTCACCCCGTCCGCGGTGGCCCTCGCGCCCGATGGCGCGCTGATCACCGGCATGGCGGCGCGCGAGCGGATGGTGACGGAGCCGCTCGCCGCCCGAACCCTGTTCAAGCGCGCGATGGGCACCCAGGTCCGCCACAAGCTTGGCCGCAAGGACTTCTCCTCGGAAGAACTGTCCTCCTTCGTGCTGCGCAGCCTCAAGGCCGATGTCGAGGCGTTCACCGGCGAAACCGTCGATCGGGCCGTCATCACCGTCCCGGCGTATTTCAACGACAAGCAGCGCAAGGCCACCCGCCGCGCCGGAGAGCTCGCCGGCTTCACCGTGGAACGGCTGATCAACGAACCCACCGCCGCGGCGCTCGCTTACGGCATCCACGAGCTCGAGGAGGAACAGCCCTTCCTGGTCTTCGATCTCGGCGGCGGCACCTTCGACGTGTCGATCGTGGAAATTTTCGAAGGCGTCATCGAAGTCCGCTCCTCGGCCGGCGACAACCGCCTCGGCGGAGAGGATTTCAACACGGCCTTGTCCCAGCTCGCGCTTCAGCGGATCGGCGCGGCGGGATGGAAGGACGCCGCCGATCCCCGCTTCGAGGAGGCGGTCCGCCACGCCGCCGAACGCGCCCGCCGCCAGCTCAGCGACGCCGCCGAGGCCACTTTCGGCTTTGTCTGGAACGGCGAGCGCCACGAAACCGTCATCGACACCGCCGCCTTCGAGGAACGCTGCGCTCCACTGATCGATCGGCTGCGCGAACCGGTCATCCGCTCGCTTCGCGACGGCGGCGTCAAGGTCGAGCAATTGAGCGAGATCGTGATGGTCGGCGGCGCCACCCGAATGCCGGTGGTGCGCCGCGCCGCCACCCGCATGTTCGGCCGCTTCCCCGCCACCCGGGTCCACCCCGATCACGCGGTGGCGCTCGGCGCCGCGATCCAGGGTGCCCTCAAGGCGCGCGACGCGGCGTTGAAGGAAATCCGCCTCACCGATGTCTGCCCCTTCACCTTGGGCGTTGAAACCAGCGAGCCGATGCCCGGCGGCGGGCTGCGCACCGGCCTTTTCTCGCCGGTGATCGAGCGCAACACCGTGGTCCCCGCAAGCCGGATGGAAACCTATTCCACCGCGCAGGACGGCCAGCGCTTCGTGGAATTCGGCATCTTCCAGGGCGAATCGCGCCTGGTTGCGGAGAATGTCCGCCTGGGTGCGGTAAAGGTCCCGGTGCCGGCCAAGCGCGCCGGCTCCGTCGCCGTCGATATACGCTTCAGCTACGACGCAAGCGGCCTTCTTGAAGTCGACGTGACGGTGCCCGAAACCGGCGAGACCCGGCAGATCGTCATCGCCGACGAAGAGGATGCGCAGGATGCGGCCGCCCTTGAAAAGCGCCGGGCCGAGCTTGCCCGCCTTAAATTCCATCCGCGCGAGGAGGACGGCAATCGCGCCGTGCTGGAACGCGCCAAGCGCTGCTACGAAGGTCATCTCGGCGAAATGCGGTCCTATCTGTCGGGGCTGATCTCGCGCTTCGAAAACGCCTTGGACAGCCAGGATCCACGGGTCGCCGCCACCGCCCGCGAGGAGCTCGCCAAGGCGCTCGACGAAGTGGAAGGCGAACGCATCCTGTGAGGCTTGCCGATCAATGGGCGCTGCTCGGGATCGCGCCGACCGACGATCCGCGCGAGATCAAGCGCGCCTACGCCCGCACGCTCAAGACGGTCGATGTCGATGCCGATCCCGCCGCCTTCATCGCGCTTCGTCAAGCCATGGAAGCGGCCACCGAATGGGGCACGAAGACCCCTTGGTGGGAAGAGGACCAGTCGGACGAGGCCCTGGCCGGCGTGATGTCGCAGGTGGGGGAGGGCGATGGAACGCTCGCCGCCGGCCCGGACGACGGCGGCTATAACGACGATGACGAGTATGCCGATTCCGAAGATTGGCGGACCTGGCGTCCCCAGCGGCCTGTCTTCGCCACCGAAGGTCCGGGCCCCGCCGTCGGGGAGCTCGAAGACCTGCTTTACGCCGAAGCCGCCCCCGATCCCGAACGGGTGCATGCGCTCGGCCAGGTGCTGCTTGCCCACCCCGATCTCGACCATGTCGATCAGGCCGTCGCGGTGGAACGCTGGCTTGCCGAGGCGATCGCCAACAATTTCCCCCGCTCCGATCCGCTGATCGGACCCGCCCTCGCCCGCTTCGGGTGGAAAGATCATGCCCGGTTGAGCGACTGGTCGATCGGCCGGATCATCCAGCGGCGCGACGATTTGGCTTTCAGGCAGCTTCTCGGCCGTACCGGGCACCCGCATGGGCGCGCCTTTGCGGAGCTTTCCGGGCCGCCGCGGCGCAAGCTCGGCCTGACGGACTTCGGCCTTGCAAGCAAGGTCTGGGACTTCCTCGCTTTTCTTCCCGCTCGGCCGACGCTCGAAAGCGATCTCGATCCGGAAAGCGTCGCCTGGTGGCGCGCTTATTTCACCGGTCCCCATCTGCCGCTCCGGCTCGGCCGCTGGTGGAGCGGTACGACCCTAGCGCTGGCGGTCGCGGGCTTGATTGTCCTCAATCCACAGACCGACCAACTGCTTCTGCCGTTTTCCCTATTGATCGTGGCCGGCGCGATCCTGAGCTTCGCCGGCCTCAAGGCGTGGGCGCATCTCGCCGCATGGCGCCGGCGCGAACGGGACCGGCACTGGGAGCGGGAGCCCGCCACGGGCCTCCCGCGCACCGCGGCGCTCACCCTTCTCCTGCCGCTGCCGTTCGCCGTGCTGCCATCCGCCTGGCCGGCGGCGGCGCTCGCCGCGGCGCTGACCGCCGCGCTCGGCTGGAAGGTGCTGCGCAGCGGCTGGATCGCCCCCGAATGGCTGGAGCCGAGCAATCGCCCACGCGTCTTTCTACCGACGGTCGCCGGCCTTGCCGGTCTCGTCGGCGCCTTGCAGCTCCCACCGGCGGGCGCCGCCGCGCTCGGCCTGCCTTTGCTCCTCGCCGCCTGGGCCGGCTCCTTCTTCTACGCACCCTTGCGGGAAGCCGTCGGCGCGTTGCCGAGGCAGCGCCGGGTCGCGCTCGTTCTCGGCGCGCTCCTCGCGCTCGCTGCCGCGGCGGCGGCCGTCGCTTTGACGATGGGCCAGGCGCCGCGCCCGGCGATCGTCTTCGCGCTCGTGCCGGCGGCGGTCGTCGCCGCGCACCTCGCCACCGCCTGGTCCGATGTCGATTCCCACATCCTCGAATGGCCGCTCCGCGCGGTGCTCGTCATCTTCTACTTCACGGCGCGGCTCATGTCGGCCGGCAGCCTGCCGGCGATCCTGTTCACCGTCACCGCCTGTTACGGCCTCGGCTACGCCTTCATCCGGGCCGGGTTCGTGCTCAAGGACGAAGCCGCGGCGCGCGAACGCTAGGAACTGCACGCTCCCCGTGCCGGCGAGGGTTCCGGGTCAGCGTGCCGGGTCGGGGAAAAGCGGATCCTCATCCTGTTTCCGATCACGGCGGTGAATCGGCAAGCCGAACTCCTCACTCCTCCGGGAAAGCAGCCTTGAGCTCAGCATCTTCGAGCGAGTAGCTGTAACAACCAGGCTTCTTGCATCCGGCAATCATGGACGAGACGGTGAAGAGGCCTGAATGTATCGTTCGAACAGTGCGGTTTGGCGTGCGCTTAAAAAACTGCTTCACCACTCGATTTGCGTTTGAACTGCCGTTCTTGGTCTGTGAGTAACTTACATCGACAATCATTGTCGGACACCCACTACTACCGATAAACCTCTGGTGAGGGCCCCTCCCGAGATACCCTTCCACGACAACGAATTGGCTGCCCGGCGAGGCATGAGCGGAAATGTCGCAAACAGACAAAGCAGATGTCCGTGACGATGACGAAGAGAGCGGTGCAACGTGAGCTTGGCTGCATCCAGCTAAGAATACCAATGAAGACAGAACATGCCTCATTCCGTTCGCTCCAGGTTTAGGTCCGTCTGCTGGGGCCGAAGCATCGGATCGAAGGCCAGCGTGATCCCTCCGGTAGCGGAGGTCCCTCCCTCAGCCACCGACCTCGGCTGAGCAGCGGCAGTCCCTCAGCCGGCGTAGCTCTTAACCGTGCCGTTGTATTCGGGGTCCGCCGAATGGGTCACTTGCCAAGGTATTGGTTCGATATCCGCTCCTCAACGAGTTCACCAGTGCTATTGTCGTAACACGCCAGGTAAAATCTCTCCCGGTGACCTACCGAATTGAGTTCCACGCACGTGCGGTCTGTCAGGCGCATGACAATAGGGTAGGAAATCCGTGGCATCGCCTCTGGAGTCTTGCGTAATGCCCTCGCTGCCTCCCGTTCTGCTCGCTTTACCAGAGGCTGTTGATAAGGTTCTGCGAGCGGCGGCGGCATCCGTGAATACATCACATAAAATGCGCTTATCGACATCAGCAGCAGGATTAGAAGGGCAGGCACGATTGCCGAGGAACGTCCCAATGGCCCGTTGAACAATTTCAACAATTTTCTCCTTTTTCCCGGCAAAAGGCTGTCCGGCGGCCGAGGTCGTCATGGCATAAGTGGTGAGCACGCCGACGCCCGAGGTCGCGCCGTTCTCGCGGATCCGGGTCACCGCGCCGGTTACCAGATAATCGCAATCGTTCGTCAGGCCGCCGCGATAGGCCATCTGGGTACGGCGCCCCGCAATGTCGTAGCTGAAGCGCACCGGTCGCCGTTACTGACTACCGCTAAACAGCGGCAGTCCCTCATAAGGCTTGCTGAAGAGTACGATATCATCTTTCGTATCCGCTGGCGCTTTGGGTGCCATAGTCGGATTGTCTGGGTAGGTGTTCCCATTGAAACGTAGTATAGCTTTATACCCTGGTAAAATGCCGCCTCCCTGGACCCAGACGGATAGACTTCTCCAGCCATGTTGCTTCTCTCCGAGGACTTTCACAGGAGGCCAGCTAGTAGTGAGGTCAGATATTATTTGATAAGTTTTTCCCCGCTTCTTCAAAACGTATAAATTGCAGCCGCCTGATCCGCACACCGTGTTCCCGGAAACATAGGCAATGGCCTCGTGCCTGCCGTCTCCGTTCAGATCGATGCCCGCTATCTGGACCCTGATTGTCGAGTCTCCCGCTGCAAGACTGTCTCTCAACGAACTCCGGATGGTTTCGAGCACTAAGGCTTGTTCGCTGACGGAAGCCACAGGGGAACAACCCACTCCAAGCAAGACAGATAAGAGGCTGATCATCCCGGGCGATCCTTTCGTAATGTTTGCCGCTTCGATTTGCACATTTTCGATGAGTTCGTCTTCATTCGTAGCTGAGGTGAAATCATCGAGATCGTAAGGACCGATCGAACCTGATACGAATGATCGTAACATTTGAGCTATCTGGTTGCGTTCGTTTATCATCTTTATAACTCAGGGGAGATGCCGGGGGAACTCCGGCAGCCCGGGTATTTTAGTCCACCTTTTGTTCCCGAAGGTGGTTCTGAAAACTTACCCCCATTCTGCGCCAACCCTTTTCAGCCGTCTCCAAGTCGTTGCAGGCGGCTTCGTAGCTCGTTCCCTCATAGTCGCTGCTCGAGCTCAGCCCGACGCCCTTGATCGGCGACGGAAAGCGCGTCTTCACCAGCCCGTCGAGGCCGTCATATTCGTAGGTGGTCCGGTTGTTCTCGGCGTCGTTCAATGAGGTCAGCCGCGTGGCGCGTGCGCTGGTATCGTGAACTCACCTGCTCCATTGCGATGAGCATCGTCCTCGACTTCCACGCGATAGCGGCCAGCGGGCAGCGGAGAGAGGGCTTCGCCGAAAAGAACGAATCCCTGCGGAACCGTACCCATTCTGACATTGTCGACGTTCACGCAGCCTCCGCGTTGAGGGTTTATACCCCACACCTTTCGCGCGCGCGCCTCTTCCATGCGGTAGACCCGCAGAGCCTGGATGCAGGGCGTAATTCGGGACCTCTTGAATATGCGGTCCTCAAAAAAGGAAAAGTCCGTGACGTCACCACTTTGCTTCACGTGGATTTCGAAACTTTCCTGGCACGACGCCACCGCAAGCCCGAGCATGATCAAGGGCAGCGCCTTCATCAAAGCCTTCTTCTGAAAGATCGTATTCATCTCATGCACTCGGTGAGGTTTTCTTTTGTCCATGCGTAGACTTCGTTCGAACGCGTGTTGGTGGCGATCTGCGCGGCCGGATTGTAGGTGAAGGCGAGCGTCAGGTCGGCCGTCGTGCTGGCAATGTCCTCGCCCATCGACGACAGCCGCGAGGCGGCGTCGTAGGCGTAGCTCTTCACCGTCCCGTTGCCGCGGGTCCGGCTCGTCCGGCGGCCGAGATCGTCATAGGCATAAGTGGCGAGCACGCCGACCCCGGAGGTGGCGCCGTTCTCGCGGATCCTGGTCACCGCGCCGGTCACCAGTTAATCGTAATCGATCGGCGCTCTTCGGGATGCCGTATTCGTCGCAGGCGTTGGTGGCGATCGTCGCGCCGGTGCCATCGGTGACGGCGATCACCGAGCCCCGCTCGTCGGCGTGGAGCCAGCGGCGGCACAGGAAACGGCCGGCTGTTCCCGATGGTCAGCCGCATGGTTCCTGCGCCTTCCTCCCTGAATCCTGGTCCGATTGGTCGGGGACCAATTCACCCCGCACAATGATATTGTATAGCCTGACAAGCGTTGCGGAAACGCCACAGGCAACCAAGGCCTGAAGCGTGGCCAGTTCTCCCGACCCCTGCGAAACTCCGATAAAAAAAAGGACAGTGCAACCTGTAACGCCCGCATAAAAATATATACGCACTTGTCGTTCTTTTGAACGAAGTGTTTCTCTATCCTGCATTACAGGACCTTCCTGCTAGAGAGTTAATCCCTCGCGCCGCATTTAGGCTGGCACCTGGCCGGGTCGATTGCCCCCCACTCCTCATAGCTTTGAAACAGCCAAAATCATTTCTCTTCTGCTTCATTGTCGCCCGCCTGTATCGTTTTGCGTGAATGGGCTTGTCTCACCCGCCTGAATAAAATCAGGAAAGCGGCCAGGTAGACCGGGGTCGCTATCTGATATGAAGTGTACATGAATTCGGGCGAAAAGTGCGCTACGAGTCGGTCTACAGGTATGTAGACTAGGATCGCGCATAGCAGGGACACGATAACAAATTCTGCCAAAAAGCGCATTTCAGCAAACCTTATCTTCGATGGCCCCGTACACGTTACCGTAGATGCACACTTAACGGCGGCCCACCACAAACGCTGAAATGGGAGCACAGGTAAGTGAAACCGCGCTTGATACGAACAGTATGTAAAAATGGAGATCACGCTGGACCATCAACGATGCCGTCAAAAAGATACCAGCTAATACAAAAAAGATCACGGGAAGGCTGTTCAGGATAGTGTTAGATGTCGATTTCGGTCGTCTTTCTAAGCTAGGGGTGGCGTATCTCCACTGGATATAAATGCCTGCTAAGAAAGCGTATAATAAAAAATGAATGTAGTTCATAACTAGTCGCAAACCTGATTGCCGAGGAGACCGCCTAGAAACGACCCTGTATTCTTACTAGCCTCGACAAGGGCGGGATCCGCAGCCTTGCTCACCGTGACGCCACCTATTCCCGTTCTCATGGTGCCGCCGAACACCTTCGCCCCGAGACCCCCAGCGGCTCCAAATGCCATGCCGAAGGCGGAGGAGCCAAAAGGACCCCAATCGCCTTCGGTGCGGCCAATATATGCCCCCGCTAAGCCACTTGCTACGTCCAAGACGAGAGCGGCCCCTGCTAATCCGGCGGCGACCGGCGCCGCGCCGACAATCGTGGCAACGACGGCTGCGCCCCCGATCAACATGCTCGCATCGGAGGTGAAATCTGCGAACTGACGCGCGCTTGACTTACAATCCACCTTTGGCTGCTCCCGGGCGGGCGGCTCCCCTTGCGGCTCGGGCACCCCCGGCTCGCCGCTGCCGCCGTCGCCGCCGTTGCCGTTGCCCGCACCAGAGTGATACAATGTGAACGCAGGGCTGCTGCTACCTCCGAGTAGCGCCGCAGCGCCACTCAGTTGCGGAGCCGCCGCCGTCACTTTCTTTCTGCCGGTTACGACGCAGTCGCCATTCCCCTCGAGCCAATCGTTGTCACACCTAAGTCCGGTCGGATCACGTCCGTTCACTGGATCGCTGCCCACGTACGCGTACATGTTCATCCCGTCGCCATAGCCGATCGGGTCGGTCTGTAGGAACCGCCCCAGCGTCGGCGAATAGATGCGCGCCTTGTAGTGATACATGCCGAGCTCCGGCAGCCAGGTCTGCCCCGTATACTGGAATCGGCCGAGATTGGTGCTCTTGGGAATGCCGTATTCGTCATAGGCGTTGGTGGCGATCGTCGCGCCGGTGCCGTCGGTGACGGCGATCACCGAGCCCCGCTCGTCGGCGTGCAGCCAGCGGCGGTCGCTGGTGCCGGAGCCTTCGTACCAGACCAGCGGCTCGTCGGAGCCGGGGCCGTGGACGTAGCGGCGAAGCACGGTGTTCGCGCTGTCATACTCGGCGATCAGGTCCTGCCCGGCATAGGCGAACTTGGTCGTTCCCGCGGATCCTCCAGCCGTTTGCTGGAGACGCAGGAACGGGTCGTAGGCCAGCGTGATCCCGCCCGTGGCCGAGGTCAGCATGTTCTCGCTGTTATAGCCGTAGGTGGTCGCCCCGGCCGAAGTCAGGTTGCCGCGCGCATCGTAGGTCGGGGTCAGCGAGCCCGTCGCCGAATATTGGTTGAGCCCGTTCGCGGTATAGCCGCGATTGACGTTGTAGTGCGACGTCCAGGCGTAGACGTCGTTCGAACGCGTGTTGGTGGCGATCTGCGAGGACGGATTGTAGGTGAAGGCGAGCGTCAGGTCGCCCGTCGTGCCGGATATGTCCTCGCCCATCGACGACAACCGCGAGGCCGCATCGTAGCCGTAGCTCTTCACCGTGCCGTTGCCGCGGGTCAGGCTCGTCCGGCGGCGAAGGTCGTCATAGGCATAAGTGGCAAGCACGCCTACGCCCGAGGTCGCGCCGTTCTCGCGAATCTTCGTCACCTCGCCCGTCACGAGGTAATCGTAATCGATCGTCAGCCCGCCGCCATAGGCCATCTGGGTACGGCGCCCCGCACTGTCGTAGCTGAAGTTGGTCGTTCCCATCGGTCCGGTCTGGCTGGTGTTGCGGCTCAGCGCGTCATAGCCGAAGCTCAGTGCGCTGCCCGTCTGGCTGGCGCTCAGCATCCGGCCCATGACGTCGTAGCCGTAGCTCACGTCCGGCTCGCTGCCCGGCAGGTCCTTGGCGGTGAGACGGCCGGGATCGTCGTAAGCCATGTTGATCACCTGCCCGTCGCGCAAGCGGCGCTGGGTGACGTTACCGGCGGCGTCGTAGCTCGTTCCCTCATAGTCGCTGCTCGAGCTCAGCCCGACGCCCTTGATCGGTGACGGAAAGCGCGTCTTCACCACCCGGTCGAGGCCGTCATATTCGTAGGTGGTCCGGTTGTTCTCGGCGTCGTTTACTGTCTCGACGGTGCCGTTGCTCCGGTAGGTGGCGGTCCACTCGTCGGCCTGGGCGGCGGTGCCGTATGCGGCCTGAAGCCTGGTCTGCTGTCCCGCCGCGTCGAACGTCGCCTTGGCGATCCGGTCCGGCCCGTGGCTGCCCTGCGTGCCGAGGCTGCACGCCGAAGCGGGAAGGGACGAATAGGCCGCCGGGTTCATGCGGAGCGCGCTGCATTCGGCGCGGCCGAGCGCGTCGTAGCTGTACTGGGTGAGCGTCTGAACCGCGCCGCCGCCGGTAAGCCGGCTGTTCGCGACCCTCCCGTTGGCGTCGTAGGCGATCTCCTTCGCCAGCGCCGGTGCGAATGCGGCCCAATCGCTGTCGGATTGGCTGTTCACCGTGCCGGTCTCGACCTTGATCAGCGCGCCGGTCGCCGAATTGTAGCTGCGGCGCTCGGCCCGGTGCTTGAGCGCGCCGCCGCCATCCGGGTCCGCCGCGACCGATCCGATGCGCTGCCGCCTCGCATTGTAGCGGAAGCGGCTCGTATCGACGCTGCCCGCCAGCGGCCCGTCCACGGTCAGCAGGTCCCCCTTGGCATCGTAGGTCATCGCCTGTGCGGCACTCAGCGTTCCGGTGCCGTTCGCCGTCGTTGTGGAAGTGACGTTGCCGTTCGCGTCATAGGTGTAGCTGGTTTTCACCTCGTCGGCGGTGCCGGCGCAGGGGGAGGCCGAAAGGCCGGTCGTTCCACCGGTCGTCTGGCACGTCGAATTGGCGGTAAGGCGATACTCGCCGTTCACCAGCGCATAGCTGTAGCGGGTGTACGGCCGCTTGCCGTCGGGTCCCGCCGGAGCGATCACCGCGACGACGCCGCCATGGATCGGATCATATTCGAAAAGAGACACTTTGCCCCGGGCATTGGTAAAGGTGAGCGGCCGGTTGCACGCCGGCGTCGAGCAGTTCGCCTCATAGGTGACCGAGGCCGAGATCGGCGCCGTCCCCGATCCCGGCTTCCCGGTCGCCTGAACCGATGTCAGGTTGCCCCGCGCATCGTAGGTTGCCTCCAGATAGTTGCCTTCCGGCGCGGTGATCCGGGTCGGCCGCGCTGCGCTGTCATAGGTGAGGGTGGTGGTGCGCCCGAGCGCGTCGGTCAGCGCCGTCGTCTGGCCGTGGGTAAGGTCCGCCACCACCGTTGTCGCCTGGCTGAGCGCATTGGTCACGACGGTCGTGACGCTGTTGCCGGAAACCGTGCGCGAATAGTTTGTCGCAACACCGTCCCGCGTCACTGCGCTGACTTTGCCGCTGACCCAGGTCACGCCCGTCGTGGTGGTGCTTGCGCCGGGGCGGCGAACCGCGGTAATCGTCCGGTAGCTGCCCGTGAGCCGCCACACCCGTCCACCCGTGTCGGTGACGTCGAGCGATCCCGTCGACGGGATCGAATAGCTCGTCTGAGCGACTGCCGTGCTGCTCACCAGATCGTTGAAGAAGCTTGCGGAGACCCGCCGGAACCAGGTGGGATTGGTACCGTAGGTATAGCTGCCGCCGTCGTCGGACGCATAAGCGAAGGCGATCCGATAACCGCTGTTGTTCGACACGCTCGCGATCCGGGCCACGAAGTTGCACTGGGGCTCGAACTCCGATTCGACCGTCGGGATTTCGCAATTGTGCTGGACCTGCCAGTTGATCGCGGTCGTCCGCCCGTCCGGGGTCTTGATCGACAAGGGCAGATATTGGCAGCTGCTTTGGCTCGACCCTTCCACGCAGTAATTGGAATTGGCGCCGTAGCCGGACGGGTTGCCGAACACGATCACCGTGCCGTCGGCCGAGCGGTGCTCGTATCCCCCGGTTACCGCAGTCAGGCTAGACCCGCGCGCTTCGGCCGAATCGGCGCCGGTCGTGAACTTCTCCCAGCGGCTGCCTAGAACGGCTGTGTGCACAACGGTCGATCCCGTCGTCTCCTGTTGCAGGTAGATGTCGTCCCATTGGTGCGATTCCATGCCGGTGCGCACCAGCGCCAGTGCATCGCCGTCGCTGCCGATCGTTCCTTCCACCAGGCTGAGATTGTGGCGGCCGGTGGCGAGATCGACGCCGTTGCCGTCGAGATTGGCGAAAGCCGGCGGCGCCTGGGCGGCGGCCGGTGCGGCAAGGCCGATGGCAAGGGCGCCGGCACCGGTGCCGGCGAGCAAGGCGCGCGACATCGCGCGCCGCAAGGACGTTTTCATCGGGTAAAGCCTTCTCGTTCGAAAAGCTGGTGTGACGCTTGGGAGAAGAGGAGGCTTGGTCGCGGCCGCCTTGGCCCGAATCGGGTCGGGCCTGCCCGCCTTACGGCGGCGGAATGTTGGCGGAGCCGGTCACCGTCACGTTGGTGCGGTTGTCGGCCTTGTCGTGGCTGTACTCAGCCTTGACGTTGTTGTTCACCGTGCCGCTGCGCTCGACTTTGATCAGCCGGCCCTTGGCATCGTAAGTGTAGGTAATCGTCTCGGCCGCCATCGCACTTGTCGGCAATGCGGCAAAACTCATCGCGGCCAGTACCACCCTGGCCGCGTATCCACGCAATTTCATCGAAAGCCCCTGTCGATTCAGTAGGGGCAAGTGAGCATCTATCGCCAGGCAGGTCAAAGTCTTTTTGGCGGAGCGCGTTGATATTATTCAAAACAATCAAAATGTTACTTTTCGGACACGGAGCCGCCGGTCTCCGGGTTTCCCTTGCGCACCTCCGCCGAGGTGCCGCGCAGCGCCTCGGCAAGCAGCCGGAAGTCCTTTTCCCGCGGGCTGTTCCTGCGCCAGATCAGCGCGATCCGGCGATAGGCATGCTCCGCCTTGAGCGGCCGCGCCGTCACCCCCGTGCCCTCCAGGATGCCCGCCTCGATCGCCATCTGCGGCACCATGGTCACGCCCAGCCCGTTGCCGACCATCTGCACCATGGTGTGCAGCGACGTGCCGAGCATCGTCGCCTCGGCGCGCAGCTCCGGCCGGTTGCAGGCGGCAAGCGCATGGTCGCGCAGGCAATGCCCGTCCTCCAGCAGCAGCAGCCGGTCCTGGTCGATCTCCCGGGGCGTGATCGCCGCCGCGCTTCGCTCCTCGCCGGGCGGAAAGGCGACCCAGAGCGGGTCGTCGAACAACGCCTCGCTGTCGACCTCGCCGCAGCCGTAGGGGAGGGCGAGCAGCACGCAGTCGAGCAGCCCGCGGTGAAGCCCCTCGCACGCCGCCCCGCTGGTCTCCTCGCGCAGGTAGAGCTTGAGGTCCGGCCACGCGGCCCTCAGCCTGGGCAGCAGCCGCGGCAGCAGGAACGGCGCGATCGTCGGGATCACCCCCATCCTGAGTTCGCCGGACAGCGGCTTGCCCGCCGCCCGCGCCATGTCGGCAAGCTCGTCGGCCTCGCGAAGCACCCGCCGCGCCTTGCCGGCGATCCGCTCGCCGAGCGGCGTGAACCGCACCACCCGCCGGGTGCGCTCCACCAGGCTCACCCCGGTCAGCGCCTCGAGCTCCTTGAGCCCCGCCGAAAGCGTCGATTGTGTCACGAAACACGCCTCCGCCGCCCGCCCGAAATGGCCATGGTCCGCCAGCGCGACGAGATACTGGAGCTGCTTCAACGTCGGCAAATGGGTGCTCACGCTAATCGCCTCACTCGATCAATCCGCCGAACTTAATCAATTTGCACAATCACCACCACCCCCTATACCGGCCCCACACGATGTGACGCTCCGCGGCACTTTCGACCACATCCAGCAGGAGGCTCAACATGCTCACCGTAGGCGATACGCTCCCCACCCTCACCGTCCCCGTCCAGCAGGGCGGCGCCCTTCCCGCAGGCGAAACCCTCAACCTCGCCGAAACCAACGGAAAGTGGAAAATCCTCTTCTACTGGCCAAAGGATTTCACCTTCGTCTGCCCGACCGAGATCATCGGCTACGGCGACCTGAAGAGCGACTTCGAGGACCGCGACACCGTTCTGATCGGCGCCTCCACCGACACCGATTTCGTCCACCACGCCTGGCGCAAGTCCGACGAGCGCCTAGCCGCGGCCGATTTCCCCTGGATCGCCGACAACAAGAAAGAGCTCGCCTCCGCCCTCGGCATTCTCGCCAGGGATGAAGGCGTCGCCTTCCGCGCGACCTTCATCGTCGATCCGGACAACGTCATCCAGCACGTCACGGTGAACGGCCTCAACGTCGGCCGCAACCCGCAGGAAACCCTCCGCGTCCTCGACGCCCTGCAGACCGACGAACTCTGCCCCTGCAACTGGCAGGAAGGCCAGGAGCCCTTGCGCCCGGCGGCGTAATGCGGCGCGTGGCGAGCTTCGGCTCGCCACCGACTCGCATTAGCCCGGACGGCGGGGCGGCCGGATAGCCGGCCGAACCCGTCCGACGGCGCGGCTTTGCCGCGACGGCTCGTCACCAGGGGGCGCGGGAACAAGTTTTCCGCGCCCTTTTCATTCCCGCTCTCCCCAAGGAACCGCCCTGATGTCCCTCAAGGAATTCGCAGACACGCTCCCCGATTACGCCAAGGATCTGCGCCTCAACCTTTCCTCCCTGCTCAACGACCAGACGCTCGGCGACCAGCGCAAATACGGCCTGCTCCTCGCCTGCGCGCACGGCTCCGGCTATCGCCCGGTGGTCGCCGCCGCCGAGGCCGAAGTAGACGGCAAGCTGAGCCCGGAGGCCGCCAACGCCGCCCGCGCCGCCGCCGCCGTGATGGCGATGAACAACGTCTACTACCGCTTCGTCCACCTGGCCTCGAACCCGGAATACGGCACCCTCCCGGCCAAGCTGCGCATGAACGCCATCGCCACCCACGGCATCGAAAAAGACGATTTCGAACTGTTCAGCCTCGCCGTCTCCGCCATGAACGGCTGCGGCATGTGCATCGACAGCCACGAACGCGTCCTCCAGCAGCACGGCGTCAAAGCCGAAACCATCCAGGCGGCCGCTCGCGTCGGCGCGGTGATCAAGGCGATCGCCACGGTTCACGCGACGCTTTGAGGGCCTTGGGCTGAGCGGCGCGCCATGCTAGGGGCGCCGCCATGCTCAACCTGAATGGTATCACGGTGCGCCTTGGCGGGCGTACGATCCTCGACCGCGCCACCGCCGCCCTGCCGCCGCGCGCCCGCATCGGCCTGATCGGCCGCAACGGCGCCGGCAAATCGACTCTCGTCCGCGTCGTCGCCGGCCTGCTCGACCCCGACGAGGGCGCCGCCGAGATGCCGCGCGGCTCGCGCCTGGGGTACATCGCGCAGGAAGCGCCCTCGGGCAGCTCCACGCCGTTCGAAACCGTGCTCGCCGCCGATCTCGAGCGCGCCGCCCTCCTCACCGAAGCCGACACCGTCCAGGATCTCGGCCGTCTCGGCGAGATCCACGAGCGCTTGAACGCCATCGATGCCCACGCCGCGCCCTCCCGCGCCGCCCGAATCCTCGTCGGCCTCGGCTTCGACGAAGAGGCCCAGCACCAACCGCTCGACAGCTTCTCCGGCGGCTGGAAGATGCGCGTCGCGCTCGCCGCCCTCTTGTTTTCAGAGCCGGATCTTCTGCTCCTCGACGAGCCTTCCAACCACCTCGATTTGGAAGCGGTGCTGTGGCTCGAGGACTTCCTGCAAAGCTACCGTGCCACCATCCTGATCGTCAGCCACGAGCGCGACTTCTTGAACAACGTCGTCGATCACATCCTCCACCTCGAACGCGGCAAGCTCACCCTCTACCCGGGCGGCTACGACGCCTTCGAGCGCCAGCGCGCCGAGCGCCAGGCCCAGCTCGCCGCCGCCCGCGCCAACCAGGTGGCGCAGCAGGACAAGCTCAAGGACTTCATCGCCCGCAACTCCGCCCGCGCCTCCACCGCCAAGCAGGCGCAGAGCCGCGTCAAGGCACTCGCCCGGATGCAGCCGATCGCCGAACTGGCCAACGACCCTTCGCTGTCCTTCGGCTTCCCCAACCCGTCCGAGCTTCGCCCGCCTCTGGTGACGCTCGACATGGCGGCGGTCGGCTACGGCGACACGCCGGTCCTGCAGCGCGTCAACCTCCGCCTCGACCCGACCGACCGAATTGCGCTTTTGGGGCGCAACGGCAACGGCAAGACCACGCTTGCCCGCCTCCTCGCCGCGCAGCTCGCGCCCATGGACGGGGAGATCAACGCCAGCGGCAAGATGAAGGTCGGCTACTTCACCCAATACCAGGTCGAGGAACTCGACGGCGCCGACACGCCCTTGGAACACATGTCCCGCCAGATGAAGGGCGCCACCCCTTCCGCCGTCCGCGCCCAGCTCGGCCGCTTCGGCTTTTCCGCGGACAAGGCGACCACCGAGGTGCGCAAGCTCTCGGGCGGCGAACGCGCCCGCCTGGCGCTTGCCCTCATCACGCGCGAAGCGCCGCACATGCTGATCCTCGACGAACCGACCAACCACTTGGACGTCGATTCCCGCGAGGCGCTGGTCCAGGCGCTCAACGACTATTCGGGCGCCGTGGTGCTGGTCAGCCACGACCGCCACATGATCGAACTTACCGCCGACCGCCTCGTCCTCGTCCACGACGGCACCGCGGCGGAATATGACGGCAGCCTCGACGACTACACCTCGATGATCCTCCAAAAGGACAACGGGTCCTCGAAGTCGGAGCCCAAGGCCAACCGCAAGGACGAACGCCGCGCCGCCGCCGCCGCGCGCGAAAAGAGCAAGGCACTGCGCACCAAGGCCAAGGCCGCGGAAGCCGAAGTCGCCAGGCTCACCGCCCAGCGGGGCGCAGTCGATCGCGCCATGTTCGACCCCTCCGCCGCCGAAGCCGGCTTGGCAAAGCTCACCATGACCGAACTGATGAAGCGCCGCGCCGAGCTCGAAGGGCAGATCGCTCAAGCGGAAGCGCGCTGGCTCGAAGCGTCGGAGGGCGTGGAGACCAGCGAAGCCGCGTGACGCGGCCGCGCCGCCGCTTTAGGCTCCGCCTGCTGCCCTCCCAAGCGGAGGATCGGCGGGAGGATTGAGATGACGACCGGTGTAATCGTCGCCGTTGCACTGCTTGCCCTGATGGTCGCGATGGTCGGCCGGGGCACACGCGGCTCGCGCACTCGCCGAGACGGAAACGACGCCGCCGGCGGTTATGGCGGCGAAGGGTCCGCGGGTGGACACGCGGCGGATGGAGGATCCGGAGACTGCAGCGGCGGAGATGGCGGCGGCGGTGATTGCGGCGGCGGAGACTAGGACTCCGCGGAAGCGACCCTGCCCGCTATCGGCTGAGCCCTGCCCCATTTTCGATCACCGCGGCGTCGCTTACCGCTTGGGTTCCCAGCCGAAACTATGGTTGAAGGCGGGTAAACCCAGTCAGGAGTTCGCGCCCCTTGCCGCGCCGCATGTGGACCATTGCCGCCGTTCTGCTCGCCGCCCTTGCTGGTTGCGGCAACGAACCCGCCCGCTCGCCCGAGCCTGCCGCGCGACCTGCGCGGGCGGCGCTCCCGCCGGTGGTCGTACCGCCCGACGTCGCCAAGGCCTACCAGGCGCGCGGCCACCGTCCGGTCTGGGTCGATGCGCTGGGGGTGAAATCGGGAGGGAAGGCGCTCCTCCACCGCCTCGCCACCGCCGATGTCGAAGGCCTCGATCCAGCCAGCTACCGGGTCGCGGAAATCCAGGCCGCGATCGCCGCCGGTCCCACGGACCGCGCCGCAATGGCCCACGCCGACCTACTCCTGTCGCGAGCCTATGCCGCCTACCTTGCCGAGATCCACCGCCCCGCGCGGGCCCTTCGCTACATCGACGACGGTATCGCCCCGGAGCCCGCCGACGTGCCCGCCGCGCTCACCGGCCCAAAGCCCGGTGAAGCCGCCCGCCTCAACCCGCTTTACGAAGCGCTACGCAGCGCCGCCGTGCAGTGGCGCGCCGCCCATCCGCGGCCCGGCGCCCGCGAAACAGCCCTGATCCGCGCCAACCTGGAACGCGCCCGCGCCATTCCCGCGCACGCCGGCCGCTACATCATCGTCGACACCGGCTCCGCCCGCCTCTGGATGATCGACGGCGACAAGGTCGAAGGCCCGATGCGCGTCATCGTCGGCAAGCCGAACATGCAGACCCCGGCCATCGCCGGTCTGCTCCGCTTCGTCACCTTGAACCCCTATTGGAACGTCCCGCCCGACCTCGCCGGCGAACGCGCCAAGCGGGTTCTGAAGGAAGGCACCGGCTTCCTGTCCCGCGAGCGCATCGAAGTGCTCTCCGACTGGGGGGACACCCCCCGCGTGATGAAGCTCGCGGAGGTTAATTGGCGCGCCGCCGCCGCCGGCAAGGTCAAGCTGCGCATGCGCCAGCTCCCGGGCGGCGCCAACGTGATGGGCGCGGTGAAGTTCATGATGCCCAACGAACTCGGCATCTACCTCCACGATTTCCCCGAAAAGTCGCTCTTCGCCCGCTCCGCCCGCAGCATCAGCTCCGGCTGCGTCCGCGTCTCCGATGCACCGCGCCTCGCCGCCTGGCTGTTCAACGGCGCTCCGCCCAAGCCGCGTGGCAGCGCGCCGGAGCAGCAGGTGAACCTGCCGGAACCGGTGCCCGTCTACCTCACGTACTTGACGATGCTTCCCGCCAAAGGCGGCGGCCTGGTCTTCGGCCCGGACCCCTACAAGCGCGATCCCGCTGCTCTCGCCGCAATGAACGCGTCGTCACAGCCCCGCGCCTAGCAGCCCGGCGTCAATGGCAGTCCCCAGCCCGCTCGTCTCGAGCGAAGTCGAGAGACCAACAGGACCCGCTCGTCTCGAGCGAAGTCGAGAGATCAATAAGCCCGCCGCTGCGCCGCCACCATCATTCGGATCAGCATCGCAACCGGCCGCGGCACGCCCACCTTGCCCTGCACCCACAGGCTCACCGACGAGCGGCTGACTCCGATCGCTTCAGCCAGGTCGCCATGCGTCGCGTAGCCGAGCTTGCGCATCGCCCCGCGCAGCTCCTCGGGCGGCATCGATGCGGCAAGCGGATCCATCTATCTCCTCAGCCGAGCCCCTGGACCAGCTCAACGGCGATGGTGGGCAGCAGGTCGGCAGGGCCTAAACCGGACAGGTCGAACATGGCCCCCCGAGCGCCGTTGCTGGTCGCCCCTCTCTCGTTGACGCGGCCCGCCTCAAGCAAGCGAAAAGCGCCGAAGCGGAAACTTGGCCGGTTGTCTGGATATTCCGCCGGGCCGCCCTTATCTTGACGCGCTGAGCGGAGACAAGGGATCGCTTATGCTGGCGGGGTTGGTTTCATATCTGGATTCGATCAAGGCGCGCGATCCCGCGCCGCGCTCGCGCTGGGAAATCCTGCTTTATCCGGGCGTGCTCTCCGTCGGCATGCACCGCATCGCCCACTGGCTGTTCCGTGGTGAGCTCTATTTCCTCGCCCGCTTCGTCAACCACCTCGCCCGCTTCCTCACCGGCAACGACATCCATCCCGGCGCGGTGATCGGCGAGAACTTCTTCATCGACCATGGCTTCGTGGTGATCGGCGAGACCGCGGTGATCGGCGACAACGTCACCGTCTACCAGCACGTAACTCTCGGCGGCACCAACCCGACCGGCGGCATCGCCGGCAACCGCCATCCCAGGATCGGCAACAACGTCATCATCGGCTCCGGCGCGCAGGTGCTCGGCCCGATCGCAGTCGCGGATCGCGCGCGGATCGGCGCCAATGCCGTGGTCACCCGCGACGTTCCCGAAGGCGCGACCATGATCGGCATCCCCGCCCGCTCGACATTGGTCGCTGCCGAGCGCTCGTCGGGCAGCTTCCTGCCCTACGGCACGCCGTGCACCGAAATGTTCGACCCGCAGACCCAGAAGCTCGAACTTCTCCAGTGCGAGGTCGAGCTTTTGCGGAAGCGCCTCGCGTCGCTTCTCGAGGAACAAGGCGGCGGCAAGGAGCGCGATCGCGCCTGATGGGTACGCTTCACCCGTTTCCCGGAGCTTCCTCGCCGCAGATCGGCTTCACCCGCGCCGAACTTGGCCGGATCATCGACCTTTACGGACGCATGGTCGCCGCCGGCATGTGGAAGGATTATGCGCTGGAGTTCGGGCGCGACCACGCCGCCTTCTGGGCCTTCCGCCGCTCCGCCGAACGCCCCGAATACCGGATCGAGAAGCGCCCCGCTCTGCGCAACCGCCAGGGCATGTGGGCCCTCGTCAGCGAAGCCGGCGCAGTGCTCCGCCGCGGCCACGAACTCGGCCCGCTCCTCTCCCCGATCGAGCGCCGCCTGCTCAAGGTCGTCAACGACTGACAGGAAAAGACCCTCCCCGCCGGAGCGGAGAGGGCCAGGTAAGCTAGGTCTTGGCGGGTGTCAGGCCGCGGCGTGGGCCGCCGGCCTGTCGAGTACCGGCAGCCGCGCCTGCAGCCCGGCCGGAAGCGGCTGGACCACCGAACGCCGCACCGAATGCCAGAAGGCGGACAGCAACAGCAGCCCCGATCCGATCACGAACGCCGCCAACGCGATGTTGAGCTCCACCGCGCCGAACTGGCGGAACAGGCTGATCAGCGCGAACAGCACATAAGCCAGCGCGGAGACCAGCAACGCGCGCCGGTCCACCGCAAGCGCCGTCAGGCCGAGCAGCAGGTAGACGAGCAGCACCACCACCGCCTCCATCACCGTCGCGTCGCCGTCGTTGAGGCCGAGCAGCGAGAAGATCGGGTGAACAATCAGCGGCGCGGCCAGCAGGTGAAGCCAGAAGGCGACGTCCGAGCGGCGGGTCTCACGGCGCGGATCCGACGAATCCCAGCGCATCGCGAACAGGAACACCCCGAGGCCGAGCACCAGCGCGCTGGCGAGCAGCACATTCTCCATATTCTTGCTTTCGGGATCGCCGACCGCATAGGCGATCAGCGCCATTATGACGCCGACCACGGTGGCTGCGCCCACGGCGATGGTGATCGGCACCCGGAAGCGCCTCCAGTGCAAGTACGTCGCCCCCGCCGCGATCGCCGCCGACGCCGCGATCGCAAGCGCCGCCATCCGCTCGTTTTCCTCGAACACCTGGTCGCCCACCGCCAGGACGATGGTGGTGAACGCGGTCATCGCCACGCCCGCCGTGAATGCGAGCAGTAGCAGGATGCTGGGCAGCGCCATGCGGCGCTTCTTGGTGAAGAATTCGGCGAGCCCCCAGGCCGTGGCGGCAACGAACAAACCGGCGAACGGCGACGGCCCGTCGCCGCCGATCTTCGGCCCCATCGACTGGCCGATCCACGCCACTGCGAACAGCAGAATCGCCGCCGCGATGCCGACGAAGATGTCGTTGAAGCCGGTAATCAGCCGGAAATGCTCCTCGTCGACGCTGGGCGCGCTGCGCTCGTTCGCGACATAGTTGCGAAGCGCGGCTGCGGCATCGGGCGTCATCGCCCCCGCGGCCACCGCGGCCTCGATATCGGTTTCCGAATACATATGTTTCTCCTCCCTGTGCGGAGAGACATAGCATAGGTGTATTGGTGTATCAATACAGCAATGCGATCAGCCGCCGCCCTGAAGCGTGCGCAGGATCAGCATCGCCTGTTCTGCGCCCGATTGCGGCACGATCTCGCCGGTGCGGTCGATCACCTTGGCCCAGTTCTCCGCCACTTCCTCCACCGTGCGCCGACCCTCGGGAAGCGCATAGCCAGGCGTCAGCGTCACATAAGCCGCCTGCACCACGCCTCCGCCCGCACCGACGATCACGTTTGAAGGCGCGTCCTCACTCACCAGGTACAAAGCCGCCGGCACCACATTATCCGGGTTGAACAGGCCCAGCATCTCGGGCGGGAAGATATCTTCGGTCATCCGAGTCGCCGCGGTCGGCGCGATGGTGTTGACCCGCACGCCGTACTTGGCGCCCTCCAGGTGGAGGGTCTTGGCGAACCCCGCCACGCCGAGCTTGGCCGCGCCGTAATTGGCCTGGCCAAAATTGCCGTACAGCCCGGTCGAGCTCGCCGTCATCAGGATGCGGCCATAGGCCTGCGTCCGCATCGTTTCCCAAACCGCCTTGGTGCAGATCGCGGAGCCAAGCAGGTGCACGTCCACCACCGCCCGGAAATCGTCGATGCTCATCTTGGCGAAGCTCTTGTCGCGCAGGATGCCGGCATTGTTGATCAGGATGTGGACCCCGCCCCACCGCTCCTTCGCCGCCGCGACCATCGCCTCCACCTGCCCGGCATCGGTGACGCTTGCGCCGTTGGCCATCGCCGTCCCGCCGGCCGCCTCGATCTCCGCTACCACCTTGGCCGCAGCATCGGACGCGCCCGAACCATCGCGCGCGCCGCCGAGGTCGTTGACCACCACCTTCGCTCCGCGGCGGGCGAGCTCCAGCGCATAAGCGCGGCCAAGCCCGCCGCCCGCGCCGGTGACGATCGCGACCCGTCCTTTAAACGAAATGGACATAAAACAACCCTCCTCCGCGCCTCAGTCTTGAAGCGCGGAGTAGGGAATAAAACCGGCCTCGAAAAGCCTCAGCGGCGGCGGACGCCGCGCTCGTAGGTCTGGGTGCAGCGGTCGGTGACGGTGCGCGAGCAGGCCGGCATCGCGCCGCCCGTGCCGGCACTGGTGCCGCCGTTCGCCGTCGTACCGCCAGCCATCGTGCCGCCGGCCGCCGTGCCGCCAGCCATTGCGCCTTCGCACGGCGGATAGCCGCCGCCGCCGGCATTATAGCCCGCGGGGGTGCAGGCCATGCCGTCGGGATCCGTGCCCTGCTGGGTCACGCCGCGCGGGCCGCTGCTCTGGTCGGGATCGTTCACCGTGTTTCCGGTTTGCGCGATCGCTGCACTGCCGAGCATCAAGGCGGCGGCAAAGAATAAGCTCTTCATGACAAGCATCCTCCTGGTTGGAGCCGCCAACACTCCGGCGGCACCGCAATCAAACGACCCCGCAACGATTTTTCTCCCTGTCTCGCCTCGGGACAGCCGATCGCCGCTTCGCCTCGCGCTTCCAAGCCTTTACGCTTATGAAAGAGCATTGGCATAAATGCGGGTGACGATGAGCGACAAGCGAGACGAGTTGAACGAAGCGGAAGGCCTGGCGCGCCCAAGCCGCCGGGTCGTGCTCGCCCTCGGCGCCGCCGCGGCGTCCACCGTCGTCACCATCCGCCCGGCGCTCGCCCAGACCGCGGGCTCGGTGCTCAACTGCGAAATCCCCGTGCCCGCGCCGGAAGCGGCCGGAAGCCACATCTCGGCCGACGGCAGCCTCGTCCCCGCCGGCACCCAGGGCGCCTTTCCGCCCGCCCCGCGCCCGATCACCGGCGAGGAGGCCAAGGCCCTGCTCAACGGCGGCCCGACGCCGGCCGGAATGGATGCCGAAGCGGCCCAAGCCTACACCAATTATATTCGCCGTCTGCAGTCGGGGATGAGCGGTTTCACCTGCTACGCCTCCCTGCAGATGCCGCGCTGATCCGGGCAGAGCGGGCCGGCATGGCCGGTCCCACCTTCGTCGCCGACGCGCCCGACGCCCTCAGCCACGTCGCCCTCGAAAGCCTCACCGCAATCTACCATGCCCCCTCCGGCATGACTCACCTCCTCGCCCCGCCCGCGCCCCAGATCCTCGCCGCACTCGCCAACCGCCCCGGCACCGCCGAGGACGTGCTGGCCCGAATCGCCGAAAGCTTCGACCTCGAAACCGAAGACGCCGCCGCCGCGATGTCCGCCCGCCTCGGCGAACTCGAAGCCGCCGGCCTGGTCCGCCGCGCATGAGGCACCGCCTCGATCTCACGATCGGCCCGGTCAGCTTCCGCATCGGCTCAGCCTGGCCGCAGCCCATTGCGCAACTCGCCGCCCTCTACGCCCCCTATCCGAAGCCCGCAGGCATCGCCGATTTCACCGTCCGCCTCGAACCCGAAAAGCCCTGGCGCCGCCTGGTCCGCCCCTCCGTCGCCATCCACGGCGACTACACGCTCCCCGACGCCGCACCGCTGCCGCTCGCCCAAGGCCTGCTCGCCGCCGAAATGGGCATGAACCTGCAAATGGCGCTCGGCCAGAAGCGCTTCCTCCTGCTCCACGCCGCCACCGTCGAGCGCGATGGCCACGCTCTGCTCCTCACCGGCCATTCGGGCGCCGGCAAATCCACCCTCGCGGCCATGCTGGGAGAGGCGGGCTGGCGCTTCCTCGGCGACGAATTCGCCCTGCTCGATCCCGTCACCGGCCTGATCCACCCCTTCCCCCGCGCGATCAGCCTCAAGAACCAGAGCCTCGCCCTCTTCGACTCCGCCGCGCCCGACCGCCTCGGCCCGGTGCTGAAGGGCACGCCGAAGGGCACCATCCGCCACCTCCGCCCGCCCGCCGACGCCATCGCCCGAATGGCCGAGCCCGCGCGCCCCGCCCTCATCCTCTTCCCCCGCTTCAACCGCGACTTCGAGCCCGAGACCCGCCCCGTCGGCGCCGCCGAAACCTTCGTCCGCCTCACCCAGGCCTCGACCAACTACGTCGCCCTCGGCCGCCCAGGCTTCGATGCACTGACCAGGCTCGTCACCGTCACCCCGTCCTTCGCCATCGATTATCGCAGCGGCGAGGAAGCCGCCGCCCTGATCGACACCCTGTGGAGCAACGCCACGTGAAGGACGCCCGCCTCCTCACCCGCCTGCTCGCCGATCCCGCGCGCATGGCCGAAGTGCGCGACTGGACCGGCCTCATCTGCACCGCCCGCGCCGAAAGCCTCCTCGGCAGCCTCGCCTTCCGCCTCGCCGACGCGCCCGTGCCAGCCCAGGTCGCGGCCATCCTCGAAGACGCCCGCCAGGACGCCGCCTACGCCCGCACCCAGGCGCTGTGGGAAGCCGAAATGGCTCAGCGCGCCTTGGGCGACATCCCCCTCATCCTGCTCAAGGGCACCGCCTACGCCGCCGCCAACCTGCCGGCAGGGGAGGGCCGCTCGATCGGCGATCTCGACATCCTCGTCCCCCGCGAACAGCTCGACACCGCCGAAGCCGCCCTGCTCGCGGCGGGATGGGAATGGGTGAAGGAAGACGCCTATGACGACCTTTATTACCGCACCTGGATGCACGAGCTGCCGCCGCTCATCCACCGCGACCGCGACCGGATGATCGACGTCCACCACACCATACTGCCGCCCACGGCACGCCCGACCCCCGACGCCGCCGCCCTCGCGAACGACAGCATCGCGCTCCCGAACGGCATGCGGATATTGTGTCCCGAAGACATGATCCTCCACGCCGTCGCCCACCTCTTCGCGGACGGAGACCTTGCGGGCGGCCTGCGCAACCTGTGGGACATCGACCGCCTGCTCCGCCGTTTCGCCGTTACGGAAGGGTTTTGGGCCCGCCTCGCCGCCCGGGCAGACCGCCACCAGCTCCGCCCCCACGCCGCCCGGGCCTTGCGCCTCGCCCGCCGCGTCTACGAAACCCCGATCGACAACAGCCTCGCCGGCCGCGCCCACGCGACCGACGCGCTCTACATCCGCCGCCTCTTGGCCCGGGACGGCTGGGGCCGCGAGCGCCGCCCGTTCACCCGCCTCGGATTCTACGTCCGCTCCCACTGGCTCCGCATGCCGCCGCTGATGCTCGCCCGCCACCTCCTCACCAAGGCGCGCAAGCCGCGTTGACGCGCCCGCACTTCTGATGTAAAGATATCCTTACATTTAGGCAGGAGTTCTTTCCATGGACGACGGCTGGCCTTCTTCCCGTCCCTACGTGATCGGCTCCACCCTGCTGTGGATCCTGTTCCTGCTCGCAATCGGGCTCTTGACCTGGGGCAGCGAAGGCGATCGCCTCCCGCTCGCCGCCCGCGCCGCAATTGCCCTGGTGCTGGCGCTCGCCGTCGCCGGCCAGTTCCTCGCCGCCTACCGGCTGGTCGCCCGCCAGGACGAATATGTCCGCGGAATCACCGCCAAGCGGATGATCGCCGCCGCCGGAGTGACCATCACCGCCGCCGTCCTCGCCGGCGTCGCCGAGCAATTCCTCGGCCTGCGCGACCTGCCGATGTGGCTGGTCTACCCATTTTACTGGGGCGCGTTCGGTATGGTCACCCCCTTCATCAACGACACGCGGCCATGAAGAGCCGCCTGCGGGTGCTGCGCGCCGAACGCGGCTGGACTCAGGAGCAGCTCGGCGCGGCCATCGGCGTGTCGCGCCAGGCGATCAACGCGCTCGAAGCCGAACGCCACGATCCCTCTCTCGATCTTGCCTACCGGATCGCGGTCGCCTTCGGCGTGTCCGTGGAGAACGTCTTCCCCAATCCCCATCAGCCCAATCCTCTTCAAGAAGGAACCAAGCCATGAAGCACGTCCTCATTCTCCTGCTCTCCACCCTCGCCGCGATACCCGCCGCCGCGGCCCCCGCCGCCGCAAAGCCGCACGCCGCCGCGCCCGCCTTCGCCAGCCAGCGCATCTCCGTCGAGGTAAAGGGCTCCGGCCCCGACGTGATCCTCATCCCCGGCCTCAGCTCCTCGCCGCGGGTGTGGGACAGCACCGTGGCCGCTCTGCCCGGCTACCGCTACCACCTCGTTCATGTCGGCGGGTTCGCGGGCAAGGCGCCTGGTGCGAACGCAACGGGCGAAGTCGTCGCCCCGGTCGCCGAGGAGATCGCCCGCTACATCCGTGAAACGAAGCTCAAGCGCCCCGCCATCATCGGCCACAGCCTGGGCGGTGCCTGGGCGATGATGATCGCGTCCAAACACCCCGAGCTCGCCTCCAAAATCATGGTCGTCGACATGATGCCCTTCATGGCGGCTCTGTTCGGTGGCCCCACTGCGACCCCCGAAACCGTTCGCCCCTTCGCCGAGCAGATGCGCACCGCAATCGCCGCGAGCACCGGCGAGGCCCGCAACGCGACCACCAAGCAGACCATTGCATCCATGGTCCGCACCGAGGCGCTCCGCCCCGCCGCCGTCGCACACTCGCTTGGCAGCGACTCGAAGGTCAGCGCCGAGGCGATGTACGAGCTGATGCTGCTCGATCAGCGGCCCGCGCTCAAATCGATCAAAGTGCCGATGCAGGTGCTCTGGGTCCGCGCACCGGGCACTCCGGTCACCGACGAACAGATGGCGCAATTCTACAAGCTTTCTTACGCCAACGTGCCCCAGGCGAAGCTCACCCAGGTGCCGAATTCCTACCACTTCATCATGTGGGACGCGCCCGAAGCCTTTCAGCGCGAGGTAAAAGCGTTTCTCTCGGCCAAATGAAGCAGTGCCGCGTGAAGACCGCTGAAGGCGTCGATCACCGCATCGGCGCCCAGCGCCTCCACCGGCCGGTCCGAATAGCCGAAGCTTACCGCCACGAACGGCACCCCCGCCGCCCGCGCGGTGTCGGCATCGGTGATCGAATCGCCGACGAACACCGCCGGCCCGCCGCCCGCCAGCGCGATCGCCTCGTGCAGCATCGCCGGATCGGGCTTGCGGGTCGGCAGCGTGTCGCCGCCGACTACACAGGCGAACCGCCCCCGCCAGCCCAGCGCTTCGACCAGCGCGTGGGTCAGCCGCTCCACCTTGTTGGTGCACAGCGCCAGCGCGATCCCCTCCGCCGCAAGGGTATCCAGCGCCGCCTCCACGCCCGGATAAGGCCGCGTCCCGACGCACACATCCTGAGCATAGAAATCGAGGTACATCGGCAAGCCCCGGTCCACTAGGTCCTCGGGCGCGCCGCCGGTCATGCTGAGCGCGCGCTGCACCAGCGAGCGCGCGCCGCCGCCCACCAGGTCACGGATCGCATCCTGCGCCAGCGTCCCGCGCCCAAGTGACGCCAGCATCCGGTTCAGCCCGGCGGCAATGTCGGGCGCGGTGTCGGCCAGCGTGCCGTCCAGGTCGAAGGCGATTGTCCGAAAGGGGAGGGTGGAAAGGGGGGCCATAAGCGCTCGGCTCTGGTCGCACGCTATGGAATTGGCAACATTATCATGCGAAAGCCGCGCCCGTGACGCAGCACCAAGCCATCGCCCGCCCCTTTGCCGCCGTGATCCTCGCCGCCGGCAAGGGCACCCGTATGAAATCGGACCTGCACAAGGTCCTCCACCCGATCGCCGGCCGTCCGATGCTCGAGCATCTGCTCGCCTCGGTGGAGAGCATCGGCGCCGCCCGCACCGTGGTGGTGGTCGGCTCCGGCCGGGAGCAGGTCGAGCCTTTGGTCGCCCGCCACGGCGGCGAGGTCGTCGTCCAGGATCCGCAATTCGGCACCGCCCACGCCGTCCAGCAAGCCGAAACCGCTCTGGCCGGCTTCGACGGCGACGTCCTCATCCTCTACGGCGACGCGCCGCTCGTCGAAGCCGCGACCATGGAGCGCATGCTCGACCGGCTCGCCGGCGACGACAATCCCGCCGCCGTTGTGGTCGGCTTCCGCCCCGCCAATCCGCTCAATTACGGCCGCGTCATCTCCGACGAAGCCGGGCTCATCCGCAAAATGGTCGAGCACAAGGACGCCACGTCCGAAGAGCGCGCGGTCGACCTGTGCAATTCCGGCCTGATGGCCGCGCGGGCCGCCGATCTCTGGCCGCTCCTTTCCGGCGTCGACAACGACAATGCCGCGGGCGAATATTACCTCCCCGATGTCGTCATGCTCGCCGCCGCCGTCGGACGGGTGTCGGCGGTGATCGAAACCGATCCCGACGAGGTCGCCGGCGTCAACAGCCGCAGCGAACTCGCCATCCTCGAACACCTCTGGCAGCAGCGCCGCCGGGCGACGCTGATGGCGGATGGGGTCACCCTGATCGCGCCGGAGACCGTCTGGCTCGCCCACGATACCCGGATCGGCCGCGACACGGTGGTTGAGCCCAACGTTATCTTCGGCCCGGGCGTCTTTATTGGAGAGGGTGCCAAGATTCGCGCCTTCTCCCACCTCGAAGGCGCCACGGTTGCCACCGGCGCGGAGATCGGCCCCTACGCCCGCCTCCGCCCGGGCGCCGACATCGGAGAGAAGGCCAAGATCGGCAACTTCGTCGAGGTCAAGAAAGCGCGTTTCGGCAAGGGCGCCAAGGCCAACCACCTGAGCTACATCGGTGATGCCGACGTGGGCGAGGGCGCCAACATCGGTGCCGGTACCATCACCTGCAATTATGACGGCTTCTTCAAATACGGCACGCAGATCGGGGCAGGGGCCTTTATCGGCTCCAACTCCGCCCTGGTCGCCCCGGTGACGATCGGCGCCGGTGCGATCGTCGGCGCCGGCTCCGTCATAACCCAAAGCGTCGAGGCCGACGCCCTTGCCGTCGCCCGCGGCGCGCAGCAAACCAAATCCGGCTGGGCCGCCCGTTTCCGGGCCGCCATGACAGCCAAGAAGAAAGCGAGCTAGAACAAGCGTATGTGCGGAATCATCGGTATCGTTGGCGCAAGCCAGGTCACGCCCCGGCTCATGGACGGCCTTCGCCGCCTCGAATATCGCGGCTACGATTCTGCGGGGCTGTGCACCCTCGTCGATGGCAAGCTCGAGCGCCGCCGCGCCGAGGGCAAGCTCGACAATCTCGCCGCCGTGCTCGCCGACGATCCGCTCCCCGGGGACGTCGGCATCGCCCACACCCGCTGGGCGACCCATGGTGCGCCCACCGTCGGCAACGCCCACCCGCATATCGTCGGCGGCGTCGCGCTCGTTCACAACGGCATCATCGAAAATTTCCGCCCGCTTCGCGAAGAGATGCAGGCGGAAGGCCGCGTTTTCCTCTCCGAAACCGACAGCGAAGTCGTCGCCCACCTCGTCGACCACCAGCTCGAGCAGGGCCTCAGCCCCAAAGACGCCGTCGCCGCCGTCCTCCCCCGCCTGCACGGCGCCTTTGCAATCACCATCCTGTTCCGCGACTATCCCGGCATGCTGATCGGCGCCCGCATGGGCGCGCCGCTGACGCTCGGCTACGGTGACGGCGAGACCTATCTCGGCTCCGACGCTCTCGCGCTTGCCGCGCTTACCCAGCGCATCGCCTATCTCGACGAGGGCGACTGGGCCGTGGTCACCCGCGAAGGCGCCGAGATCTTCGACCGCCTGAACCAGCCGGTCACCCGCGAAATCGTCATCTCCGGCGCCTCCTCCGCCCGCATCGAAAAGGGCAATCACCGCCACTACATGCAAAAGGAGATCTTCGAGCAGCCGCTGGTCGTCGCCCAGACGCTGCAATCCTACTTGCGCCCCTTTGAGCAGCAGGTCGCGCTGCCCGACATGAACTTCTCCTTCGCCGACGTGCCGCGCATTACCATCGTCGCGTGCGGCACCAGCTTCTACGCCGGCATGGTCGCCAAATACTGGCTCGAGCAGTTCGCCCGGGTCCCCGTCGAGCTCGATATCGCCTCCGAATTCCGCTACCGCCAGCCGGTCCTCGAGGAAGGCGGCCTCGCCCTCTTCATCTCCCAATCCGGCGAAACCGCCGACACCCTCGCCGCCCTTCGCCACGCCCGCGAGCACGGCCAGCGCATCGCCGTCGTCGTCAACGTCCCCACCAGTTCGATGGCGCGCGAGGCCGACCTCCTGCTCCCCACCCGCGCCGGCCCCGAAATCGGCGTCGCCTCCACCAAGGCCTTCACCTGCCAGCTCGCCGTCCTCGCCGCCCTTGCGGCCAAGGTCGCCCGCGACAAGGGCCGCATGACCGCCGAGGAAGAGCGCGAGATCGTCGCCCACCTGTCCGAAGCCCCCGCCGCGATGAACGCCGCGCTCGCCCACGACGACGACATCCGCGCCATGGCCCCGCTCATCGCCAAGGCCCGCGATGTCCTCTACCTCGGCCGCGGCCCGGACTACCCGATGGCGCTGGAAGGCGCGCTCAAGCTCAAGGAAATCAGCTACATCCACGCCGAAGGCTATGCCGCCGGCGAGATGAAGCACGGCCCCATCGCCCTCATAGACGAGCACGTCCCCGTCATCGTCCTCGCCCCCTCCGGCCCCTTGTTCGAGAAAACCATCTCCAACATGCAGGAAGTCCAGGCCCGCGGCGGCCAGGTCGTCCTCATCTCCGACGCCGAAGGCCTCGCCGCAGCCGCCGATCCCCGCCTGATCGCGACCATCGAGATGCCGTCCGTCCACCCCCTGATCGTGCCGCTGACCTACGCCATCCCGGTCCAGCTCCTGGCCTACCACGTCGCCGTGTTCAAAGGCACGGACGTCGACCAGCCCCGCAACCTCGCCAAAAGCGTCACCGTGGAATAAGCGGCGAGGGGAGGGGCCGCCCCCTCTCCCCCGCCCCCCAGCACCCCTTGAAAAATAGGACTTCACCCCAGAACATCGCGTAAACACACACCGTTCACGCGAAAGCCCAGCCATGCCCACCCCAGCGGGCCGCCGCCGCACACGCGAAAACGCCCGCTTCCTCGCCGCCCTCACCCGCACCGGCAACGCCCGCCTCGCCGCCCGGGAACTCGGCGTCCACCGCGCCACCTACACAAAGCGCCGCGCCCGCGACCCCGCCTTCGCCGCCGCCTGGGGTGCCGCACTGGCCGCCGCCCGCCCCCACCGCCGCCGCCCCCGCGCCGACGGCATCGACGCCCAAACCGACGCCGCCCTCCTGGAATATCTCAGCCAAGGCTACAGCCTCCGCCTCGCCTCCGCGACCCTCGGCTTCGCCCATTCCAGCTTCCTCGCCCGCGCAGGCGGCGATCCCGCCTTCGCCCACGAGCTGGAGGTCGCCGCCGCCATCGGCCGCGATCGCTTGATCCTCGACTGGACGGAGCGCATCGCCGCCGGCCCCGTCTTCGAAGCCACCGCCGAGGGCACCCCTGGCATGTCCGTCGATCACGCGATCCACCTCATCCGCCTCAACCAGCGCCACGGCGCCTTTCAGCGCTCCGTCGAGCGCCGCCGCCTAGCGCGCGTGCCCAAGCCCTTCAGCCACTACGCCCCCGGCATCCGCGCCAAACTCGCCGCCGCCGCCCGCCAGCGGCATTTCGAGGAGACGGGGAGCTGGCGCTTTCCAGACGAAGCCGGCCCCGAAGGGCTCGACGAACGGCAGTTCGGCGACCCGCCTGACGCCGCCGACGCTAAGCGTCGCCGAAGCTAGTCGGGGACTCGGCGAAGCTGGCGGCCGGCGAGGGGAGGGGCCTGGCCTTCTCCGCTCATCCTGAGAAGGACTGAGCTTGTGAAGGGGCCCTCGAAGGCCTGTCTCGAAGGACTTCCCCCTGTCTCGAAGGACTTCCCTCCCTTAAAGTACCACTTTGAGGGATCAGCAAAGCCGAAGGGCATCCCGCCGAAGCGCCGCCAAACAAGCCTCCCCGCACGCCAGTGTCCCCTCCCGCGGGGGTATCACTCTTGCTTGGTCGAGCTGGACGTGTCCGCCTTCACCCAGGATTTCCGGTAGAACCAGACCAGCAAAAGGGTGATCAGAACAGCAACTCCCATCCGCGCAAACATGTAAGTATCACTTACAACCCGAGGCGCGCTCAACTGCGGCCCATCGGGACCGCCGCTGAAGTAGTCTTCGTCCGGAATAGCGATTCGCAAGGCCGCGAAGAAAAACATGAGGATTCCGAGCCACCCCACGAAGCGGAGAAGCCTGATCCCGCTCACCGTGCCGACTAGGCCACACAAGAGCGGGACTGAAACTGTCACCTTGGCCCATAGAAACATTCTATCAAAATGGAAAAGATCCACATTGATTATCATCAGGGCAATAGCGACCAAAACCCCTAATGTAATCTGCTGCCGGCCCCAGCGACTCCCAATATTATTTAGCATTACAATAATTCCTCAGTTCAGCTGGGGTATCGTCATTATGTGATTGCCCGTCCAGTCCCGCGTCAAGAGCATCCTGAGAAAATGGAGTGGTGCTCCAACCCGGGATGTGCTTGGCGTACTGGCGAGCGTAGATTGAGACGTTCCACGCTCCCCAAGCCACAGCGTAAAGCCAGTTCTCACCCTGTCGGTAAACCGGGTTATTCCACTGCCACTTGCCCTTGACGTATGTCTTTCTCTGTCGGTTGGCGAGCCAAAACGCGTCTTTGGCATTGTATCCGGTCTGGGCCAGCTTACCGCATACGTACTTCTTATTCCTGGCCAATATGAACCTCTTATGCTCCTCCCGCTTGGCCGCTGCCTTGGCAGCGGCAGCACCAGCGGCAGCAGGATCGCCGTACAGCCCGGTACCGTAACAAACGGGCGCTGATGGGGCCGACCACGTGCGGACGATCTGCCCCGTCTCACGGTAATACTCAGTATAGTACGTCCTCATCGGAATACAGACGTTCTCCGTGCCATTCGGATCGACTTTGTTGACTGGATCATTTCCAGCATAAGAGTACATATTCATGCCGTCGCCGTAGCCGATCGGATCGGTTTGAAGAAAGCGGCCGAGCGTCGGCGAGTAGGTGCGCGACTTGAAATGGTATAGGCCGATTTCAGGAAGCCAGATCTGGCCGGTGAACTGGAATCTACCGCCATTTAACGGGCCTGGGATCCCGTATTCATCATACTTGTTTATCGTGATCGGTGAGCCGGCACCGTTGGTGACCGCGACAATACTGCCGCGTTCATCTGCATGGAGCCAGCGTCGGTCCGTGGTGCCGGCTCCCTCGTACCACAGCAACGGCTCGTCGGTGCCGGGGCCGGGCACGTATCGCCGAAGCACGTTGTTGGCCCCGTCGAACTCAGCGACGAGATTTTCCTCGGCATACATCATCCTGGACGTTATGCCGCCTCCCACCGTCTGGTACAGGCGCTGGAGAGGATCGTAGGACAGCGTCGCACCACTGCTCGTCGCCGTCAGCATGTTCTCGGAACTGTAGGTGTAGGTCTCGCTTCCGGCAGCGGTGAGGTTCCCGCGGGCGTCGTAGGTTGGCGTGATACTCCCGCTGGCGCTGTACTGGTTGAGGCCATTGGCCGTGTAGCCACGATTAACGTTGTAATGGCTGGACCAGGCATACGCATCGTTCGATCGGCTCTGGCCGTTGATCTGCCCGGCAGGATTGTAGGCCATTGCGCTAACCGTCAGATCGTTCGTGGATCCAGCCAGATCCTGGCCAAAGCTTTGCAGCCGCAAGCTTGAATCGTAGGTGTAGTTGGTGGTGGTGCCATTCCCACGCACGATCGACGTACGGTTGCCAAGGTCGTCGTAGGTGAAGGACGCGATGACGCCCGGTCCGGAAACGGCGCCGTTCTCTCGAATCTTCGTAACATCGCCGGTAACGGTATAATCGTAATCGATGTAAAGAGACTGCCCGGGATAGGTCACGCGAGTCCGCCGCCCCGCCAGATCCCATAGGTAGGTGAGCGCCCCCTGGGGCCCCGTTTGCCCAACGGTCCGCCCGAGGGTATCGTACGTGAAATCCAGTGTATGGCCGGCCTGACTTGCCGATCTGAGCTGGCCCATATTTCCGTAAACGTACGTCACGTCCGGCTCCGACCCCGGCAGATCCTTGAACGTCACCCGGTTCAACGCGTCATACGTCAGGGAGATGATTTGACCGTCCCGCAACCGGCGGGACGTCACATTGCTGCCCGCATCGTAGCTCAATTGTTCGTAATCGGCCGGGTTGGTGGCGTTCGCGCCCTTCGCCGTCGCGGGAAACGTTGTCTTCACGACGCGGTCGTGACCATCATACTCTGTCGTAGTTTTGTTGTTTTCGGCGTCGACGGTTGCGACCGCCCGTCCTTGGGTGTCGTACGTGGTTGTGACGTCAACTGCCGCCTCGGTCGTGCCGAACGCCGCGGTAACGGTCTTCGTCCGGGAAAAGGCATCGTACGTGAATTTCGTTATCCGGTCGGGACCATCGTTTCCCTGGGTGCCGAGCGAACATGCTGACGCGGGCAAGGCGGTGAAAACCGCGGGGTTCATGCGGATTGCCTCACATTCGAGCAAACCGGCCGCGGTGTAGCTCGTCTGCGTCAGCGAACTCGTAGCTCCGCCGGCGTTAGCGCGAACCGTGGATTGACGGCCCTGCGCATCATAGCCGAAAACCTGTTGCTGGACGGGGATCATGGCGGCAAGATCGCTGTCGCTCTGGCCTACGGTAGCCCCGACTTCTTCCTGGCTGACCAGGCCGTCGCTGTCGTAGACGGTGCGCCGCGCGCGCCGTTTGAGGGCTCCGGATCCATCGGGGTCGGGAGAGATGGTCCCAGTCGGCCGGCGCATCGCATCATAGAAATTTGCCGTCGTGTCGTCGGTACCCGGCAGCGGGCCATCGACGGTCTTTACGTCGCCGACGCCCGTGTACGACAGATTTGTCGTCGCCGTCAGTGCCCCGTCACCAGAGCCGCTGCTGATCGAGACGGGCATGAGAGCATCGTCAGGGCCATAGGTGTTGACGCTTTTCGCCTCATCCGCCGTGCCGGAACAGCTTGCCCCGGTGATGCAGCGCGAGGTGCTGGTGAGCTTGTAAAGAGCTGGACCGGGAAGCGTCTGCCCGGCGCCGTTACGATAGTTTGCGGAAAGGGCCGTGTAAGCGTACCGCGTCTGCGGCCTGACTCCGTTGGCTCCGGCCGGCAGAGTAACGGACGTGACGCCGCCATGGTTCGGGTCGTACACGTAGTCCGTACGGTTTCCCCTAGCATCGATCACATAATCGGGCTGGTTGCATGTTTTGAGACTGGTGCAGGAGCTTGGGTAGCCTGCGGTGACGACAATGTCTGCGGGGGTTCCTGGGGTCAACGAGACTCGCTTGGTCTCCGTCACGTTGCCGCGCGCGTCGTAGCTATAAAGTAAATCGGTTCCAACTCCGGTGCTATCGAAGCGCCTGAACTTGGTTATGCGCTTCTTCGCGTCGTACGTGTAACTGTACTGCGGGTAGGAGCCGGCCACCGGCTGGTCGACGGAGATGAGGCCCGTCGTCGTGGACCACTGCACCTGCCGTGGTGCTGGGTTTCCTGGGCTGAACAGCAGGCTGACGCCACCGCCATATTGCTGGTTGGGATAGTTGTAGGTCCACGTTCCCTTGCCGTCGTTGTAGGAAGAGACTTTGAACGGACCGTTATTCGCGCCCCAGGCGCCATTATAAGTCTGGATTCGCCCAGACGGGTACTCGAAGATCACCTGCGAAGTGTTCGACGTCCAACGCACCCACCGACCGGTCGAGTCGACGATACTGCTCGTTGCCTGGTTCCACGTCAGGCTCGGCCATGTGCCTGAAAGAGCACATGTTGCGCTGTCGGGGTCGCAGGTTTCGCTGTTCATGTTGAACGCGACCGCTCCCACAATGCTTCGATCGCTCCACGTCAGCCGAAGCTGATATCCCAGTGAGCTTGTAACCGATTTCAAATCCCAATAGTTGAAGGTGTATCCGCCCGAGGTATAGGGACGGAACGAGTAGTAATACTTCAGAAACTGCCCGGCTGGATAGGTAAGCGTCACCAGGCCATGATTACTGGCCAGCGGTTGGCCCGACACGAGGTTTTTGCTGAATACTGCCACGGCCCCTGCTGAGTCGGTGTATGTGTACGAATCCGCCGCCGAGTTATAAGTCAGCGTGGAGCCGCTCCCTTGCTCGCTTGTGAAGCTCGTTGCTCCGGAAACATAGGTGAAGCTTTCGCTATCGCCCTGCACGCTAACAACAAGAGATTGCGCGTTCGTCTGGGGATTCGTTTCCAAGACAACGAAACCTCCAATATCTGCCTGCCGCCGGTTGTCAGCGGACAGGTCGAAGCGCAAGCTGCCTGGTCCGCCGGGGCCGATCGAGATACTGGCCAGCGTTTTGGCGATGACCCCCGTCTGAACCTCGACGTCGTTTGAGTCTACTGATTGGAACACCGGGGGGGCCTTAATCCCGGGTCCGATCTGCGCCATCGCCATGCTGGAGTAGGAACCCGAGCCCAGCAGTACCGCCGATAAAATCGCTGCTCTTGCCGGGTGCAGGTGGTCCCGCGATAGCCCTCGCCCCACCGGGGAACTGTCTGATTTTCCCGCAAGCGCTTTCCCGAGCGGTACAACGCGCCGATTTTTACCCGAATTGGCTGCAATGCCGGCTTTCATGTTCCCCCCCTTTGGTTCGTTGATGCGCTCTTCCCGCTTTGGGTTGGGCCCGGCCCATAAATGGGTGCGCCCCGCTTTGTTGTGCCTACTTGGCCACTCGGCGCGGGGAGGATCGGTCTGCGGATGGCAGCATGCGTAAAATCACGCACGTACCCGTCAGGCGCGAACTTGGCCGCAGGCGAGTACCGCCCACGATCTACGCATTCCTGGATTGCTTCCGAGGACGGACCTGCCCGTGCCGCAACTTAGGGCGGCGAGTTCGGCGATCCAGTTACCGTGACGTTTGTCCGGTTGTTGGCCTTGTCATGAACATATTCAGCCTTGACGCCGTTGTTGATGGTCCCGGATCTCTCGACCTTTACCAAACGGCCTCTGGCATCATAAGTGAACACAACCGTTTCAGTGGCGTGTGCGATCCCTGGCGTTACCACTGCCGCAAGAATAGCCAGTTTTCTAATGAAACCGGGCTTTGACATGAGCCCCTCCCTTCATGTGCATACAAACTTTTAAAAAGCGATAATGTTTAGTCAAGGGGGAATCTGCGTTCTCGGAATTCCTGGGTTTTTAGTCCCGCCGGGCAAGGGTTACTCTGAAGGTTCCGCGGCGATTTCCTTTTTTCAATCCTCAATAACGTGGGAGCGAGCGTGGTACGCAAGAGCTAGTCCCCGGCCGCTCAGGCGGGCGATATCGGGTTATATGACCTTGCCGTACATGGTGGCGCGCAGCCGACTGCCGCGCCTGCGTGTGCCTGCGGAGGAGGAAGCATACCCGCTTTGAAGCATGGCTTCTGGCGGTGCTGTCTCGGCACTAGCCTTCCCTGGCGTGCTTCTTCGCGCCTTCGCGTGAAACAAAAAGGGCCGGACGCTTCCGTTCCGGCCCCTTCAGAAGGTCGTGGTGGCGCCCGAGGCCCTACTTGACTCGCTCAACCTGTTCGAACTCGAGCTCCACCGGCGTCGCGCGGCCGAAGATGCTCACACCAACCTTCACACGCCCGCGGTCGAAGTCGAGTTCCTCCACCACGCCGTTGAAGCTCGCGAACGGGCCGTCCAAAACCTTCACCGAGTCGCCGATTTCGTAGTCGACGCTGATCTTGGTCTTGGGGGCGGCGGCGGCGGCTTCTTCCTTGGTGTTGAGGATCCGGGCGGCTTCGCCCTCGCTGATCGGCTGGGGCTTGCCCATCGAGCCGAGGAAGCCGGTGACCTTGGGGGTGTTCTTGACGAGGTGGTAGACGTCGTCCGTCATTTCCAGCTTGGCGAGCACGTAGCCGGGGAAGAACTTGCGGTCGGAGGTGACCTTCTTGCCGCGGCGCACTTCCGTGATCTTCTCGGTCGGCACTTCCACCGATTCCACCAGGGTCTCGAGGCCCATGCGCGTGGCGTCGGCGAGGATCTGGTCGCGGACCTTGTTCTCGAAGCCGGAATAAGCGTGGATGATGTACCAGCGAGACGACATGAAGCTTCCTCTTTATCTTTTTTTGGCCGCGCGGGCGCTTAAGGCCGCGGCGACAGCAGGCCGAGCAGCGCCTGGACGATTGTCGAGAACGTGTAATCGGTGACGAAAAAGAACACGCTGAGGATCGAGGTCATGATCACCACCATGATCGCGGTGGTCACCGTTTCCTTGCGGCTCGGCCACACCACCTTTGCGGTTTCGGCGCGGACCTGCCGCAGGAATTCGCCGGGATTTGCCATGGCTTCGTCTCTTGCCTCGCCTGTGTCTGTACGCGCCGGTGCGGGCGCGCCGCGTCTGTTCCGGACAGCCGCCTTCGACCGGAGGGCCGGTCAGCCGGAGAATGCCGATGAATGCGAAGGCCGGGAGATAGCGCCGGGCGCGGGGGTTGGCAAGGGTTGGGGCAGGGGTGTTGGGGAAGGGGAGGAGGAAGACACGCGGAGCTGGTGCTTCTGAGGATGGGGCCGTCCCGGGACTAAATCCCGTGACGTCGGTCCTGTCGCTAAGCTCGCTTCGCATCGCCGCGCAGGCCGTCGGCCGGCTTCGCGTCGCCTGCGGCGAACGCTGAATAACAGGGTTATTCAGCTCGCTTCGGGGTGGCAGGAGTGGAGGGACTCGAACCCACGGCCCTCGGTTTTGGAGACCGATGCTCTACCAACTGAGCTACACTCCTAAGCCCTCGCCCCCTACCCCCGTGTCGGCGGGGGCGCAAGGGGTGAGGAGGATTTGATCGGGACCGGCGCCGCATCCGTGCGGGGCACAGCGCGCGGGGTTTCCGAACATGCGCGGTGTTACCGGGAGGAGGGAAGTCCCGCGCCGTCCGGGACGAACCAATCGTAGCTCTTATGCTCGACGGCCCCGATCGGGCGGCCCGATCGGTCAAGCGCGGGGCGGTAGCGGAAGCGCTGCTCGATCAGTCGGCAGGTGACTTCGTCGAGCTCGGCATGGCCGCTAGAGCGTATGACGGTGCAGCCGCCGACCCGCCCGTCGGCGCGCACCGTGTAGCGTACCGCCACGCTGCCTTCGGCCTGGGCCCGCAAGGCGGAGCGGGGGTAGTCCTGGTTGGCGATGCCGCCGGCGATGCGCTGGGCCCGGCGGGCGCCGCCGCCGCCGGAGCCGCTGCCCGAGCCGCCGCTTCCGGAGCCCAGCCCCTGGCCGCCGGTGCCGGAGCCCTTGCCGTCCAGGGTGGCGACGCCCGCGGACGGATCGCTGCCCGGCGGCACTGGAATTGGCTCAGGGACGGTTTGCAGCACCGGCGGAACGGGAAGCGGCGTCGGCGGGGCCACGACGGGTGAAGGATGTGCCTTGCGGCTGGGCGGCGCGGCGGCGCCTTCTTCCGATTGCGTCGGGCGGTCGGGGATGGTGAGAACCGGCGGTGGCGGCGGAAGCGATTGCAAGGCGATCAGCTTCAGCCGCGCCTCATGGCGGTGCGCGAACTCACCCTTGAGGCCGATCAGCAGCGCGTAGAACAGCAAGGCGTGGAACACAGCGACGCCAGCTACCGCAGCGATGCGGTCTTTGCGCTGAAGAGGGGCCACTGCCATGTGCCTCCCTGCTACAAAAGCGCTGAACGCGGGAGAAACGCCAAGAAAAAGGCGCCGGATCGCTCCGGCGCCTTCATTTTCGTCTTCGATGGCCGGGGTTACTGCTCCTGGCTGATCGGCACCACTCGCAGTTCCACGCGGCGGTTTTGCTGGCGTCCCATCTCCGTGCCGTTGTCGGCGACCGGCTGGCTGGAGCCGAAGCCCTGCGTCGCGATGCGGGTGCGGTTGATGCCGCGCTGCGTCAGGTAGTTCGCCACCGCTTCCGCGCGGTTCTTGGACAAAGGCACGTTGATCGCATCGCCGCCCGACGGATCGGTGTGGCCGTAAACGTCGATCAGCGTCGACGGATAGGCGTTGAGCGTCGTCGCGACCTGATCGAGCACCGAATAGAATTGCGGCTGGATCTGGTAGCTGTTCACCGGAAAGGTGATTCCCGATGGCATGGTGAGCATAAGCTCGTCGCCCTCGCGCTCGACCACAACGCCGGTGCCCTGGGTCTTGCGGCGCAGCTCGGCTTCCTGACGGTCCATATAGGTGCCGATCGCCGCCGCGGCGACCGCGCCGACGCCGGCGCCGATCGCCTTCTCGGTCCGGTCGCGCTTGCCGCCGATGATGTCGCCGGCGAAGTAGCCGGCCACCGCGCCGAGGACGCCGCCGATCGCGCCCTTTTGCGAAATTTCACGCTTGCCGGTCTCCGGATTGGTGACGCAGGCGGTGGTGGAAAGCAGAGCGACAGCGGCCATGCCTCCGAAAATACGATTGTGCATACGCATACTTGAGTCCCTTCCCTGTAGGGGTTCGGTCTAAAAACCGGAATGCTAACCTCCGGCGGAACGGCAATGTTCCAACTTCGGCCCTGTACCGAACGTGAGGAAGTGGTTGTGGGGGGGAAAGGCTTGCGGCTAAAGAAAGGCCGCGCCCATGCCGCCATCCCCCGCCCTTCAGCCGTTTCCCTGGTTCGACGTTGTCGTCATCCTGCTGCTTGTCGGCTTGAACGGAGTGTTCGCGATGGCCGAGCTGGCAATCGTCTCGTCACGCAAGCCGCGGCTCAAGGCGCTTGCGAAATCCGGCCGCCGCGGCGCCCAGACGGCGCTCGATCTTGCCGCCGAGCCGGGGCGCTTCCTGTCCGCAGTGCAGATCGGCATTACCCTCATCGGCATCCTCGCCGGCGCCTATTCCGGCTCAAGCCTCGGCGGCCCGACCGGGCAGCGCATTGCCTTGCTTGGCGTCGCGCCGGACACAGCGCAGACGGTCGGCTTCACCATCGTCATCATGATCACCACCTACGCGTCCCTAGTCATCGGCGAGCTGGTGCCGAAGCAATTCGCCCTCCGTGCGCCTGAAGGCATTGCCGCGGTGATGGCGCCGCCGATGCTTCTGGTTGCCCGGGCAACGGCGCCGCTCGTCTGGCTGCTCGACAAGACCAGCGCCCTGATCTTCCGCCTGCTCCGCCTCAACCGCGAGGAGACCAAGGCGGTCACCGCCGAGGAGTTGCACCTGGTGGTCGCCGAAGCGCACAGCGCCGGCGTGCTCGAGGAATATGAGCGGGCGATCATCTCCGGCGTGGTCCGCCTCGCCGACCGTCCGACCCGCGAAGTGATGACGCCGCGCACCGAAGTCGACTGGGTCGATATCGATGCGACGCCCGAGGAAATCCGCACCGCCTTGCGCGAAACGCCGCACAGCCGCCTGCCAGTCGCCGAAGGCTCGGTCGACAAGCTGGTCGGCGTCGTCCAGGCCCGCGACATCGTCACTGCGTTCATCGACGGCCACGCGCTCGACCTGCGCGCCTTGATGCGGACGGCGCCGGTGGTGGCGGACCAGATGGACGCGATGGACACGCTCGCCGTGCTGCGCGATGCGGACGTGCCGGTCGCCTTCGTGCACGACGAATATGGCCACTTCGAAGGGCTGGTGACTCCCGCCGACCTGCTCTCCGCGCTTGCCGGCGTGTTCGCGTCGGACGCCGAGGAAGGCACCGACCCGCCTTTGGTGGAGCGCGACGACGGCAGCTGGTGGGTGTCGGGCTCGCTCCCCGCCGACGCGCTCGCCGATCAGCTTGGCCTCAACCTCCCCGAAGACCGGGACTATGCAACGTCGGCCGGCTTCGCTCTGTCGGTGCTCAAGCACATCCCGGAGGTCGGCGAGCGCTTCTCCTTCGGCACGTGGCGGTTTGAGATCGTCGACATGGACGGTTTCAAGATCGACAAGTTGCTGGCCAGCGAAGTGGTCCGGCGCCGGCGTGCCGGTCCGGCCTGAGGCTCAGGCGGCGCTGCCCAATTTGCCGAAGATCGCTTCGTAACCGTCGCGGTCGCTGCGCGCGAGGAAGCAGGCCTGCTCCACCACCCGGTCCCGCTCCAGCCGCCCGCGAAACGCCCCCATCTTGGAATCGAGCAGTGCAAGCTCGGCGGGCGAAAGGCCTGCGATCTGGTCGAAACGGGTGATGCCGGCGTCGTTGAGCTGCCCGGCGAGCTTCGGCCCCACGCCCTTGAGCGTCTGAAGATTGTCGGCCGGTCCGCTTGCCGGCTCGATGCGCAGCTCGCGCTCCACGCCCAGGATGTCGCCCACTACATCCCGCGCCGCAGCCGCGCCTTCGTCGGTGATTGCGCGGCCTTCTGGCCCTTCGGGCGCTACTGCGTTGCGATCCGCACTGGAAACTTCGCCCTCGGCCTTGCCGCGCCGGCCAAGGAGAATGAACAGAAAGACCAGCACCGCGGCAACGCCGGCGATGATGAGGATCGTATTCCCGTCGAAATTCATGATTGTCCTTCCGTGATCAGGGTTTGCGCGGGCGCCGGGCCCACCAGGCCGCGGCAACGCCGAGCGCCCCGGCTAAAGAGATAAGGAGCGGATAGCTCGTCGCGACGGTCCACATGCGGTGTCGTCCTTCCGTTCAGTCTAGGTAGCTCGTCTTACGGCGCCGGTTGAAGAGCGGCGTTGCAAGGCCGAAGCCGATCAGGAAAGCGAGCGCCGCGACGATCATCGTCTCGGCAAGCAGCGGCAGCTCGAAGCGCGCCGGTTCATCGTCCCAACGGACCTGGCCGACGCCCTCCACCGCGCGGGCATAATCCTTGACGCCGTTCTGGCTGCCCAGGCCCTCGCGCTGGAGTTCGTTGGCCGTGCCGGACAAGATCAGGCCGCGGGTCAGCGGATCGCGCTCCGTCCGCACCGAGGTGCCGGGCAGCTCGGCGGCGGCGACCAAAGTCTTCGCATCGGCATCGATGCGGTTGACCAGCTTTTCGCCTTGGCCCGCTGGGCCGTGCCAGATCCAGGCAAGCAGCAGGGCCGCGGCAAGGCCGATGAGGAACTTGATCGGTCGCGTCATCGTGTCCGCCTCCTTTGGCCCACCCATAGCAATTCAGCCGCCACGCGCCAGTTCCCGCCAGCCGATGTCGCGTCGGCAAAAGCCTGTGGGGAAGGAGAGGGCGTCCACCGCGGCATAAGCGCGCGCCCGTGCTTCCGCCACCGTTCCGCCAATCGCCGTGACGTTCAGCACCCGCCCACCATTCGCTACGAGCTCCCCGCCCTCCAGCGCAGTGCCGGCATGAAACACCTTAGCGCCCTCCGCCTCGGCGGCCTCGATGCCTCCGATTTCGCCACCTTTCTCCGGCGTGCCCGGATAGCCGTTCGCGGCGAGCACCACCGTCAGCGCCGCCCCGCCCCCCATGCGCGGCGGCTCGGCCTCGGCAAGGCGGCCCTTGGCGGTGGCGTGGAGCAGCTCCAACAGGTCGCTTTCCATCCGCATCATCAGCACCTGGCATTCCGGGTCGCCGAAGCGGGCATTATATTCGATCAGCTTCGGCCCTTCCGGGGTGAGCATCAGCCCCGCGTAGAGGATGCCCGAATACGGCGTGCCCTGCGCCGCCAGCGCGTCCACCGTAGGGCGGACGATTTCGTCCATGGCGCGCGCCTGGAGCTCCGGCGTCAGGATGGAGGCGGGGCTGTACGCGCCCATGCCGCCCGTATTCGGCCCGGTATCTCCCTCGCCGACGCGCTTATGGTCCTGAGCCGATCCGAACGGGAGCATGGTTGTCCCATCGGTGATTGCAAAGAAGCTCACTTCCTCGCCCTCCATGAACTCCTCGATCACCACCGATCCGCCCGCCGCGCCGAAGCTGCCGGCGAACATATCGCGGATCGCAGCATCGGCCTCTTCGGCGGTCTCGGCGATCACAACGCCCTTGCCCGCCGCAAGCCCGTCCGCCTTGATCACCACCGGCAGCGCGAAATCGCCAAGCGCCGCCTCCGCCGCCAGCCGGTCGGACGCGCGGGCGTAGCGCGCCGTGGGGATGCCGTGGCGTGCGCACAGATCCTTGGTGAAGCCCTTGGACCCTTCGAGCTGCGCCGGCACCCGGTTCGGCCCGAACACGCAGAAGCCGAGTGTTCGCAGATTGTCGGCCAGTCCATCCACCAAGGGCGCCTCCGGCCCGATCACCACCAGCCCCACCGAATTCCTGCGGCAGAAATCCACCACCGCGCGGTGATCGGCAATGTCGATATCGACGGGCGCCGCATGCTCGTTTATGCCGGGATTGCCCGGCGCGGCGAAGAACTTGCCCATCAGCGGCGATTGCGCGAGCTTCCAGGCAAGCGCATGTTCGCGGCCGCCGGAGCCAAGCAGCAGGACATTCATGAACGACTTTTCCTTAGACGAGCCTCGGCTCCCCGATGATGCCCGGCTCCTAGCAACCGAAACCCCGGGCGACAACGCACCGGCCTTGACCGTGTCGGAGCTTTCCTCGCGGCTCAAGCGCACCGTCGAGGACGCCTTCGGCTACGTCCGCGTCCGCGCCGAGGTCAGCGGCTGGAAACGCGCGGCGTCCGGCCACTGCTACCTTTGCCTCAAGGACGACAAGGCGGTGATCGACGGCGTGCTGTGGAAGGCGAATGCCGCCGCTCTGCCGTTTCGTCCGGAAGACGGCATCGAGGTGATCGCCACCGGCAAGCTCACCACCTATCCCGGCCGTTCGCGCTATCAGATCGTCATCGAGCGGCTGGAGCTTGCCGGGCAGGGCGCCCTGATGGCCCTCCTCGACAAGCGCCGCCGCGCGCTCGCCGCCGAGGGCCTGTTCGATCCGGAGCGCAAGAAGCGGCTTCCGTTCGCGCCTAAGACGATCGGCGTCGTCACCTCACCCACCGGCGCGGTGATCCGCGACATCCTCCACCGCTTGGAGGACCGTTGCCCGTGCCATGTCATCGTCTGGCCGGTGCAGGTGCAGGGTGAAACCGCGGCGGCGCAGATCGCCTCGGCGGTGCGCGGCTTCGACGCGCTCGCGCCCGGCGGCCCGGTTCCGCGCCCAGACCTCGTCATCGTCGCGCGAGGCGGCGGCTCGATCGAGGACCTTTGGGCGTTCAACGAGGAGGAGGTGGTCCGCGCCGTCGCCGCCTGCTCCGTTCCGATCATCTCGGCCGTCGGCCACGAAACCGACACCTCCTTGTGCGATTTCGCCGCCGACATGCGCGCGCCGACGCCCACCGCCGCCGCCGAAATCGCGGTGCCGGTACGCAGCGAGCTTATCGCCCAGCTTCGGGAGTCCGGCCAGCGCATGCACCGCTGCACCAGCAAGGGCGTCGAGCGGCTGGCGGAACGGCTCGAAGCCTGCGCCCGCCACTTGCCCGAGCCCGAAAACCTCCTCGCCCCGCAGCGCCATCGGCTCGACGACCTCTCCGATCGGCTGCCCCGCGCGCTCGGCACGCGCCTGGGTCATGCTCGCGGCGAGCTCGGCCGCGCCGCCGGCGCGCTCCGCCCCAACCTCCTCGCCGCCGCCCACCGGCGCGGGCGCGAACGGCTCGACGCGCTCTGGCGAGTGGCGCAGCTCGCCCACCCCAACAAGCCGCTGGAGCGCGGCTATGCCCGCGTGGAAGACCGCAACGGCCACACCCTGATGTCCGCCGCCACGGCCAGGTCCGCGAACAAGCTTCGCCTCGTTTTCGCCGACGGTCAGGTCGATGCCAGCGTAGGCGAGGGGGTTGAGCGGCCGCGCCGCGCCGCCTATCGGGCGCCGGTCGCGGGCGACCAGCCCAAGCTTATCTAAGGGGCTTCTGCCGATGCTGATGTCCAACAATGGCCGCGAAGCGCGCCTCCACTATATGCCGGGCACCTTTCAGGTGCTCAGCGCGGGCGATCATGTCCGCTGCGCCGCCACCGGCATTGCCATTCCGCTCGACGAGTTGCGCTACTGGAGCGTCGCCCGCCAGGAAGCCTATGCAACGGCGCAGGCCTCCGTAGAAGCGGCGCGCCGCTGCTGAGCGCCGATATGCGCGAGGTTCCTCGGTTAAAGGTCACTATTCGGCCGCGACGGCTGGCTTTAAACCAGTGTGGCGTAAATGTTACATTGGCGAAAGAATGGGCGCGCTTCCTAGGGCGCTGCTTGCGCGGACTCTCCCCCTGTCCTTAAAGGGCCGTGGATGGGGTGAATGCGAAATGCGCATCACCAACCTTATCGACCAAGGGATCAAGGGGACACATATGTCTAACAAGCTCTTCAGGGAAACTCTGCTGGCATCGACCGTGATTGCCGGCCTCGGCGTTTTCGCCTCGCCCGCTTATGCACAGCAAAGCGATCCCTCCGCTCCTGCGCCCGGCGCCGGCGCTACCGACCCAGGCATCACGCCGCTTGAAACGCAGGTCGGCCCCGAGAATGCCGAGGGCGACATCGTCGTTACCGGTACCCTTATCCGTAACCCGAACCTGACCTCCTCGATCCCGGTCACCACCATCAGCGACGCTGAAATCATCAAGCGCGCGCCGAACAACGCCGAGGAAATCCTCCGCTCGCTGCCGGGCGTCGTCCCGGGCATCGGCGCCCAGGTCAACAACGGCTCAAACGGCACCAACACCGTCGATCTTCGCGGCCTTGGCTCGCAGCGCAACCTCGTCCTGCTCGACGGCAACCGCATCGTTCCGTCGCTCGCCAACGGCGCCGTCGATCTCAACCTGATCCCGATCGCTCTGCTCCAGCGCGTCGACGTGCTGACCGGCGGCGCTTCCACCACCTACGGCGCCGACGCCGTTTCGGGTGTGGTCAACTTCATCACCCGCCGTGATTTCTCCGGCCTCGACGTTCGTGCCGGCTACAAGATCACCGAGCGCGGTGACGGATCCGTGTTCCGCGCCGACGTCACGGTTGGCGGAAACTTCGCCGACGACCGCGGCAATGCGGTCCTCAGCATCGGTTACACTAAGAGCGATCCGGTCTATCAGACCCGCGACTTCTCCATCTTCGGCGTCAGCAGCACCAGCGGCAGCGCCTCGGGTGCGTCCTTCACCTCGGTGCCGACGACGATTTCGTTCGCCAATGCCGATCTCCAGCTCAATGCCAACGGCAGCGCGCTGATCCCGCAATATCAGGGCTTCAACTTCAACCCGTACAACATCTTCCAGACTCCGCTGGACCGTAAGAGCGGCTATGCAGCCGTCAGCTACGACGTCAGCGACAGCATCGAAGTGTATGCGCGCGGCCTCTTCGCCCAGAACACCATCGATTCGATCATCGCGCCGTCGGGCGTGTTCGGCCTCGAACTCACCGTTCCGGCCAACAACCCGTTCCTGAACACCAACGTGCGCAACCAGATCTGCGGTCAGCTTGGCCTCGTTCCCGGCTCCGCGGCTTGCTCGGGCAACGCTCCGCTCACCCTCCCCGGCGTGTATCGCCGCCTGGTTGAGCTCGGGCCCCGCATCAGCAACTTCGAGAACACGGTTTACGACGCACGCGCCGGCGTTCGCTTCGACATTTCCGAAAACATGAACTTCGACTTCAACGCTGCCTACGGCCGCAGTGAGCAGAGCCAGACCCAGTCCGGCTATGTGCTCAACTCGCGCGTCCAGCAGGCGCTCAACGCGTCGAACACCACCACCTGCACCGTTACCACCGGCGGCTGCGTGCCGATCAACCTGTTCGGCCCGGCCGGCAGCATCACGCCTGAGCAGGTCGCCTTCATCCAGGGCCAGAGCACCATCCGGATCAACACGGAGCTCACCCAGGTCCGCGGCCTCCTGTCCGGCGACTTCGGCGCAACCTTCCCCGGCTCCGACGAGCCGATCGGCTACGCGGCCGGCGCGGAATACCGCAAGTATAACTATGAGCGGATCCCCGATGCCTTCGCTCAGGACCCGTCCGAGCTCGGCGGTGCCGGCGGCGCGGTCATCCCCTTCGCCGGTTCCTACGACGTGAAGGAAGTCTTCGGCGAGGTTATCGCGCCGATCTTCCAGGATCGCCCGGGCTTCAACGAGCTCACCCTTGAAGCCGGTGTCCGTCAGTCCTGGTACAAGGTCAACGCCCCGGGCAATCCGAGCTTCGATGCTTTGACCTACAAGGCGGGTATCACCTGGGAGCCGGTTGAAGGTGCCCGTCTTCGCGGCAACTACCAGCGCGCGGTTCGTGCTCCGAACATCGGCGAGCTCTTCGCCCCGACGGCTACGGGCCTCACCAACCTGACCACTGATCCGTGCGCGGGCGCTGCCCCGCTCGGCAACGCAAACCTGGCGGCGATCTGTCTTGCCCAGGGTGCGCCTTCGGTCGGCAACATCCAGAACCCGTCGGCCGGTCAGGCCAACGGCACTTTCTTCAGCAACGTCAACATCGGTCCAGAAAAGGCCGACACGTTCACGGTCGGCGCCGTTCTGACGCCGCGCGGGTTCGTTCCCGGTCTCACGCTCTCGGTCGATTATTACAACATCACCGTGAACGACGCGATCACCAACGCGACCCCGGGCGACATCATCAACGCCTGCTTCGGTAACATCACCGCGGCTTCGGCCAACTCGGCGGCCTGTAACACCATCCGTCGTAACCCGGCGAACGGCCGCCTCAGCGGTCCGTCGGCAACCACGTTCGGCCTTCCGTCCCCGCTGACCAACAACGGCCGCTTGAAGACCGACGGCATCGATCTGACGGTGGATTACACCCGTCAGTTCGGCGACATCGGGTTCAACTTCAACTTCGCCGGTAACTGGACGAACAGCCTGCGCTTCCGCGCAGCGCCATCCTCGTTCGATCGCGACTGCGTCGGGTACTACAGTGCGAACTGCGGCCCCAGCCTTGGTCAGATCCAGCCGGAATATTCGTTCCAGCAGCGGACCACGATCGAGGTCAGCGGCGCCAGCCTGTCCCTCCTCTGGAGGTACATGGGTGAAGTCGAGTATGAGGGTGCGGCGTCCGACTTCCTGGCGCGCGGCTTCACCGCTGCCAATCGCAGTCTTTTCTCCGGTACCATCACCAACGCGGCCGGCGTAAACGCGCCGATTGCGGGCCGTGTGGAAGACTTCAACTCCATCGACGCGCGCAGCTACTTCGATCTGGTCGCCCAGTTCGAGGTGATGAAGGACTTCCAGCTCACGCTGGGTGTGCAGAATCTGTTCGACAAGCAGCCGCCGCTCGTTGGTGGCCAGGCGGGCACGACCACCGCGAACAGCGGCAACACGTTCCCGTCGTCCTACGATCCGCTGGGCCGCCGGTTCAGCGCAACGGTTCGCCTCAACTTCTGATCGCGAACTTCGAAGCATCTACTGGAAGGGGCGGCTCGCAAGGCCGCCCCTTTTTTTGCCCGCGGTGGTGTCACCCGTCCCGTCGCCGTCTTGCACCCGCCGCCGCGCTTGTGCTTAGCCCGGTATATGGTCGATCCCGCTTCCTTCGAGCCCATCCTGGTGGCCGCTGCCCAGGCACGCGGACGGGGGCAGCATGCCGAGGAACTGCGTCTTCTGGAGGAGGCGCTCATCGAGTCACCGGACGAGCCGCGCCTGCTGAACGCGCGCGGCAATCGCGCGCTTGCCGACCGGGATTTCGCCCGCGCCCGCGCCTGCTTCGCCGCCGCGGCTTCGGCAGATCCGAACGAGCCGGTGCTTCGCATTAATCTCGCCACCGCCTGCCGCGCCATGGGCGACGACGCCGGCGAGCAGGAGGCGCTCGAGGGGGCGCTTGATCTCGACCGCCTCCACTTCATGGGACAGCTCCGGCTTGCGGAGCTCCACACCCGCCTCGGCCGCAAGGCGCAGGCGGCGCAAAGCTGGAGCAACGTCGTCCAGCTCGCCGCCGGCATGAGCGATGCCGGGCCCGGCGTGGCGGAAGTGCTGAAGCGTGGCCGCGCCTATCTGGCGGCCCACAGTGCCGAACTCGGCGCGGCCCTGGACCGGGAGCTTGGCGCGGACGTCGCCCGCCTCGGTCCCGCCGCCCGGCGCTTCAAGGCCTGCGTTGATCACGGCCTCGGCCGGCGCGCCATCTACCGCAATGAATGCCATGGGGTGCATTACCCCTTCCTCCCCGCAGATGAATTCTTCGACCGAAGCCACTTCTCCTGGCTCGCCGCGCTGGAGGAGAAGACTGCCCTAATCCGGGCCGAAGCCGTGTCGTTGCTCGCGCGGGGCAGCGAGGCCATCCGCCCCTACGTCCGCCAGGAGGCGGGGGTGCCGGAGAATAAATGGACTCCGCTCGACAACAATTTGGATTGGAGCGCCTGCTTCCTGTGGGAATATGGCGCCCGCAGCGAACCAGTCTGCGCACTCTGTCCAGAGACTGCCGCCGCGCTTAAAGCGATCCCCCAGAACCGCATCCCGGGAAAGGCGCCAACCGCCTTTTTCTCGATCCTGAAGCCGGGCGCGCACATCCCGCCGCACACCGGAGTCACCAACACCCGCGCCATCATCCACCTGCCGCTGGTGGTGCCGCCCGGCTGCACCTTCCGGGTCGGTGGCGAGACCCGCGCCTGGCGCGAGGGCGA
>Ga0190273_10000054_pt1 | contig 71374 bp, 62 predicted proteins | sample Popmic504IS_FD_134513 | JGI IMG/M metagenome (GOLD analysis project Ga0190273, IMG submission 134513) | Populus adjacent soil microbial communities from riparian zone of Shoshone River, Wyoming, USA - 504 IS | ecosystem: Environmental > Terrestrial > Soil > Riparian zone > Trees stand | place...
TCGCGCGACGTGCCGAGCGTTTCGGCGGCGCTGTAGAGGTAGAGGCCATGGCCCGCCTCGTCCTGCACCTTGGCGAGCAGGATCGCCTTGCGGCGCAGCGAGGGCGCCCGGCCGATCCAGTTGCCTTCGGGGAGCATGCCGACGATTTCGCTATGGGCGTGCTGCGAGATCTGGCGGGTGAGCGTGCGGCGGTACGCCTCGGGCATCCAGTCCTTGGGCTCGATGAACTCGTCCGCCGCGACCCGCGCCTCGAAAGCGGCGAGCTTTTCCGGGTCCTCGGTGGAGGCCACGTTCTTGGTCTTGGAAAGCTCGGTCGTGTACATGGCTCTAACTCCTGGCGCTGCCCTAACAGGGCGGCCGTTCCGCATCAATCAACGCACAAGTGGAGGTGGGGTCGCAGGGGAGATTCGGGAAGGCTGTGGCGAAATAAGTTGAGGAAGTTGAGGGTATCCAAGAGGTGCGGCTTCGAGTGTCACCTTTGTCACTTTCGGGAGAAGTCTCGGGAGGCGGGTGCGCGGTAGGCGTAGTGCATGCGGGCCCCTTAGGAAAATGGGAACTCCCCTCCCTGTTCAGGGAGGGGTTGGGGGTGGGTAAGCGCTGAGGCGGCTCGATGCCGCCGAAGGGCTTTTGCGCCATGCCAGGAGGCTTCTTCGGGGGCATCGAGCCCCCTCAGTCGCTACCCACCCCCTGCCCCTCCCTTGCAGGGAGGGGAGTTGTGGTCACACTCGCTCAATCACAAGAGCGATGCCCTGGCCTACGCCGATGCACATGGCGCAGAGGGCGTAGCGGCCGCCGGTGCGGTGGAGTTGTTCGGTGGCGGTCATTGCCAGGCGGGCGCCGGACATGCCGAGGGGGTGGCCGAGCGCGATGGCGCCGCCGTTGGGGTTTACGTGGGGTGCGTCGTCGGGAAGGCCGAGTTCGCGCAGGACGGGGAGCGCCTGGGCGGCGAAGGCTTCGTTGATCTCGATGACGTCCATGTCCCCGATCGTCAGACCGAGGCGCTTGAGGAGCTTGAGCGAGGCAGGCGCGGGGCCGATGCCCATGATGCGCGGCTCGACACCGGCCACCGCGCCGCCGAGGATGCGAGCGCGGGGGGTCAGGCCGTTGCGGCGGGCGGCGTCTTCCGACGCGACGATCATCGCGGCGGCGCCGTCGTTGACTCCCGAGGCATTGCCGGCGGTGACTGTCCCGTCAGGGCGGACGATGGGCTTCAACTTGCCGAGCGCTTCGACGCTGGTCTTGCGGGGGTGCTCGTCGCGGTCGACAATCAACGGGTCGCCCTTGCGCTGCGGGATGGAGACCGGGACGATCTCGGCGGTGAAGCGGCCGCTTTCCTGGGCGGCGGCGGCCTTGTCCTGGCTGCGCACGGCGAAGGCGTCCTGGTCTTCGCGGCTGACCTTCCAGGCGTCGGCGACGTTTTCGGCGGTGGAGGGCATGGTGTCGTCGCCGTACGCGCCCTTCATCTTCGGGTTGACGAAGCGCCAGCCGATGGTGGTGTCGTAGATCTCGGCGTTGCGGTCGAAGGGGCTGGTCGCCTTAGCCATGACAAAGGGCGCACGGCTCATGCTTTCGGAGCCGCCGGCGATGATCAGGTCCGCTTCGGAGCCGCGGATGACGCGCGCGGCCATGGTGACCGCGTCCATGCCGGAGCCGCACAGGCGGTTGAGGGTGACTCCGCCCGATTTGTGGGGGAGGCCGGCGAGGAGGCCGGCCATTCGGGCGAGGTTGCGGTTGTCTTCGCCGGCCTGGTTGGCGCAGCCGAGGATTACGTCGTCGACATCGTCCCAGTTCACGTGGGGGTTGCGTTCCATAAGTGCGCGGATCGGGATGGCGGCGAGATCGTCGGCGCGGACGTGGGCGAGGGCGCCGCCGTAACGGCCGATGGGGGTGCGGATCGCGTCGCAGATGAAGGCTTCGGTCATGGGAGGGGAGACTCCTGCTTTGTTGGGTGCCCCCTACCCGTTCGTGTCGAGCGAAGTCGAGACACCGTGCCGCAACCGTTTCTCGACTTCGCTCGAAACGAACGGAGGAAAAAGCCCTCTCCCTATCGGGGAGAGGGGGCTTTGCGGTGCGGGTCTCGACCGGATAGAGCGTGCTTATGACCTACTCCACCATCCTCTTCTCGAACGAAGGCGGCATTGCCCGCCTCACCCTTAACCGGCCGGAGCGGCTGAACAGCTTCACCGTGAAGATGCACGAGGAGGTGGCGCATGCGCTCGGGCATCTGGAGGGTGCGCGGGTGCTGGTGCTGACCGGGGCGGGGCGCGGCTTCTGTGCGGGGCAGGATCTGAACGACCGGGCGGTGGCGCCGGGCGAGAGCGTCGATCTCGGCGAGTCGGTGGAGAAGAGGTATAATCCGCTGATCCGGACTTTGACCGCCCTGCCCTTTCCGGTGATCGCGCGGGTCAACGGAGTCGCAGCGGGCGCGGGGGCAAACATCGCTCTGGCGTGCGACATGGTGGTGGCGGCGAAATCGGCGAAGTTCATTCAGTCGTTCGCATCGATTGGGCTGATTCCGGACAGTGGTGGGACCTGGGTGCTGCCGCGGCTTGTCGGGCAGGCGCGGGCGCTTGGGCTTGCGCTGACCGCCGAGCCGCTGTCGGCGGAGAAGGCGGCCGAGTGGGGGCTGATCTGGAAGGCGGTGGAAGACGAGGCTCTGGACGCGGAGGTGGATGCGCTTGCGGCGAGGTTCGCAAGTGCGCCGACGCGGGGGCTGGCCAAGATCAAGGAGATGATCCGGGGGAGCTGGGAGCGCAGCCTTGGCGAGGAGCTGGTGCTGCAGCGCGATGCAATGCGGGAACTGGGGTATAGCGACGACTATCGTGAGGGCGTGGCGGCGTTCATGGAGAAACGGGCGCCGCGGTTTACGGGCAAATAGGGTGTCTCGACTTCGCTCGACACGAACGGTTTGGATTGGGACCTAACAGATGAAGACGCAGACCCTTCTCAACTACGCGGAGGACCGTTGGTACGAGGCGCCGTCCGGGCTTGCCGAGGTGCAGAGCGCGATCAGCGGGGAGACGATTTTCGAGACGGGCTCCGGTGGGCTCGATTTCGGGGCTATGCTGCGCCACGCCCGCGATGTCGGCGGGCCGGCTTTGCGCAAGCTGACCTTTCACGAGCGCGCGCATATGCTGAAGGCGCTCGGCATGGCGATCATGGCGCGCAAGGAGGAGCTGTACGAGCTCAACTACGAGACCGGCGCCACGCGGAACGACGGGTGGATCGACATCGAGGGCGGCGCGGGGACGCTGTTTTCCTTCTCGTCCAAGGGGCGGCGGGAGCTGCCGAACAGCCGGGTGCTGATCGACGGGGCTATGGAGCCGCTGTCGAAGGGCGGCACGTTCGTCGGCCAGCATGTCTTTACGCCGTTGCAGGGGGTGGCGGTACACATCAACGCGTTCAATTTTCCGGTGTGGGGGATGCTGGAGAAGTTGGGGCCGACCTTGCTTGCCGGGGTGCCGGCGATCGTCAAGCCGGCCTCGGCGACCGGCTATCTCGCCGAAGCGGCGTTCCGGATCATGATCGAGGCGGACATTTTGCCGCCGGGATCGCTGCAATTGATCATGGGCGGAGTGGGCGATCTGTTCGATCACCTGACGCTGCAGGATGTGGTGAGTTTCACCGGATCGGCACAAACCGCAATGAAGCTGCAAACCCATCCGGTTATGACGCGGGAGAGCGTGCGCTTCATTGCCGAGCGGGACAGCCTTAATGCCTCGGTGCTTGGGCCCGACGCGGGGCCGGGGACGCCGGAGTTCGACCTGTTCGTCAGGGAAGTGGCACGCGAGATGACGGTTAAAGCGGGGCAGAAGTGCACCGCCATCCGGCGGGCGATGGCGCCGGCCGAGCATATCGACGCTGTCGAGGAAGCGCTTCAGGCGCGGCTCGGCAAGGTGAAGATCGGCAATCCGCGCGAGGAGGGCGTGACGATGGGCGCGCTGGCCAGCCAGAACCAGCTCATCGGCGTCCGGGCGGCGGTGGCGGAGCTGGCCAAATCGGCGCGGATCGTCAGCGGCGATCCGGACGTGTCGCCAGTGGCGGGGAACGGGGCGTTCATGTCGCCGATCCTGCTGCGCTCGGACGATCCCTGGGGATCGGACGCGGTGCACGACATCGAGGCGTTTGGGCCGGTGTCGACGATCATGCCGTATCGGGACCTCGGCGATGCGGTGAAGCTCGCCAACCGCGGCATGGGGAGTTTGGCGCTGTCCCTGTTCACCTTCGACCGCGACGTTGCGGAGGAGTTCGTGATGGGCGCGGGCGCTTATCATGGGCGGATGATGATGGTGGACCGCACCAGCGCCGGGGAATCGACCGGCCACGGCTCTCCCCTCCCCGTCCTTGTCCATGGCGGGCCGGGGCGCGCGGGCGGCGGCGAGGAGATGGGCGGGGTGCGCGGGGTTGCGCATTATATGCAGCGCACCGCGCTTCAGGGATCGCCCGCCTTGCTCAGCCATATCGTCAAGCAGTGGCTGCCGGGCGCGGAGAAGCCCGAAGGCGACGTGCATCCGTTCCGCAAGCGCATCGCCCAGCTGGAGATCGGCTATACCCTCAAGACGGCGAGCCGGACGGTGACGCTGGAGGATATCGAGCATTTTGCCCATTTCACCGGCGACACCTTCTACGCGCACATGGACGAGGAAGCAGCCAAGCAGAGCCCGATCTTCGAAGGCCGGGTGGCGCACGGTTACCTCATCCTTTCCTTCGCCGCCGGCTTGTTCGTCGATCCCGCGCCGGGGCCGGTGCTCGCCAATACCGGCCTTGAGAACCTCCGCTTCCAGACGCCGCTATATCCCGGCGATTCGATGCGGGTGGAGCTGACGGTGAAATCGAAAAGCGTTCGCGACGAGGAAAAAGGCGAAGTACGCTGGGCGGTTTACGTCTACAACCAGAAGGACGAGGTCGTCGCGACCTACGATCTGCTGACCATGAACCGTCCGTGAGAAGACCCGTTATGCGCCTGCACCACCTCCTTCCGGCCCTTGCCCTCGCCTCCTGTGCCGACGCCGCGCCGCCGCCCGCCGCACCGGCCGAGCCCCCGGTCTGGGGATACAAGGTGGTGAAGGAATATCCGCACGACAGCGGCGCGTTTACCGAAGGTTTGTTCTGGAGCGACGGCAGCCTGTACGAAAGCACCGGGCTGGTCGGCCGATCAGACGTGCGCCGAGTACGGCTGGAGGACGGCAAGGTGCTGCAATCGGCCGCGGTCCCGCCGAGGCTGTTCGGCGAGGGCATCGCACCCTGGGGCGACGAGATCGTCAGCGTCACCTGGCAGACCGGCGTCGGCTTTCGTTGGGACCGCAAGACCCTGAAGGTGAAAAGCCAGTTCAACTATCCCGGCGAAGGCTGGGGAATGACGGGCGACGGACGCAGCATCATCCTGAGCGACGGCACCGCGATTTTGCGATACCTCGATCCGCTGACCATGGCGGAGCGCAGCCGGCTCACCGTCACGGCGGCCGGCAAGCCGGTGCTGAACCTGAACGAGCTCGAATATGTGAAGGGCGAGATCTACGCCAACGTGTGGATGACCAGCCGAATCGCACGGATCGATCCGGCGACGGGGGTGGTGACCGGCTGGATCGAGCTTGGACCGCTTGCCCAGCCTTATGCCAGCGGCGATCCGGACGCGGTGCTGAACGGCATCGCCTACGATGCAGCCAAGGACCGGCTGTTCGTCACCGGCAAGAACTGGCCGAAATTGTTCGAGATCAAGCTGACCAAGCCGGCCAGGCGCCGCTGACCTCAGGCCTTCTTGTAGGTGCCCAGCCCGTCGCCCAAATAGGCGTTGTTCGCTTCGCGCACTTCGGCCGCCGCCTCGTCGTAGAGGAAGGGCAGAAAGGCGAAGCGGGTGCCGCGCGTCACCGGCGTGGCTTCGTGCAGCAGCGAGCAGGAGAAGACCACCGCCCCGCCGGTGGGGGGGCGGTAGGTGGCGGGGCCGTATTCGGGAAAGCGCAGATCGCCGCCGTCATAATCCTCGGCGTTGAGGTTGAGGCTGACGGCGAAACGGCGGTGGGCGGTGCCCTTGGTGGTGTTGTCGCGGTGGGGGCGGAAGTGGCCGCCGGTCTCGGCGTCGTAGCAGGCGACGATGTAGCGCTCCATGCGGGTCGCCTCGAACTGAAAGGCGCGGCCGATCATCGGATTGAGGCGGCGGCGGACCCGAAGCGCGAGCTGCTGCTGAAGCTTGCCGTCCTCGATCAAATAGTCGCGGCGCTTTTTGTGAGAGGGATCGGTGAGCATCACCGTCTTGCCGTCCACCTCGCGCATGAAGCCCGATTCCTCGCCGCCGTTCTTTTGGTAAAGGCCGATAAGGTGGCGGCAGAGCTCGGGCTCGAAGACGTTGGGGACGATCAGCACCGGCGCGATGGCCGGCACGGGCGGCGCCTGGGCGGCGGATTCAAGCGCGGCAAGCGCCGCCGCGCCGGCCTCGACCGGGAAAAGCGCGAGGACGCGCAAGGTGCGGTCGAGCAAAAGCCAGTGCGGGCGGTAGCGGCCACCGCCAAGATCGGCGCCGTATTGGCGGCTGACGGCGCGGTCATAATCCAGGATGAAACGGATGCCCGGAAGCGCTTGGGCGATCCGCCCTTCGGCGGCGTCGGTCGGATCGACGGTGATCCCGAAGAAGCAGGCATGTTGGTCGTCGAACAAGCCGCGCCTCTCCGCCACCAGCGAGAGCGCCGCGGCGCTTAGGGGCTCGCGGACGCTGCCCAGGAACAGCAAAAGGATCGGCCGCCCCGCCGCCGTGTCGAACACGTAGGACGGCGAGCCGCCCAATGCGGGCGCGCGGAACCACGGCGCCGGCTCGCCCGGCATGAGCGGCGGCGGCGCGGCGGGTGGGTTCGGGTCAGCCGCGTTCACGGCAGGATCGGAAGGCTGGGCCATGGCCGGTTATCGCCCGGCGCCCGGCCGCGATCAACACCCGGCGGCGCGGAGCAACAAAGCTTGCCCGCGGCCGGGCGTTTGCGGTTCCTCAGTTACCGCGACGGGCGCGCTCGAGGGCGCCGTTGGACGGGGCGGTGCCTTGCTCCGCTTTCCACTCAGCGGCGGTTTTGCAGATGCGCTTGGAGCCCATGCGCGATTCGCTGGCATAATCGCGGCGGCAGATCTTGCGCTCGGCCTTGGGCTGCTCACTCGCGCCGGTATCCGCCTGGGCGGTGACCGGGTCGGCAAAGATCGCGAGAAGCAGAAAAGCAGTCATATTCATGGTGTTAATATCCCCAGCATACCCGGTGTGTCGGGCCGCTTCATGACGTATTATCAGCGCTTTAGCAAGATCGGATGCGCGCAGGCGCGAAGCCGCGGCGGCAGTTGAGCCCTATTCCGCCGGCCAGGATTCCAGAACTTCGACGAAGCGGTTTAGCCAGAGATTGGTCTGGTGACCGTCCACTACGCGGTGGTCGATGGTCAGGGAGACGTAGGCCATCGGGCGGATCAGGATCGCGTCCTGGCCGGCGACTGCGCGGACCACCACGCGCTTTTCCAGTTTGCCGACGCCGAGGATTGCCGACTGGGGCTGGGCGATGATGATCGGGGTGGCGAAGAGCGAGCCCGAGACGCCGTGGTTGGAGATGGTGAAGGTGCCGCCCGAGACGTCGCGGCCGCTGAGCTTTTCGGCGCGGGCGCGGGCGATGAGGTCCTCGAGGCCGGCGGCGATGCCCTTGAGGTTCAGCGTCTCGACGTTGCGCAGGACCGGGACGATGAGGCCCTTTTCGCCCAGGGCCGTGCCAACGCCGATGTTGATGTCGTCGAAGATTTCGAGCCGGTCGGCGTGCCAGCGGCTGTTGATTGCGGGCGCGGTTTTCATCGCTTCGGCAGCGGCTGCGACGATGTAGGCCGAATAGGTGAGTTTGACGCCCTTCTTTGCCCAAGCCGCCTTGTGCCGGTCGCGGTGGGCGATGATGGCGCTGAAATCCGCTTCGAACATCGCGGTGACGTGGGGGGCGGCGGTGACCGAGTTCAGCATGTTCTCGGCGATCTTCAGCCGCATGCGATCGTGGGGGACGGAGTGGGAGCGGAGGGAGGAATCGGATGCCGGCGCGGGACGCGGTGTGACCGGTGCGCGGCGGGCTTCTTCTACTGCGCGGTCGATGTCGGCGCGGGTTACGCGGCCGTCGCGGCCGGTGCCGGGGACCGTGGTTGGATCGATGTTGTGCTGGAGGCAGGCGCGCTTCACCGCCGGGGAGAGGCGGAGTTCGGGGCCGAGCGCGGGCCGCGCAACCTCTCCGTTCGTCTCGAGCGAAGTCGAGAGACCCTGCCGAGCGGAGCCGAGGCTTTCCGAATCAGAAATCTCGGCTTTGCTCGATGGGGTGTCTCGACTTCGCTCGACACGAACGGGTTCTTGGGTAAGCTCGCTTCCGATTACCACCGCGGCCGCGGTCAGCCGGCCGAGGATTGCACCGGGCTCGGCATCCGCGCCGGTGTCGAGCAGGATCTCGCGCAAGACACCCGCCGATGGGGCCGGCACCTCCACCGCCACTTTGTCTGTCTCAAGTTCCACCAGCGGGTCGTTAAGCTCGACCCGGTCTCCGACCTGCTTGAGCCAGGCGCGGACGACGGCCTTGGTGCCTTCCTGTTCCAGCGGGACGATGACGTCGATCATCAGAACCCCACCAGTTCTTCGATCTTGGCGCGGATTACGTCCGGGCTTGGCACCGCCCAGTTGAGAAGCACCGGATTATGCGGGCTTGGGATGTCGGGCATGGTGACGCGCGCGACCGGCGCGTCGAGGTCGAGGAAGGCTTCGTCGGCGACCACCGCGGCGATTTCGGCGCCGAAGCCGCCGGTGCGCAGATCCTCGTGAACGATCAGGCAGCGGCGGGTGCGGCGGACGCTTTCCAGGACCATCTCCTTGTCCCAGGGCATCAGGGTGCGAAGATCGATGACGTCGGCGCTGATCTCCTTGGCCGCTTCCTCGCAGCGCGGCACCATCGCGCCCCAGGTGACGATCGTGATGTCGTCGCCGGCGCGCGTTTTCTTCGCGCGGCCGAAGGGGAGGACGTAGCCGTCGCCGGGGTAGGGCCGGCGCGCCCAGGCGTCGTCGAGCATGGCGCGGTGTTCGAAGAAGATCACGGGATCGTTGCCGCGCAGGCCGGAGCGGAGCAGGCCGACGGCGTCCTCGGCGTTGGACGGGACGGCGACCAGCCAGCCGGGATTGTGGACGAACTGCACTTCGTTGGTCTGGCTGTGCCAGGGATCGCCGCATTTGAAGAAGCCGCCGGGAATGCGAAGCACCATCGGCGCGGCGAAGCGGTTGTTGGTGCGCCAGCGCATGGTGCCGCAATCGTTGATCTGCTCGGTGGCGGGCTCGGCATATTTGCGGAACTGGATTTCGGGGACGGGCATAAGGCCGGCGAGCGCCATTCCGACGGCGCGGCCGATGATGCCTTCCTCGTTCAGGCTGGTGTCGAAGACGCGCTCCAGCCCAAACTTGTCCTGGAGGCCGAGGGTGACGGCGTGGACTCCGCCCTTGGGGCCGACATCCTCGCCGAAGACGACGACGCGCTTGTTGATTTCGAGTTCGTGATCGAGGGTGCGGCGGATGGCGGTGACCATGTTGATCCGCTGGCCTTCGGGCTTGGGCTCCTCGTGGCTTTTCGGCGCGCGATAGCCCTGAGTCCATTGGCCGCCGACCTGCTGCATCTCACCCTCGTAATAGACGTTGGCGAGGACGGTTGCGGGATCGGCGATGCCGCGGCTTTCGGCTTCGTGGCGGGCGGCTTCGACGGCGTCGTTGGCCTCCGTCTCGATCCGGTGCCATTCGTCTTCGCCGAGGACGGAGCCGGCGAGAAAGGCCTTGAGCTTGGGGAGCGGGTCGCGGAGCCATTCCTCGCGCACGGCATCCTCACCCTTATAGGTTTGCGTATCCTGGAAGCTGTGGCCCTGCAGGCGGGGCACGAGGAGGTGGAGGAGCGCGGGCCCCTTGCGGGCGCGGACGTGGTCGGTGGCGTTCTTGACCAGGCGGGCGGCTTCGGCGGGATCGGTGCCGTCGCCCTTGAAGATGGTGAGGCCGGAGAAGCTGGCGAGGTTCGCGGAGATGTCGCCGCCAGGGGTTTGGTAGGTGGCGGGGACGGAGATGCCGAACTGGTTGTCCTCGATGTAGAACAGCATCGGCAGTTGCTGGGTGGTGGCGATGGTCAGGGAGGCCCAGAAGCCGCCGGTGGCGCAGGACGCGTCGCCGCCGAGCACCACGCCGATCGCGCCTTCGTAGCGGCGGTTGCCGAGCACTTCGCGGTGGTATTCGATCGCCTGCGACCAGCCCGCGGTGGGCGTATATTGCGCGCCGACTCCGCCCGACATGGGGAGCGCGGACGGGCCGGTAAGGTTGGGGTAGTTGAACACCACGCCGATATCGCGGCCGTCGGAATAGCCCCCTGCCCTGCCCATGCCCGAGCCCAATGCGTCTTCGATCGGTACGCCGAGGGCGAGCAGCAGGGGGCGCGAGCGGTAGTAACCGCAGGCGGCGTCCTTGGGGTTGGTGAGGCGCGAGCCGAGCAGGATCTGGGCCATGTCGTGGCCTCGGGCGCTGAACTGGTAGAGCACCTTGCGTTCGGGGACGAGGCGCTCTTCCTCCAGCTTGTCCAGGGCGCGGCTGACGAGGGTGAGGTAGGCGACTTGGCGCCAGTCGAAATCGGGATCGGGCGCGTTGCCGCGCGCCGGGATTTCGGCAAGCTGCTCCGTTCCGGCCCGATCCTCAGCCATCCATTTTCTCCACGACCGCGGCGGCGAAGCGTTCGACGTTGTCGTCGGAGAGGCCGACGACGTTGATGCGGGCGCTGTTGGCCATGTAGATGCCCTTCTCGTCGCGCAGCTCCAGCACCTGCTTCTCGCTGAGCGGAAGCATGGAGAACATGCCGTTCTGGTTGTCGATATAGGCGAGGCGCTGGTCGTAACCGGCGAGGCGCGAACGGAGCGAACGGATGCGGGCGCACATTTCCTGAAGCTCGCCGTGCCAGTCGGCGCGGAGCTCCGGGTCGTCGAGCACGGTGCGGACGACCGCGGCGCCGTGATCGGGCGGCATCGACCACATGGTGCGGGAGAGCTGGAGGAGGTTGCCCATGATCACCTCGGCGGTGTGGCGGCTCCGGGCCTTGACGAACAGGCTGCCGGTGCGCTCGCGGTAAACGCCGAAATTCTTGTCGCAGCTTTGCGCGACGATCGCTTCGTCGGCGGCTTCGACCACCAGGCGGGTGCCGGCGGCGTCGGGTTCGAGGCCGTTGCCGAGTCCTTGGTAGGCGAGATCGACGTAGGGAATGACGCCGCGGCCCGAGACGAGCTCGGCCACCGCCTGCCATTGGTCGGCGGACAGGTCGGCGCCGGTCGGGTTGTGGCAGCAGCCGTGGAGGAGGAGGAGATCGCCGGCACGGGCGCCCTTCAATGCCTCCATCATCCCGTCGAAATCGATCTCGCGCCGCTCGCGGTCGTAATAAGGATGCTTGACCATCTCGACGCCGGCGCATTCGATCAGTGGGCCGTGATTGGGCCAGGTCGGCTGGCCGACGAAGATGCGGGCGTGCTTGTTGGCGGCGACGATGAGTTCGGCGCCGAGGCGGAGCGCGCCGCAGCCGCCGGGGGTCTGAACGCCGACGATGCGATCGTCCGCCGCGACTTTCTCGCCGAACACGATCGGCTTGATCAGCTCAACGAAGCGGGTGTCGCCGGCCGAGCCCAGATAGGATTTGGTTTCCTGCGTTTCCCAAAGGATGCGCTCGGCCGCCTTGACGGCGCGCAGGATGGGAGTGCCGCCGGCTGCGTCTCGGTAGACGCCGACGCCGACGTCGATCTTGTCCGCGCGCTCGTCGGCGTTGCACAGCGCGATGAGGTTGAGGAGGCTGTCGGTTTTCTGCTTCTCCAGGCGTCCGAACAGCGTCGCTTCGCCCGCTTTGCCGCCAACGTCCGCCATTCCGCCTCCTTCGCAGCGCCTTCGCAGATGAAGGCCCAACGCGTCACTTACGCCTAGCGTGCCGCCAGCCACAATGCCCGTCTAATTTCGCGCTAAACAGGCTGGTAGTGAAACGGGCGTTCAGCTATTTAGCTGCCGGTGAAAGAAGATGATCGTCTGGATGCCGTCGACCGGCGAATCGTCCGGGAGCTGCAGCGCGATGCGAGCCTCAGCCATGCGGCGCTGGCCGAGCGGGTCGGCGCGTCGGCGGCCTCGGTGTGGCGGCGGGTGCGGGCGCTTGAGGCGGACGGGGTGCTCGGCAAGTCGGTGCGGCTGGCAAGCGCGGAGAAACTCGGGCGGGCGGTGAACGTGCTCTGCCAGGTCCGGATGACCCGGCAGAGCGTCGAGGCCCGCGCCGACTTCGAGGCGTTTATCGGATCGCGCGAAGAGATCGTCGAATGCTACGCCATGTCGGGCGAGTGGGACTATCTGCTGCGCATCGCGGTGAAGGACGTCGCCGATTACGACCGGTTCGTGATGCGCGGCGTGCTTGCGCACCCGAGCGTTGCCAGCGCAGCGTCGAACTTCGCGCTGCGCCAGGTCAAATATACGACGGAGATTCCGGTCTAGGCGGCGAGCAGCCCGTCGAGTTCGCCCTTGCGCTCGAGCTCGGCGAGGTCGTCGGAGCCGCCGACATGTTTGCCGCCGATGAAGACCTGGGGCACGGTGTGGCCGCCGTTCGAGCGCTCCAGCATTTCGTCGCGCTTGCCGGGGACGGAGTTGATCTCATATTCTTCGTACTGGACGCCCTTTTCGCCGAGCAGCGCCTTGGCGCGGGCGCAATACGGGCAACCGAATTTGGTGTAGATTTCGACGCTGGCCATTCTTGTTCGCTCCTTGAAGGCTGAGGCGCCACGTGGGCAGCGCCCCCGCGGCTGTCAATGCCGGGTTCTCCCCGCACCAACACCCACGAGGGCGTTTGTCTCCCGCCTTTAGAGCCAGAAATCGGCGCCGCCGAGCACGTGCCCGCCGGCGGTCTGGACCAGAATGACGAGATCGGCGGCGCCGTCGCCGTCGACGTCGCCCTCCACCAGATAGCCGCCGCCTTGCGCTTCGGTGACTCGGAGCTGCCCGGCGACGTGGGTGAAGGCGTCCGAGCCGATAAAGGCGAACTTGCCGTTGCCGTTGGCGGCGTTGCCGTCGGCGTCGATGTCGATGAGGTTGATCCTGTCTCCGGCGGCGAAATCCAGGATCGTGTCGCGGCTGGCAGAGGTGGATTCGGCGGCGGCGCGATATTCGAACACGTCCTTGCCGGCGCCGCCGCTGAGCTGATCGGCACCGAGATTGCCCCAGATCTGGTCCGCCTTGGCGCCGCCGGTGATCGAGTCGGCGCCCGCGCCGCCGCGGACGTTGAAGCTGCCGTCCGTTTCGGCTGCGCCGTTGAAGGTGAGTGCCTCGGCCGCGGAGAGCGACTGGGCAACCACCATCATCTGCTGGCCCGAGGCGACATTGCCGTTGTGCATCGTCAGGCTGTAAGTGTTGGGGGCGGCGGAAATGCCGGAGCTGTAAACGGCGAGCTTCTCGATGGAGAGGAGATCGTCGGCGTCGAAGATGAGGGTGGTCGAGCCGAGCAGGCCGACCGTGTCGAAGCCCAGGCCGCCATCGGCCTTGTCGGCATTGTTGAAGGTGGCGCCCCAGTAGAGGAAATCGTCGCCGCCGCCACCCGACACGGTGTCGTCGCCGCCCGCGTCGAGCACCACGAGATCGCCGCCGCCGCCCATGACGACGAGGTTGTTCAGAGCGTTCGCGAACACCCCCTGCCCCGCCGCCGAGGTGCCGGTGAGCTTTTCGACATTGTCGGCGAGCATGTACATCCGGGTGGGATCGGAGCGGCTGCCGAGGGCGGTGCGGATCTCGTCTATTCCCGTCCCATATTCTTCGACGACCTCGTCGCCGAACGAATCGACGACGTAGATGTCGTTGCCCAGGCCGCCGGCGAGGATGTCGTCGCCCGCCCCGCCGTTCAGCGTGTCGCCCATGTCGCCGCCGCCCAGCACATCGTCGCCGGCGCCGCCGAGCAGGATGAAATTGCCGTCGGTCTCGGCCGAGCCGTCGAAGACCAGGCTTTCGCCGGCGGTGAGCCCAAGCGCGTAGACGGTGAGGGTTTTCCCCGCATCGAGATTCTCATCGTGGGCGACCAGGAGGTAGTCGAAGGAGGCGGTGCCGGCAGCGCCGAAGCTGGTGTCGGTGCCGGACAGTAGAGCGAGATATTCGACATTGACCAGGCTCGATTCCTCGAGGTCGAAGCCGCTATAATCGCCTTGCAGGATCACCGTGTCGATGCCCGCGCCGCCGTCGAGATAATCGCCGGGCCCGAATTCCGCGCCGAGATAAAGGAGGTCGTTGCCGCCGTCGCCGAAGACGGAAAGGCCGAGCGCCACGTCGAGTCGGATCGTGTCCGCGCCGGCGGTTCCGAAGCCGAAATTGTAAGCGTTGAAAGCCGACGCCTCGGTGTTGCGGAAGGTGACCTCGGTGACCCACCCGAATGCCGTCCCCGGTCCGTCGATATCGGTTTGAAGCAAGGTATCGGCGCCGCTCTGGACGAGACGGGCATATCCGCCAGCGAACGGGTTGGTGCCGTAGACGTAGTAGGCGCCGACACTGACGAGATCGATCAACGCGAAATGATCGCCGCCATTGCCGGTGGCGAAATCCTGCACATCGACGATTCCGACCGGGTTCCTGAAAATGGACGATTCGATCTTAAGGCTGTCGCTGCCGGAGCCGAGGGTCACAACCGAGCTGCGGTTGTAGGCCAGGACAATTGTGTCGTTGCCGCTGCCCATGTCGATCGAGAAGGAATCGTTTGGGCTATAGGTTACCTGGAGCCGGTCGTCGCCCGCACCGCCCCGGACCGTGGCGAAGAACGATTCCGTCGCTTGGCCCTGCAGATACAGGGTGTCATTGCCTTCGCCCCCGTCCACCAGGGTCGGCAAGACATAGGCCTCGACATAATCGTCGCCGCCATCGCCGTAGATCGTGTCGCGTCCGTCCGTATTCAGGAACACGTTGATCACGTCGTTGCCTTCGCCGCCGTGAACCTCGTCCTCGCCGCCCTCGCCCCGGAGCGTATCATCCCCCTCGCCGCCGAACAGGATGTCGCTCTCGCCGCCGCCGAACAGCGTGTCGTCGCCGGTTCCGCCATAGATAGTGTCGGCGCCGCGGCCGCCCCTCAGCGTGTCCTGGCCGTTCAGGCCGTAGAGAGTGTCGGCGCCGTAGGTCGCCTCGATCGCCTCGCCCCGCTCCGTGCCGTACAGCGTGAGACCGGGAGGTGCGGAGCCATTCACCGGCCAGCCGAAAAGATTGCGCGCGGTCAGCTCCGCGACTTGGGTATTGGAGAGTGTGAAGAAGGCGCGATATCCCGCCGGATCGGCATTGCGGCTGATCTCAAGCACGGCGTCGGCGCCGTTCTGGACAAACCGAAGATGCCCGGTCGCGAAGGGGTTGGTGAGGCCGTTCCAGCCCGTCAGCACCGTGCGCAGCAAGACATTGAGATCGAGCATGTCGCCGGACTCGCCGGTTTCGAAGTCGGTGATTGTAACCGCACGCCAAAGGTTGAAGTCGGGCACCAATGCTCCGGGCCGCACACGATCGGCCCCCGTTCCTAAGGTGAGCGTCGTCGTTCCGGCAATCGCGTTCAGGATCAATATGTCGTCGCCGCTTCCCGCATCCAGAGTCGCGGTAACGCCCCCGGCGCTGAGCCGCATCGAGATCACATCGCCGTCGGCGCCGGCCGAGGCGTTCACCGTACCGGTGCCGGAGGTGCGGGTGATGGATATCGTGTCGACGCCGGAGCCCGCGGTGATCACATCATCGCCGTCGGTGCCGACATCGACGATGTAATCGTTGCCGTCGCCGCCGTCGATCCGGTCGCTGCCGCCACCGTCGCGGAGGACGTCGTCGCCCGCTCCGCCCTCGATCAGGTCGTCGCCCTCGTCGCCATATAAACTGTCATTGCCTTCGCCGCCCCGCAGAATATCGTTGCCCGCGCCGCCGACGATTTCGTCAGCGCCGACCAACCCTTCGATGAGATCGGCGCCCATCGTTCCGTACAACCGGTCGTTAAGCGCGCTGCCGATCAGGGTTTGGCCCGGCGTCACTGTCCCGTCCGGATTGTAACCCCCCAAATTCTGCTGAACGAGATCGGCGGCGGTGACGTTCTTGAGCACCATCACGGTAGTGAAGCCGTCTCCTCCGCCGTTTCTATCGACCTGCACGGCGACGTCCGCACCGGTCTGCAACATGCGGAGGTGGCCGGTCGCAAAGGGGTTCTGGGTTGTGGGATCGAAGTTGGTCAAACTGGAGAGAGAGGGCAGAAACTCGATCCGGTCGCCGCCTAACCCGGCGGTGAAGTCCTCGACGACAACGGTCCCAAGGTGCCCGAAGTCGGTTCGAACGACGTCGGCGCCGCCCCCCAAGGTGATCGAAACGAAGCTGCCGAAATAAAGAAACGACACGAAGACGACGTCGGAGCCGTCGCCGAGCTCCATCCAGACCTGGCTGCCTTCGTTGTCGTCGAGGATGACCGTGTCATTGCCGTCGCCTGCCCACAGGACAATTGCGCGGTAATTCTCATCAAAGGAACTGCGTGAAATCTCGAAATAGTCGTCGCCGCCACCGCCGTCGTAGAAATCGTAGCCGGACTGATAGCCGGTCCCGATGCTGACGATCTGATCATTGCCCTCCCCGCCGTGGAGCTCGTCATCGCCTTGGCCGTCGAAAAGTGTGTCGTCTCCCGCGCCACCGAACACGATGTCGTTGCCAAAGCCGTCGCGAATGGTGTCGTTGCCGTCCTCGCCGAAGATCAGGTCCGAGCTGGACGAGCCGGTGATCTTGTCGTTGCCAACGGTACCAATAATCTTCGCCATGTGACGACGCAGCCTTTCGCTTCGGTGGAACAAGCCGAAGAGCGGCAGGCCGCCCGGGCGCCGCGACGCCCATTTTCGTGAGTTCTACCCCGGCCGCCCGATGGCGGCCCTCCCAGGTCAAAGGGTTATTCACGTACGCCAAAAGCGCAAGCGACTTTATTGGGGACTTTCACTGCAATTCCGTCTGCTCGCGGAGCACGCGGGCCCAGCACGCCACTTCGACCCGGGCGGCGCCGGCGCGCTTCAGCGCCTTGGCGCAGGCGCCGGCGGTGGCGCCGCTGGTATAGACGTCGTCGATCAGGATCAGCGTCCGTCCAGCGACCGAAGGCTTGGCGTGCGGCGGCACTCGAAAGGCGCCGCGCACCGTTTCGGCCCGTTCCCGGCGGCCGAGGCCGCGCAACGGCGGAGTCGCCTTGATCCGGCGCAGGAGATCGGGGGCGAGCGCGAGGCCTGTGCGGCGCGACAATGCCGCGGCGATCAGTGCGGACTGGTTGTAGCCGCGAGTCCAGATTCGCCATCGGTGGAGCGGCACCGGCACGAGCAGCGCGCCGGGATCCGAATCGGCAAGGTGGCGGGCCATCAGGGCGGCGAGCGTTTCGGCGACCCCGGGGCGGCCGCTATATTTAAGCTTCAGGGCGACGCGCCGCGCGACATCGCCATAGGCGACCGCGGCGCGAAGCCGGTCGAAGCGGGGCGGATCGGCGAGGCAGCGGCCACACTGCGCCGCTGCGTCGTCGGCGCCATATTCGAACGGCAGGCCGCAGGAGGCGCAGCAGGGATCGCCGAGAAAGGTGAGCGAGCGCCAGCAGCCCAGGCAGAAGCGGTGCGGATCGGCGGTGACCAGCCCGCAGGAGGGGCAGCGCGGCGGAAGCGCGAAATCGAGCGCCAGCCGCAAGACGGCGCGGGCGGGAGAGGCGAGCTCCATAGGCTATTTGCGCCCGTCCCGCCGAACCGCGCAACCCTTCGATACAGGTGGAGTTCAGACATTTCACGGCAGCGGTTAATGGTAACTTTTTAGTACAAGGTTTGAGTATAGTGGCTTCCAGCATCCTCCTTCTCAGCGCTTTGGCGAGCGCCCAAGCGACCACCGCTCCGCCCCCGGCCCCGGTGCCCGCGCCGCCGCCTGCCGAAGAAAGCGCCGCACCCGCCGCTGTCGAGGAGGAGGCCCCCGCAGCCGCCGAGACGCAGCCGGAGACCGACGGCGAGGCTCTGGAGGAGGAGGAAGGCGAGGAGATCGTCGTCACCGGGCAGCGCCAGCGCGGCGCGGTCGACACCGACATCCCGGCCGAAGACGTGCTAAACCGCCGCGATATCCGTGCAACCGGCGCGTCCAGCCTCGCCGAACTGCTCGAAGCGATCGCACCGCAGACCCGCAGCGGCCGCGGACGCGAGGATGGCGGGCCGGTCACCCTGCTCAACGGCCGCCGAATCTCGGGCTTTGCGGAAATCCGCGACCTCCCGCCCGAAGCGATCGAGCGGGTCGACATCCTGCCCGAGGAAGTCGCGCTTCAATATGGCTATCGGGCCGATCAGCGGGTGGTCAATTTCGTGTTGCGGCGGCGCTTCCGTGCGGTGACCGCCGAAGTCGGCGCCGGGCTCGCCACGGCGGGCGGGCGCGGTGTAGCCGACGCCGACCTCAACGTCTTGCGGATCAACCGCAACGGCCGCTGGACGGTGGACGCCGAATATCAGCGCGAGGCGGGCCTGCTCGAAAGCGAGCGCGACATCCTCCAGGCGACGGGCGGCCCGACCGATCCGACCGTAACCAGCCTTGCCCAATTCCGCACCCTCCTCCCGGCCACCGAGCGGTGGGCGATGGGCGGCACGGTCAACCGCATCCTGTTCGGCAACGTGTCGTCGACGCTCAACGGCCGTTACGAGATCCGCTCCAACGAAAGCCGCCTCGGCCTGCCCTCCTTTACGCTGGACCTGCCGGGCGGCGGGGAGCTGTTCCGCTACGGCACGGCCGCAGGCCCGCTCGACCGGTTCAGCGACAGCCGCAATCTCCATCTTGGCCTGTCGATGAACGGCGACGTGCGGCCGTGGCGCTGGTCGCTGACCGGCAATTACGACCGCAACCGCTCCGAAACGCTGACCGAGCGCGGGGTCGATCCGATCCTGCTCCAGGAGCGGATCAATGCCGGCAACGTGTTCGATCCGGTGGCGCCGATCCCGATCGAGCTGCTGACGGCGCTGCCCGGCGATCGCTCCAACAGCCTCAACACCACCGGCACCGCCGAGCTGGTGATGAGCGGGCCGCTGTTCGACCTCCCCGCCGGCGGCGCAACGGCAAGCGTGCGGATCGGCGCCGACACGCGCAGCCTGAGCGGCGAAACCTTCCGCTCGGGCGTGATCACGAATCGCGATCTCGGCCGCGACCGGGGGAGCGCCCAGGCCAGCGTCAATTTACCGATCTCCAGCCGGCGCCGCGCGGTGCTTGCGGCGCTCGGCGACCTGTCGCTGAACTTCAACGCCGAGGTGGAGAAGCTCTCTGATTTCGGCACCTTGCGGACGCTTGGCGCCGGCATCAACTGGTCGCCGATCGAGCAGGTGAGCTTTATCGCCTCGGTCACGGACGAGGATGGCGCGCCGTCGATCGGCCAGCTCGGCGATCCGACGCTGGAAACCCCCAATGTGCGGGTGTTCGACTTCGTGCGCGGCGAGACGGTGGACATTTCGCGCGTGGATGGCGGCAACCCGCTCCTTTCGGCCGACCAGAGGCGGGTGCTGAAGCTCGGCGCCACGGCTCGGCCGTTCAAGAAGACCGATCTGTTGCTCACTGCCAATTACACCGACAACAGCATCCGCAACCCGATCGCGTCCTTCCCGACGGCGACTCCGGAGATCGAGGCCGCCTTTCCCGAGCGGTTCACCCGCGATTCGGACGGCCGCCTGCTGCGCATCGATGCCCGGCCGGTGAACTTCGCCCGCTCGGACCGGCGCGAGCTGCGCTGGGGGCTGAACTATTCGCGGCCGATTGGACCGCAGCCGCAGGGCAGGCCCGGCGGCGGCGGCCGCGGCGGGCAGGCGGCCGCGGCAGGCGCCACCCCGGCGGCTGGGGCGCAAGGCGGCCAAGGCGCTCAGCCGGGCGCGGAAGGCGGCGGCCGGCGGCAAGGCGGCGGCGCAGGTGCGGGCGCCGGGCGCCAGGGCGGCGGCGGCCCGGGCGGCGGAGGCCGCGGCGGTTTCGGCGGCGGCGGACGCGGCGGCTTTGGCGGCGGTGGGCGCGGCGGAGTGGTGAATGTCGGCGTCTACCATACGTGGCGGATCGAAGATTCGGTGCTGATCCGGCCCGGGGTTCCGGAGCTCGACTTCCTCGGCGGATCGGCGTCGGGCAATCGCGGCGGACGGCCGCGGCACGAGATCGAGCTCCAGGCCGGCGTCTTCAAGAACGGCCTCGGCGCGCGGCTGACCGGCACCTGGCAGGAAGGAACGTTCGTGCGCGGCGGGCCGACGGCCGGTGGCACGGACCGAAGCGACCTGTTCTTTTCCAGCACCGCCACCGCCAACCTGCGGCTGTTCGCCAACCTTGGCCAACGCCAGGATTGGGTAAAGGACGTGCCGTTCCTGCGCGGCAGCCGGGTGACGCTGGCGATCGACAATATCTTCGACACCAGGCCGCGGGTGCGCGACGGCAGCGGTGCGACTCCGCTCGGCTACCAGCCCGCGTCTCTTGACCCGCTGGGCAGAACGGTGCGTATCACCTTGCGCAAGATGTTTTTCTGATTGGGAGTAAGTGAAATGCGCGTGCTGCCATTGCTGATCCTGGTCGCCGGCTGCGCGACCGCCGCCGCCGATGGCGACACGCGCGAGCAGCGCGAACTTACCGCCGAGCTTGCGGGAAGAACGGCGGGGAAGGCGCAGGCGTGCGTTCCGATCCGGCAGGGCCGGTCGCTGCAGATCGTCGATCGCCGCACCTTGGCGTATCGGGATTTCGACACCGTTTACGTGAATCGACTGGGCGCGGATTGTCCGGGCCTGCGCCCGCTCAACACCCTGGTGATCGAAGCGCATGGCAGCGAATATTGCCGGGGCGACCGGGTGCGCGGCCTGGAGCCGGGCAGCACCATTGCGGGCCCGCTCTGCGTGCTGCGCGACTTCGTGCCCTATCGGCGCGGGGGCTGAGGTTCAGCCGGCGCGGCGGGCAAGGAACCTGTCGGATCTGCCCGGTGGCGCAAGCGGAAGCGCGCGCACCGGCGGCGGAAGGAGCCGGGCCGGGGCGGGCGCGTTGCACGAAGATGGCACGAGCAGCCCCGCCTGAGTGGCGATCACCGCCGCTTCGGCAAGGCTCCTGACGCCGAGTTTGGCCATGACGTGGGCGCGGTGCATCTCCACCGTCCGGACGCTGATCCCGAAATCGTGGGCGACGCCCTTGTTCGCCCCGCCGCCCAGCAAAGCGAGCGCGATGTCCACTTCGCGCGGGGTGAGGCGGGACACCCGCTCCTGAGCGGCGCGATGGGCTTCGGCCACCTGAAGGGAGCGCTCGAGCGCGGACCAGGCGGGCACCAAAGCGGCTGAAAGCGCGGCCGAACCCGCCGGCTTCTCCAGATAATCCTGCGCGCCGAGCTTCATCGCCTCGACCGCCACGGCGACCGCCGGACGGGCGGACAGCGCGACCACCGGCCACGGCGACTGGCGCGTTGCAAGGATGCGGAGCAGGTCGATGCCCGAGGGCTGCTCCACCTCCATGTCGAGAAGGATGCAGGCCGGCATGAGATGATCGAGGATCTCGAGGAACTCCGCGGCGCTGGCAAAAGGCCAGGCCTCGGCCCCGATGGCCGCCAAATGCTTCGTCGTCGATCGTCGGCTCTCACTGTCCGAGTCGATCAGATAGACCGTGCGTTGGTGCGACATACGCTCGCTCCCCCGTAGGGGGTCCAAAAAACAGGGACCCCGCCAGCCAAGTCTCTGACTCGGCTGATTAATGTTCAACCTAGGGAAATTACGGTGAAACGCAAGAGCGCATAGCCGAACAACCGTCTTATCATGGATCAGGTTCGACGTGCGCCGTGTCAACGTGGGACACTTCTACGGCCCTCTAAGTCCTCAGGTTATCGACGACCAACGAGTACGCAAATTTCCAAGTGACTTCGGCTGGTAAATGCCGAATCCCAGCCAAGTAGTATTACTGTTGTAGAACTCCCATCGTGCAGCGGGCGACGGAAGGCCGCATCCTGCTGTGTGTACGGGCCTGTTGCGCTCGTGCCTGTTGCGTAAAGGGGGGTGGTGGACCGTGGTGGTCGAGCATCTGTTCAGCGGGAGCGCCGTCGACTCGGTCGGCGCCGATGGAGCGGTGCGCCTGCCCCCCTTCATCCTTCGGGTGGTGGCGGACGGCGGCGAAGGCCGGGTGATGGTCGGCGCGCATGAAAGCGATCCGTGCCTTACCGCGTGGGAGCCGCGCCGGGCGTCCGTCCTTCAAGCCGAGGTGGAGCGGCGGCGGCTGCGCGACGAGGCGGAAGGCGCCTCGGCGGCCGAACACCATGCCCGGGCGCGCCGCGCCTTCGGCTTCGTCGAGGACGCGATGGTAGTGCGCGGCAAGCTGATGCTGCCCCCGATGATGCGGCGCAAGGGCTGTATCGGCGCGCGCGTGCTGTTCGTCGGCACCGGCGGCGGCTTCGAAATCTGGGATCCGGAAACGGCGCGCGAGGCGATCGATCCGGCGCTGCGCGAGATTGCCGAATACCGGCTGGGCGAAAACCGAGTGTGGGAAGGAGAGGCGGAATGAAGAGCATGTTGTGCGGCCTTGGAGGCCATGAGGCGGCGGCGGCCGAGACTTACAATAGCGGCTATTATTTCAGCCGCTGCCGGCGCTGCGGCCGCGACATGATCCGATCGGGCGCTGCCTGGCGGGACGTGCCGGGCGGCCACAGGGTGGTCTGGAAGGCAGGGCGCCACAATCATAGCATGGAGCCCGATTACGGACCCTTCATGCCCGTGCTCCACCGCGACGCCAACCTGCCGGCGGTGCGCTCCCCTTACGCTTCCTGGGGCCGGCAGCTCGTCCAGGTGGCGTTGCCGGGGCTTGTTCGCACCAACGGCGGCGCCGGCAGCCGCGGCGCACATGCAATAGTGATGGAGGAGGAAGCGGAGGAAAAAGGCTTTCCCTATCTGCTCGCCTTTGCCGCCGTGGTGGGCGCCGGGCTGCAGTTGGTGATGAGCCTCAGGGCGGCGCGCGGCGCCTTCTAGCCGGGGCGGCACCGCTTTATCCGGCGCGGCGAAGCGCCTAGAGCGCCGCGGGTGAGCCAGGACCTGCCCTTCGACCGCGCGTTGCGCCGCTGCCGCCGCGACCGCGCGGCCGGCCGCTTCGCCGAGGCCGATTACCTACACCGGATGGCCGCCGACGATCTCCTCGAGCGGCTGGACGCGGTGACCCGGCCGTTCGGGCGCGCGCTGGATCTCGGCAGCGGCGGCGGCTATCTTTCGGCGAGATTGCGGGAGCGCGGGATCGAGGTGGTCGAGGCGGACCCCGGCTTCGCCTTCGCGCGGGCCGCCGGCGGCATCCAGTGCGACGAGGATCGTCTGCCCTTTGCCGAGGGGAGCTTCGACCTGGTGGTGTCCCTGGGCGTGCTGGACAGCGTCAATGACTTGCCGGGCGCGCTGATCCTCATCCGCCGTGCGCTGAAACCCGACGGGCTATTTCTCGGCGCGTTCGCGGGCGCAGGCAGCCTGCCGCGGCTGCGTAGCGCGATGCTTGCCGCCGACGCGGCGGAGGGCGGCGCGGCGCCGCGCATTCATCCGCAGATCGACGTTCGGGCGGCGGGCGACCTCCTGACCCGCGCCGGCTTCACCTTGCCGGTGGTGGACTGCCACGGGCTCGACGTCCGCTTCCCCCACCTGCCCGCGCTGATCCGCGACTTAAGGGCGATGGGCGCCACCAATGTGCTTGCGAGCCGATCGACGCGTCCCCTCGGGCGCGCTGGGCTTGCGGCCGCGCTTGCGGACTTTGCCGCGCATGCCGATCCGGACGGCAAGACGGCCGAGCGGTTCGAGATCATCCACCTGCTCGGCTGGGCCCCTGCCCCTGGCCAGCCGCAGCCCGCACGGCGGGGCAGCGGGAAGGTCTCGCTCGCGGAGGCGCTGAAGGCTCGGTAGCGGGTTTCAAGCGCCGAGCAGTTTCTCCAGCATCGCAACGAGCGGGATGTCGGCGGGCGGCATCGGCAGCGACGGCATTTCGCCAAGGGCCGTCCAGCGCAGCGCCTCCGCGTCCAGCGCCTGGGGCGTGCCCGCCCACGCGTGGCAGAGATAGAGAAGAAGAAGCATGTGCCGCCCTCCATTATCCGCGCTTGCAAACGGACCGGGGAGCAGCGCTGCTTCAGCGACCTCAATGCCGAGTTCCTCGGCCAGCTCGCGGACCAGGGCGGCTTCGGGACTTTCGCCGGGTTCCACCTTCCCGCCGGGAAATTCCCACAAGCCGGCCATGGCGCGTCCCGCGGCGCGGCGCTGCAGCAATATGCGGCCATCGGTGCCGATCAACGCGGCGGCGACTACGGTGAAGCTTTCGGCGCTGCCCAGTGTGTGCCTCCTAATGGTTCTTTAACACCCGGAAGCGTAGCCACCGGAACGGCTGGATGCCTCTCGTTCCCGGGGGTAGGAACAATGCGCACTTTTTGGAAGCTGCTCCGCGACAGGAAAGCAGCCACCGCGATCGAATATGGGATGATCGTGGCGTTCATCGCGATCGCCGCCATGGGCGCTATCATATCCTTCGGAGGCCGGACGAACTCCATGTGGAACAAGGTTTCGCAGAACGTCGCCGACAATATGTGAGGCGCCAGAAGAAACTTTTCGGCGCTAACGTTTTGGAAACTTCCTCACCGTAGAAACCATTGCTGCCGCCCAACACCAAATAGGGGGCAACGGAAGTGTGGACTTCCAAAGCTTTGGAAACAGGAGACCAGACATGCAGAAGATTCGTAACTTCGTAAAGAACAACAAGGGCGCGACGGCCATCGAATATGGCCTGATTGCAGCCCTCATCGCCGTCGCCATGATCACCGCCGTGACCAAGGTCGGCACCAAGGTCGGTGGCACCTTCAACACCGCCGCGAACAGCATGAACTAAGCCGACGATTAATCAGGCAACCAGCCGGGGCGGCGGAACCAAGGTTCCGCCGCCCCTTCTGTTTTGCGCCGCGTGCTACGAGGCTGCGCGGGTGCCGTAGACCACCAGCTTCACGCGCTGGCCGGGTGTCAGCACCGAGTTGGCGCCCAGGGCATTCAGCACCCGGAAGCGCTCCACCTTGAGATCGTTATAGGCCATCCGGCCCGCCAGGCTCTGCACCGTATCCCCCCGCGCCACCGTTATGATGTCGATTATCCGCGGCCGAATCGCCGCCGCTTCCGACGCGCTAATCCGTCCAATCGACTGAACCATGGACGTGAACGGGCCAAGCCCGGCGCCGGCGGGCGTGATGATCGCGAAATGGTAGGCGCTCGTCGAGCTCCACTGATAGGCGAAGATCGTGAGATCCACCTGGCCGTTCTGAGTTGCGACACGTGCCGTCGAATAGGCCGCCGGAATGCCGTTTACCGTGGTGCTGCGCGGCTGGGTGTAGTTGACCTGGGCCTGCGCGCCGGCGACCGCCTTGAACGCCTGAGCGATGTAATTGCCAAGATCGCCGCTGAACGCACCGCCGGCAAATTGCGCCTGACCGCCCTGGCCGACGATACTGACCGCGCTTGCGCCGTTCTGCATGCCGTAGCCGTCGGGCACCGCGAATCGCAGGCGCAGATCCGGGTGGGTGAAGGTGCGGCCGTCGATCACCCCCTGCTTGGGATCGTCATCGACCATCAGGCCATCGATCTGGGCAAGGAACTGGTCCCGGTTGCGGAGGCCTCTGCCCACCTTGCCGGTCTTCTGTGCCTGCTGGTTGGCGCGGGTCACCCGGTCGGCGCTAAGCGGGTGAGTGCGCGCCCAGCTTGGCGTCGAGCGCTCGTCCTTGTTGCCGGCGGCTCGCGATTCGAGTGACGTGGCGGACCCGAGCGAGGCTAGGAAAGTGGCCGAAGCGGTCGGATCGTAGCCGGCAGCGGCGATGTAGCGCACTCCGAAATCGTCGGCCTCGAACTCCTGCTTGCGCGAATAATTCAGGAACAGTCCCTGTCCTACCTGGCCGGCAAGCTGACCGATCTGGCTGGAGCCGGTGACGATGGCAGCTCCAACCGACAGGATCTGGCTGAAAATGCCCGCGCGCGTGCGTTCCGAGCTGTGTCGGGCGGCGATATGGCCCGCTTCGTGGCCGAGCACCGACGCAAGCTCGGCCTCGTCGTTCATCAGACCGAGTAGCTGGCGGGTGATGTAGAGGTAGCCCCCCGGCACCGCGAACGCGTTCATCACCGGCGAGTTCAAGGTGGTGATCCGGAATGCGTTGCCGCCGCCCTGGATATTGCTTTGCGCCGTCACGCGGGACCCGACCGAGCGAACATAGGCGGCGCGTGTGCCGGTTTCCTCGCCGCCGAATTGTTCAACGATCTGCGGGTGGTTCTTGGCCGCCTCGGCCGAGGTGCTCTGCGAGATCGAGCGGGTCTTGCCCGTCTGGGCGGGGCTGGCGGTGGCCGCGCCGATCGCAAGCAGCGAGGCGCAGAACGTGAGCAATGTCCTGGACGTCATGGCGGAAAACTCCTGTTACGCAAACGAAACCGTCGCGTGTTGAACACAGGAGCAATGAAGCCGGTTCCGCCAAGGACCGGCGCCGGCGTCAGCCGATGGCGAGGAACTTGGCGCGACGCTCTGTGAGGAGCTGATCGGGGGACAGAAGCGAGAGCGCATCGAGCTCCTCGCCGAGCGCCCGGCCCAAGGCGGCGATCGCTTCTTCCGGCCGGCGGTGGGCTCCGCCCATAGGCTCCGGCACGATCCGTTCGATCACGCCCAGCGCCTTCAAGTCCGCGGCGGTGACCTTCATCGCTTCGGCGGCGTCGGCGGCACGCTCGGCGGTGCGCCACAGGATGGTGGCGCAGCCTTCGGGGGAGATCACCGCGTAAACCGCATGTTCGAGCATCAGCACGCGGTTGGCGGCGGCGATGGCGATTGCGCCGCCGGAGCCGCCTTCGCCGACGATGGCGGCGACCAGCGGCACCTTGAGCGACAGGCAGCGCTCGGTGGAGCGGGCAATGGCCTCCGCCTGGCCGCGCTCTTCCGCCTGCACGCCCGGGAACGCGCCGGCGGTGTCGACCAGGGTGATAACGGGAAGGCCGAAACGGTCGGCGAGCTCCATCAGGCGGATCGCCTTGCGATAGCCTTCGGGCTTGGCCATTCCGAAATTGTGGCGAAGGCGGCTTGCCGTGTCGTCGCCTTTTTCGTGGCCGATCACCACCACTTTGCGTGTCCCCAGCCGGCCGAGGCCGCCGACGATCGCCTGATCCTCGCCGAAATTGCGGTCACCGGCGAGCGGCATGAAGTCGTCGATCAGCCCGGCGACATAATCCTTGAAGTGGGGCCGGTCCGGGTGACGGGCGACCTGGGTCTTCTGCCAGGGCGTGAGCTTCGCGTAGGTTTCGCGCAGCATCTTGTCGGACTTCGCCTGCAACCGGTCGATGTCGCCGTCGATGTTGAGCTCGCTGCCTTCGGCGGTTTCACGCAGCTCCTCGATGCGGGAATCGAGTTCGGCGACGGATTTTTCGAAGTCGAGATAGGTGGCCATAAGAGGGGCGGGTGCTAAGCGTCGCGGCGGCGCGCGTCAACGAGCGGATGGCGGCTGTTGACCAGCTCCACCAGCCGCCGGCTGTCGACATGGGTGTAGATCTGGGTGGTGGCGATGTCGGCGTGGCCGAGCAGGAGCTGAAGCGCGCGCAGGTCCGCGCCGCCTTCCAGGAGGTGGGTGGCGAAGGCGTGACGCAGAACGTGGGGGCTGACGCGCTCGGGCGGGATGCCCGCGGCGGCGGCGAGTTCCTTGATCATCTGATAGAGGCGGACCCGGCTGAGGTGCTTCTTGCCGGAGGGAAAGAGCCAGAGGCTGTCGCGGGGGACAAAAGCCGCCCATTCGGCGACGGCCCCGCGGGCGCGGTCGGAGATCGGGACGAGGCGTTCCTTGTCGCCCTTGCCGCGGAGGATCAGGAAGGGTTGGCCGGGGCGAACGGCGTGGCGCGGCAGGGAGACGAGTTCGGTTGCACGGAGGCCGGATCCGTAGAGCAGTTCAACGAGGGCGGTGAGACGCAGCGGCGCGGGGCCGGGATCGTCTGCGCGGCGGCGGTCGAGTTCGGTGAAGAGCTTGTCGACGGCGCGGTGATCGAGGATCTTGGGCAGCGGGCGGGCGGCGGACGGACGTGGGAGGGCGGCGGACGGGTCGTCGCTGCGCATCTTCTCGTCATGGAGAAACGCGAAGAATCGGCGCAGCGCCGCGGCTTTGCGCGACACGGTGGCGCGGGCGAGCGGGAGCCAGGCGTCTGAGAGGCTGCGCAGGTCGTCAGGCGTCGCGGCGGCAAGACGGCCGCCGAGCAGCTCGGAGGCGCCGCGCAGGTCCGCTTCGTAGGCGAGGAGGGTATTGCGGGCGGCGCCGGCCTCGGCAGCCATCATCTCGAGGAAGGCGCCGATCAGCCGCCTGTCCTCGCCGGGGCCGGTCACAGCCGGGTCATCGCCTCGGCGGCGATCATCCGCGCTTCGTGGTCGAGGCCGACTTCGCGAAGCGCGCGGATGATCTGAAAGAAGTGGTGGGGCGGAACCCCCTTCCAGCTCGGCGTCTGCATGGCGGTCGCGGCAAGCAGCGCAACGGTAGCGGGCTGGCGCTGGCGTGCGGCGAGCGCGATCGCCTGGCTCCAGCGGTCGCGCGGGGTGGGATCGACGCCGAGTTCGGCCGGATCCCCGTAGCGGCCGAGGCCGGCAAGCGCCGCGGCGAGCATCTGGCCGTGATGCCCGCCGAATCGATCCGCCACCGCTTCCACCTGGCTTGCGCCAAGATCGACCGATGGGCGCGGCGTCGCGACCGCGAGGATCGACCAGGCGCGGTCGCCCTCGTCCCCCATCTCGTCGACGATCGCACCCCAACGGGCGGCGGGCCGTTCGAAGCCGGCGGCGATCATCGAGGCGACGAGATCGTCGGCACGCTTGGCCTGCTCTTCGGAAGGCGCGATTCCGGCGGCGGCGGTGGAGGTAAGGAGCAAGCGGCCGTAGCGCTCGCCAAGCGACTCCTCGTTCCAAAGGCCGCGCATCGCATCCATCCGGGCATCGACGGTGTTCGCCACATAGGCGCGGCGCAGGCGGCCGGCGATCGTGTCCTCCAGCTCCGACGCGTCGGTGGCGTCGGCGAGGAGGCTGTACATTTCCACAAGGGCGGCGTGCGAGAAGACACCGGCCACCGCGGCAGCATGGGCGGCGCGAGTGCGGTCGGCCAGCGGGATCATCGGCGCGCGCGCCTGCCATGCCCAAACGTGCGGGCCGGTCTGATTCATCAGCGCGTCGGGCACCTTGAGGCCGGTCGCGCCCGCCAGACCGAAGCGCCAGGTGTTGAGATCGCCGACGCCTTCCCACTGAATGGTCACTGCGCGGCGGGTGTTGGCCCCTGCCCCGACCACCTTTTCGGCGAGCAGGAGATCGATGTCGCCCGCGCCAACGCGGCGGCGCTGCCCGTCGATGAGTTGGCTGGCACGCGAGGCGTTGCCTTCCAGCGCTGCGCACATTGCCTCGGCGAGCGGCCAATAAGGCTGCGGGCTGACTTTGCGGCCGGGGCCGATGAGCGGGCACAGAGCCGCGGGATCGGCGGTGGCGAGCGCGGTCTGCACCGCGACGGAGAACATGCGCGGGGTGAAAGCGTCGACATCCACCGCCTGGACGAGGGCGCGGGCGGCGTCCGCCTCGCCCATGCGCAGCAGCAGCCAGGCGCGCTCCGCCACCCAATCGACCTCATTGATCATGCGCGGCGCGGGCGCCCGGGTAAGCAGGGCGCGGCGAAGCAGGATCGACCCCCAGCGCGAGGGCAGCGGCGCGTCGATCCGGCCCATCAGGCTGGCGAGCAGGCGGCCGTGGGCGTTTCCCCAGGCATCGACGCCGAGGCCGCCATTGCCGTCGTCCAGCATGCCGACGATGTTTGTCGGGCGGCGGGATTCGTCGGGTATCTCGATCGGCGGCGGCAGGTTCTGGGCGGCGGCGAGGGCTTCCAGATCTTCCGCTGCGGAGTCTTCGATCAGGGGGGCGTCGCTGATCGAGACGCCGCGTCCCTCGCCGCTTGCCGGCGAGGGCGGCGTTGCTTCGGGCTCGGCCACATTGGCGGGCTCGGGGGTTTCCTGCTTGGGCTCCGGCGCGGGCGTTCCGGGATCGCCGAAGCCGGGCGGAAGCTCCGATTCGGCGGCGCCGTCGCGCTGACCGGCAGCGGGCAAGGCGAAGGCGAGACCAGCAACCCCCGCCAGAAGCAGGAGTCTACCCCGCCAGCGCTGCATTGGTCACATCCTGCTCCATGCGCTGGGTCGGCACCTCGGTGCTCACCGTGGAGGCGTAGATCAGGAACCCGATCAGCAGGACGAGGAGGGTGAGGAGGATCATCGGAAGCGGCGACTTGCGGCGGCGCGCCGGAGCGAATGTGGATCTGCTACGCATGGCGGCCTTTTGCCCGACGACCCGCCCTTATGTATAGCCCCCGCCGCATGGCCGACGCGTTTCCCATTCCCGATCGCTGCATCGTGCTTGTCGGGCTGATGGGCGCCGGCAAGTCCACGGTCGGCCGGCGGCTGGCCAAGCGGCTTTCGCGCGCCTTCATCGATAGCGACGACGAAATCGAGAAAGCGGCCGACCGCTCCATTTCCGAAATATTCGATTCGTTCGGCGAAGCGAGCTTCCGCGACGGTGAGCGGCGGGTGATCGCCCGGCTGCTCGGCGGCCCACCTAAGGTGATCGCCACCGGCGGCGGCGCCTTCATGGACCCGGTGACGCGGGCGCTGATCCTGGAAAAATGCGTGGCGGTGTGGCTGGATGCGGATATTCCGACGCTTGCCGAACGGGTGACGCGGCGCGATCACCGGCCGCTGCTGCGCGACAAGGATGCGGCGGAAGTTCTCGAAAGTCTCGCGCAAAAGCGCCGGCCCTTTTATGCCGAAGCCCATATCCACATCCGAAGCGAGGCGGTGCCGCACGAAAGAGCGGTGGACATGATCCTGGCGGCGCTGGCGGAAAGAGGGACGCAGTGAAGACGATCGAGGTTGCGCTTGGAACGCGCTCTTATCCGATCCTAATCGAGAACGGCCTGCTCGACCGGGCCGCCGAGGCGCTTGCGCCGTTCGCGCGCGGCGGGCGGCTGGTGGTGGTCGCCGACGAGCAGGTCTGGGCTGCACAGGGCGCGCGGCTGCGGGCGAGCGGATTGGCGCTGGAGGTGGTCACCGTTCCCACGGGCGAGCGGAGCAAGAGCTGGGGCGAGCTGGAGCGGCTTGTAAATCGGCTGCTGGCGCTTGAGGTTGAGCGCTCCGACCACCTGATCGCCTTTGGCGGCGGGATGATCGGCGATCTGACCGGCTTTGCCGCATCGATCCTGAAGCGCGGCTGCCATTATGTGCAGGTGCCGACGACCCTGCTCGCCCAGGTTGATAGTTCGGTTGGAGGCAAAACCGCGATTAATGCGGGCGCCGGCAAGAACATGGTCGGCGCGTTTCACCAGCCGGCGGCGGTGCTGATCGATCCTTCAACGCTGGAGACGCTGGACCCGCGGCAGCTCAGGGCGGGCTATGCCGAGGTGGTGAAATACGGGCTGATCGGTGACCCCGCATTCTTCGTCTGGTGCGAGGAGAATGCGGCGGCGCTGCTGGGCGGGGATGTCGAGGCGCGGGTGCATGCCATCGAGACCTCGGTGCGGGCCAAGGCGGCGATTGTCGGGGAGGACGAACGAGAGCTGAGCGGACGGCGGGCGTTGCTCAACCTCGGCCATACGTTCGGCCACGCCTTCGAGGCGGAGGCGGGATTTTCGGATCGGTTGCTGCATGGCGAGGCGGTGGCGCTTGGGATGGTGCTGGCGTTCCGCTTCTCGGCAGAGCGGGGGCTTTGTTGGGTGAGCGACGCCGAGCGGGTGGAGGCGCATCTTGCCTCGGTCGGGCTGCCGGTGCGGCCGAAGATCGGGAGCCCTGCCGCGCTCGTCGCGCACATGGCACAGGACAAGAAGAAGAGCGGCGGCCGGGTGCCCTTCATCCTGGCACGCGGAATTGGCGAGGCGTTCGTGGATCAGTCGGTGGAGCTGGCCGAGGTCGAGGCGTTCCTGTCGCGCGCTTCGGGCTGAGGGTCTCCGGCCTCTTCCTGCTCGTCGATCTGGTTGTCGGGCGCGAACATGCTTTCCTTCATCGCGTGGAGGTCCCCCGACTCGGTTTGATGATGAAGCCGCTCGCGGTCGCGGTCGCGATATTCCTGCTCGACGCGACGCGCTTCCTCCTCGTCGTCCAGGAACAGAGTGAGCGCTTCGCGGCCCATGAGGGTGGCCGATTCGAACACCTCGCGAACCGTGCATTTGAGGTCGAGCGGTGCCAGCTCCATCAGGTGGACCCGGTCGAAGGCACGGACGAATACCGCGGCTTGGGGGAAGGCTTCGAGGATCGGCTCGAGCTTGCGGGCGGTGAGATCGTTGCCGTCGATGCAGAACAGCAGGGCCTTGGCGTCCCCTGCCCCGGCGATGCGGAGAAGATCGAGGCGGGTGCCGTCCCCATAATAGACCTTTGATCCGAAGGTGCCGGCGAGCTCGATCTGGCTGGGCTTGGAGTCGATCAGGGTGACGCCGATGCCCTTGGCCATCAGCATCTGGGCGACCGTCTGGCCGAAGCGGCCGTAACCGATGACGATGGTGCGGGTGTCGTCGCTGTTCTCGGGGCCCTCAAGATCGCGCCCCGCGTTGATCGCGCCGCGGCGATCGAGCCAGGCGTTGAGCTTCATCAGGAACGGCGTGGTCGCCATTGAGAGGGTAACGACGGCGGTGAACAGGCTTGCCGCGGTGGGTTCGACCAGGCCGGCCGATTCGGCGCCGCCGAACAACACGAAGGCGAACTCGCCGCCCTGGCTGAGCAGCAGGCCGAGCTTCAGCGCGGGCCGGTTTGCGATGCCGAACAATCGGGCGAGGCCGAACAGCACGCCGGCTTTGACCGTGATCAGGGCCGCCGCCATGCCGATCACGAACAGCGGATTGTCGGCGATGACGTCGAGGTCGAGCGACATGCCGATGGCGACGAAGAACATGCCGAGCAGCAGCGAGCGGAACGGATCGATGTCCGCTTCGAGCTCGTGCCGGTAGGGCGAATCGGCGAGCATCACGCCGGCGATGAAGGCGCCGAGGGCGGTGGAAAGGTGGAGGTATTCCATCACCGCGGCGCTGGCGAGGACGATGAACAGGCCCGCGACGATGAACAGCTCTTTCTCGGCGATGCGGCCGACCAGGCGGAACAGCGGGTTGATGAGATAATGGCCGGCGGCGACGAGGCCGATAATCGCGCCGACGGTGTAGAGGCCGAGTTCGAGGCCGGTGGGCGTGTCGGGGCTTGCGGGGACTCGCGACAGGACGGCGATGATCGTGATCAGGGGAACGATCGACAGGTCCTGGAAGAGCAGAACGGAGAAGGCGCGCTCGCCGGCGCCGGTGTTGATGTCGCCCGAGGCGCGCAGGCTCGGCAGCACCTGGGCGGTGGAGGAGAGCGCCAGCGGCAGGCCGATCGCCAGGGAGGCGCCGAAGCTGAAATCGGTGAACATGAAGAGCAAGGCGCTGATCGCCACGCCGGCGATGGTGACCTGGAGCAGGCCGAGGCCGAAGATGTCCTGCTTGAGCCGCCACAGCCGGCTCGGGTGGAGTTCGAGGCCGACCAGGAAGAGGAGAAGCACGATTCCGAAATCGGCGATGTGCAGGATCTCTTCGGGTGCGCCGATGAGGCCGAGGCCGTCCGGGCCGATCAGCGCGCCGGCGACTAGGTAGCCGAGCACCGCGCCGAGGCCGAAGCGGCGGAAGGTCATCACGAAGACCATCGCCGCGCCGAGGATGATGACGCCGTCGCGAAGCAGCAGGGCCGCGGCCTGGCTGGTTTCCTGTTCCATCAGGCTGCGTCCGCGCGCGCCGTCGCCCGCTCGGCGGCTTCCGCGGCGGCTTCGAAGGCGAGGAGGATGGAAGCGTGGCGGGCGGCGAACGGGCGCGCCTCGGCGAACAGGGTGAGGCCGGGCCAGGTGCCGGGGTCGGCGCATTCGCCCCTCAGGTAGGCGGCGAGAGCGTCGCGGGCGGCGGCGAGATCGGCGGCGGTGGCGCCGAGGGCGTGGGTGCCCATGAGCGCGGCGGAGGCCTGGCCGAGCGCGCAGGCCTTCACTTCCTGGCCGAGGGCGGAGACCCTCCCCTGCCCGTCCAGCACCACGTCGACGACGACGCGGCTACCGCAGACCGGGGAGCGTTTTTCCGAGGTGGCCTGGGGCGCGGCGAGGCGGCCCAAATGGGGGATGGAGGCGGCGAGGCGGAGGATGTCGCGATTGTAGAGGGTGGTGGGCACGGGGCGCCTATAGATTGAGGTTAAGCGCGGCGCCAGCTTGTGCCTTGCGGCCCGTCCTCCAGAATGATCCCTTCGGCGGTAAGCTCCGCGCGGATGCGGTCGGCCTCGGCGAAGTTGCGGCTTTTCTTGGCTTCGCTGCGGGCGGCGACGAGGGAGTCGATGCGGCTGTCGCCTTCGCCCTGGAACCAGGCCGAGTGGGTTTGTTCGAGCAGGCCCAGGAGCTGAGCGGAGGCTTTCAGCACCGCCGGATCTTCGATCGCGGCGAGGCGGGAGAGCGCAAGCGGCGTGTTGAGGTCGTCGGCGAGCGCTTCAAGAAAGCTTTGATCCGCCTCCCCTGCTTCGGCCTCACCAGCGGCGCGGTAAAGGCGGTCGAGGGTTGCCTTCGACTGGGCGACGAGCTGGTCTGACCATTCGAGCGGCTGGCGGTAGTGCGCGGACAGCAAAGCGAGGCGCAGCGTCTCGCCCTTGTGGCCCTGCGCCAGCAGGTCGGCGACGGTAACGACGTTGCCGAGGCTCTTCGACATCTTCTCCGCGCCGGCCATGGAAAGAAAGCCGTTGTGGAGCCAGTAGCGGGCGAGCGGGGCGCCTGCGTGGGCGCAGCGGCTTTGGGCGAGTTCGTTTTCGTGGTGGGGGAAGATGAGGTCGAGCCCGCCGCCGTGGATGTCGATGGTTTGCCCAAGGTGCTTCTCGATCATAGCCGAGCATTCGATGTGCCAGCCCGGGCGGCCGCGGCCCCAGGGGCTGTCCCAGCCAATCACGTCTTCCGGGGACGGCTTCCAGAGGACGAAATCGGCCGGGTCCTTTTTGTAAGAGGCGATTTCGACCCGGGCGCCGGCGATCATTGCGTCGCGATCTCGGCGGCCAAGGGCGCCGTAGCCGGGATCGGAGGGGACGTTGAAGAGGACGTGGCCGTCGGCCTCGTAGGCGTTGCCGGTCTCGACTAGGCGGGCGATCATGGCGACCATCTCGGTGACCGTCTCAGTGGCCTTGGGGGCGAGATCGGGCCGGCGGACGCCGAGCGCGCCCATGTCGGCGAGGTAGAAATCCTCGAAGCGGCGGGTGATGACCGACGGATCGACGCCCTCGGCGCGGGCGGCCTCGATGATCTTGTCGTCCACGTCCGTGACATTGCGGGCATAGACCACGTTCTGCTCGCCGTAGGTGTGACGGAGCAGACGGGAGAGGGTGTCGAACACGACGGCGGGGCGGGCGTTGCCGATGTGGGCGCGGCTGTAGACGGTGGGGCCGCAGACGTAGAGCGTCACCCGTGCGGGATCGGCGGGGGTGAAGTCGCGCTTTTCGCGGGCCATGGTGTCGTGGAGGCGGATCCCGGTCATTGCGCGCTGTTGCCGCGTGTGACGGTCGGGGTCTTCTCGCGGTATTTTGGGTCCGTCGGGGTGCCGCGGCGCCAGGCGACGAATTCGACGATCGCGTTGCCACTGGCGTAGAGCAGGGGATAGGTGCGCGAGCTTGCCATCCATTCGGGGCGCTGAGCGGTGCGGCCCCAGATCGTGTCGTAGACGAGGTTGGCGGCGAGATAGGCCAGGGTGGCGAAGATCAGTCCCTTCAAGGCGCCGAAGCCGGAGCCGAGGATTCGGTCGACCGGGCCGATCACCGACTTGCGAACGCCGCCCCCGATGCGCCTGGCGACGAGCTTGCCGATGATGAAGGTGATGCCGAACACCAAAGCGAAGGCGAGCACGGCCGCGCCGGAGGGGGTGCCGACGGCGCCGGTGAGGGCGTTGGTGACGGGGGCGTGGAAGAGCTTCAGGAAGACGATTGCGACGATCCACGAGGCGAGGCTCAGCACTTCGCCGGCGAAACCCTTGAACCAGCCCTGCACCAGGCCGCCGCCGACCAGGAGAAGCACGATGATGTCGAGCGCAGTCATGCTGCAACTGCTAACGGGAGTTTATGGCGAGGGGAAGGCGTGTGCGGCCGCTCCCCTCCCTGAAAGGGAGGGGTTAGGGGTGGGTCAGCGAAGCGGCGGCTCGATGCCGCCGGTTCGCTGCAAAGGCGGCTTCGCCCGCATCGAGCGGGCTCACCCGCACCCACCCCTTCCCCCTCCCTTTCAGGGAGGGGGAACAGGTCACCGCCCCAGCACATGATCCACCACGTCGCGCAGGGTGCGGAAGGACGTCAGCGACATGGCGCTTGGGTCTTCCTTGAGGGAGGCGGGCACCAGGGCGCGGTCGAAGCCGAGTTTGGCGGCTTCCTTGAGGCGGAGGCCGCCGTGGGCGACCGGGCGGATTTCACCGGAGAGCGCGACTTCGCCGAAGGCCACGGCTTCGGCGGGGACCGGGCGTTCGGACAGGGCAGAGACCAGGGCCGCGGCGACGGCGAGGTCGGCGGCGGGGTCGCTGACGCGGTAGCCGCCGGCGATGTTGAGGTAGACTTCGCTGGTGGAGAAGCTGAGGCCGCAGCGCGCCTCCAGCACGGCCAAGATCATGGCGAGGCGGCCGCTGTCCCAGCCGACCACGGCGCGGCGCGGGGTGGCGCCACTGGCGAGCCGGACGGTGAGGGCCTGGATTTCGACCAGTACGGGACGGGTACCTTCGAGGGCGGGGAAGACGACGGCGCCGGAAACCGCCTCGCCGCGGTGGGTGAGAAACAAAGCGGAGGGGTTGCCGACTTCGTCGAGGCCGCCCTCCCCCATCGAGAAGACGCCGATCTCGTCGGTGCCGCCGAAGCGGTTCTTGGCGGCGCGCAGGATGCGGTAGAGATGGCTTCGCTCGCCCTCGAAGGAGAGAACGGTGTCGACCATGTGCTCCAATACCCTCGGGCCGGCGATCGAGCCGTCCTTGGTGACGTGGCCGACCAGGACCAAGGCGGCGCCGCTTTCCTTGGCGTAGCGGATCAGCTCGCCGGCCGAGGCGCGGACCTGGCTGACGGTGCCGGGGGCGCCCTCGATCAGATCGGAATGCATGGTCTGGATCGAGTCGATCACCAGCAAGGCGGGGGGCGGGCCGTCGCCGAGCGTGGTGAGGATGTCGCGCACGGAGGTTGCGGCGGCGAGCTTCACCGGGGCGGAGCCGAGGCCGAGGCGGCGGGCGCGCAGGCGCACCTGGTCGGTGGCTTCCTCTCCCGAGATATAGGCGACGGCAAGGCCGCGCTCGGCGATGCGGGCGGCGGCCTGGAGGAGCAGGGTCGACTTGCCGATGCCGGGATCGCCGCCGATCAGGGTTGCCGAGCCGGCGACGATGCCGCCGCCCATCGCGCGGTCGAACTCACGGATGCCGGTGGACATGCGCGGCGGCAGGGTGACCTCGGCGTCGAGGCCGACCAGTTCGATGGCCCGGCCGCCGCCGCGCAAATTGTGGCGGGCGGAGAAAGTGGTGACGGCGGCGGCGCCGGCATCCTCGACCAAAGTGTTCCATTCGGAGCAATCGGGGCACTGGCCGACCCAGCGGCTCTGCACCGAGCCGCAGGCCTGGCAGACATATCTCTTCTTCGGCTTCACCATCGGGGGAGGCGTAGCGGGTGGCGAGGCGGGGCGGAAGCGGGCGAGAATTGACGAAGTGAGTGCGTTGGCTGGGGAATTGCGTCCATTCTGTCAAAACGGGCTGGAGGGTATGCGGCGGCGGGGCGGCGGGGGTTCGACAAAAAAAGACGGACGCGAATCATCGTCGGAACGTATCATGAACAATGTCATGTAGGAAAGTGGCATCAATTTGCATCGTCATGCCGGACTTGATCCGGCATCCACCTTCTTCTCCCTTCCACCGTCCCACGAGCAAGAAGGTGGACCCCGGATCAAGTCCGGGGTGACGGCTGTGGCGATCGCGACGAAGTGCGGAACGCCTGCCCTCCCGTCGCATTCTCCTTGGGCCACCAGTGGAGAGTAAAAGTGTTTATCCAGATTCGTGCCGACAACCAGGTTCCAAGCGACAACGATCGCGACACCCGCCTCGAGGAGCAGATCAAGCAAAGGCTTGCCCGCTTCGAGGGGCGGATCACCGATGTCGAAGTGCATATGTCCGACATTAACGGGCCGCGCGGCGGCAATGCGGACAAGCGCGCAAGCATGGAAGCGCGGGTGAACGGCATCCAGCCCGTCGCGGCGATCGACGAGGGCGACACGTATGAGCGCGCGGTGATCGGGGCGGCGAAGAAGGTGGTGCGGGCGCTCGACCACCAGCTCGGCAAGCTGACCGACCGCAAGGGCCACTGAGGAAGCGGTTGCGCGGGCGGCGCGGCGCGGCCAAGAGCGGCGGCGATGATCCGCGTCGCCAGCTACAACATGCGCAAAGCGATCGGCACCGACCGGCGACGAAAGCCGGAGCGGACGATCGATGTCCTGAACGAACTGGGCGCCGACGTGATCGCGCTGCAGGAAGCCGACCGCCGCTTCGGCGCGCGGGCGAGCGCGATCCCCCTGCCCCTGCTGGAGCAGCATAGCGACTACAAGGCGGTGGCTTTCGAGGCGCGGGAGGGCAGCATCGGCTGGCACGGCAATGCCATCCTGGTCCGCAAGGAGGCGGAGGTGCTGGACCAGGCGCTGGTGCATATTCCTTCGCTGGAACCGCGGGGCGCGGTGCTGGCCGATGTGCGGCTGCGCGGCGAGGATGTGCGGGTGGTGGGAATGCACCTCGACCTTTCCGGGCTGTGGCGGCGGAAGCAGGCGGTTGCGATCATGGAGGCGCTGCACGCTCGGGCGGCGGCGATGCCGGCGGTGCTGATGGGCGATTTGAACGAGTGGAGTTTGCGGGGCGGGTGTTTGAAGGACTTCGCCGAGGCGTGCAGTTTCGCGGAGTGCGGGAAGAGTTTCCACGTGCGGCGGCCGGTGGCGCGGCTCGACCGGATCATGGTGACCGGCGGCTTCGAAGTGGCTGAGTGCGGCGTGCATGAGAGCGCCAAGGCGAAGCGGGCGAGCGATCATTTTCCGATCTGGGCGGTGTTGCGGAGGGGGTGATTAAGCCCCTCCCCCCTCGGGGGGAGGGGTTGGGGAGAGGGGTGCGAGCGAGGCGGCTCGATGCCGCCTCGTTCGCCTTGCAGGATCGGTGCAGGCCCTGAGCTTGGGCTGGGACTCCCCCTCTCCCCAACCCCTCTCCCCGGAGGGGAGAGGGGCTTTTTTAGCGGCGCGGGTTGCCCTGGGTTTCTATGCTGTTGTTGGACATTGCGTCGCTGCCCGGCTCGGCGGGCGGCGCGGCGGCGGGTTTTGTGTCGAGCTCCAGCCAATCGCGCTGGGGCAGGCGGTAGAGCATGTCCATGACTTCGATCTCCAGCCCCCAGGGCTTGCCTGAGGAGCCGTTCCACAGCGCGACGACGCCGGTCTTGCGCTCGGGATCGTACATGACCAGCGAGCGGTAGCCGCGGACGCCGCCGTGGTGGCCGATGACCCGGTGGCCGGCATAATCGTAGTTGCGCCAGCCCATGCCGTAGGCGGCGGTGTTGATGCGTTCGCGGAACTTGCGCATCCGGCGAAGCTCGCCGGGGGTGGAGGCGCGCGGGGCGCGGACCATTTCCAAGGCTTTTTCGGAAAGGACCGCGGGTTCGAGGCCCATTTGCGCCTGGAGCCAGATGGTGAGGTCCTTGATCGAGCTGTTGACGCCGCCCGCCGCAGGAACGCTGTAATAAGGCTGGGTGACTTCGACCGGCTTCGAGCCCTTGCCGCCGACGTGCGGACGGGCCCAACTCGGCGCGCTCAGCAAGGCCTCGCGGGTCATGGTTGCCGAGGCCATGCCGAGCGGGCCGAACAGGCGCTCGCGCACTGCCTCGGCATAAGGCTTGCCGGTGACTTTCTCGACGATCTCGGACGCGGTGTCGTAGGCGACGTTCTGATACGCATGGCATTGGCCCGGAGAGCAGATCGAATTGACCATGGCGAGCTGCGAGCGGAGCAAATGCGGGTCGATGCCGTCCTCGAGCTTCGAATCGTTGGCGTGGTCGAACAGGCCAAGGCGGTGCGACATCAGGTCGGCGACGGTGGCCTTGTGCTCGTTGCCGCCGGGCAGGCGAAGGCTGGTGCCGTATTTGCTGACCGGATCGTAGAGGCCAACTTTGCCTTCCTCGGCGAGGAGGGCGATCATCACGCCGGCGACTCCCTTGGAGACGGAGGCCCAGCGGAACACGGTATCGACACGGACCGGATCGCCGGAACCGGCGACGGTTTCGCCATAACCCTTGAGGAAGCGGATCTGGCCGTTTTCGACGATGCCGACGGCCATGCCAACCATCGCACGTTCGCCGATCAGCCGTTGCAGGCGCCCATCGATGCGGGCGTAATCGAGGACGCTTTCGGGGGCGCGCTGGCGCTCCTCGATGGTGGCGAGTTGCTGGTTGGAGATGCCGAGCGAGGTGTCCGTCTCTTCGGACGGGCCGTGCACGTCGACGTGGGTCGCCGCCCATAGGAGGAAAACCAGCGCGAGCAGCGAAAGGATGATCCAGCGAAGCGCGAAACGGCGCGGCTTCTTGTTACTCGTGGCAGGCAGTTTGGTAAGCTCCCGGCAGGCCCATCATGCAGTCCGGGCCGGCGCTCGCTGTGGAGGCGCCGGCCCGGTGCATGTGACGTTTACCAGATCCTGATACGCTCTTCAGGCTTGAGGTAAAGCTTTCCGTTGGTGACGTTGAACGCCTTGTACCAAGGATCGAAGTTGCGGACCACGTTGGGGCGGACATTGCCCGGGCTGTGCGGATCGGTGGTGAGCTGCTGCTGCAGCGCCGCGTCTCGCATCTTGTTGCGCCACACCTGGCCGAAGCCCAGGAAAAAGCGCTGATCGCCGGTGTAACCGCCGATCACCTTGTCCGGCTTGCCCTTCAAGGACATCTTGTAGGCGTCGTAGGCGATGGTCAGGCCGGCGAGATCGGCCATGTTTTCGCCAAGCGTGAGCTCGCCGTTGACGTGGCTGCCGGGAAGCGGCTCATATTCGCCATATTGCTTCACGACCCGGTCGGTCATCGACTTGAACTTGGCGACGTCCTCCTTGCTCCACCATTCGGACATGTTGCCGGTGGGATCGAACTTCGAACCCTGATCGTCGAAATGATGGGTGATCTCGTGGCCGATCACCGCGCCGATCGCGCCGTAATTGACCGCGGGATCGGCGTTGGGATCGAAGAAGGGCGGCTGCAGGATTGCGGCCGGGAAGACGACCTCGTTCATGAGCGGATTGGCGTAGGCGTTCACCGTCTGCGGCGACATGCCCCATTCCGAACGATCCACCGGCTTGCCGACCTTGGCGAGCTGCCGCTGGAATTCGAACTCCTGGGCACGAAGCGCATTGCCGACCGCGTCGCCACGGACGACCCGAAGCGCCGAATAATCGCGCCACTTATCGGGGTAACCGATCTTGGGCGTGAAGGCGGCGAGCTTGGTGCGCGCCTTCGCCTTGGTGGCCGGGCTCATCCACGCGAGCTCGGTGAGGTGCTTGTCCATCGAGGCGATGAGGTTCTTGACCAGCGCGTCGGCCTTGGCCTTCGCGTCGGGCGGGAAGTAGCGGGTGACGTAGAGTTCGCCAACGGCTTCGCCCATGGTGCCGCCGACCAGATCGACGCCGCGCTTCCAGCGGTCCTTGAGCTGCGGGGTACCGGAGAGAACCTTGCCGTTGAAGGCGAAGCTTTCATCCACGAACGCCTTGGGCAGCATGCCCGCCGAACTGGCAAGGGTGCGGAAGGTCAGATAATCCTTCCAGGTCTGGATCGACTCGGACTGGACCAGCTTGGCGGCGCCGGTGAGAGCGCTCGGCGTGGTGACGATCACCTGCGGCTGCAGGTCGAGACCGGACGCCTTGAGGAACACCGGGAAATCCAGGCCCGGCATGTTCTTCGCCATCTCGGCGGCGTTCATCGGGTTGTAGAGCTTGTCGATCTGGCGCGACTCGGCGCGGGTCCAGTGCGCCTTCGCGATCTTGGTCTCGAGATCGAAGATGCGGCCTGCGCGGCCTTCCGGATCCGAGATGTTGGCGAGGCGCAGCATGTTGGCGATGTGCGCCTTGTACGCAGTGCGGACCTCGGCGAACTTCGAGTTCTTGTCGTCCAGGTAATAATCGCGGTCGGGAAGGCCGATGCCGCCCTGGCCGAGATAGACCGAGTAGACCGTGTTGTTCTTCAGGTCCTGCTCGATCGCGGCGCCGAACGGGGTCGAGATGCCGAGGCGATTCGCTTCGCCGAAGAAGCGCGCGAGATCGGTCTGGTTCTGGATGGCGTTGATCTTGGCGAAGAAGGGCTGAAGCGGGGTCAGGCCCTTCGCCTCGATCGCGGCTTCGTCCATGAAGCTGGCATACAGGTCGCCGACCTTTTGCTCGTTGGTGCCGGCGGCGGCCTTCGCCTTGGTGGAGGCTTCGATGATCTCGCGGGTGCGGGTGTCGGACAAGTCGCGCAGGATGCCGAAGCCGCCCCAGCTTGCCTTGTCGGCGGGGATTTCGGTGTTCCTGTGCCAGGTGCCGTTGACGTAATCGTAGAAATTGTCGCCCGGGTTGACCGTTTTGTCCATGCCGGTGAGATCGACGCCCCAGGTGCCGAGCTGCGGCTTGGCGGCGGACGCTTTGGCGGACTTGGCGGAGGCTGCGGAGGACTTGGCGGGCGCTGCGGCATTGGCCGGAACGGCGGCAGCGGCGAGGGCAAGAACGCCCGCGCCGCACATCATCATGTGCTTGATCATATTGGAAAAAATCCCACCCGGAGAAAGGTGGGTGCTGCTTACCCGATGAGGCGCATCATGGAAAGCGCAAAGGTGATGCGGCGCAATCTGGGCAATTGCGGGCAACGCGGCCCGGCGGCGGTTCGCGCTCAGGCGGTGCGCAGGATTTCGACGGTGACCCGAGCGGTGCCGGTGCGGACCATGCCGATGTCGCGGGCGGCGCCGAGCGACAGGTCGATCAGGCGGCTCTTGGCGAAGGGGCCGCGATCGTTGACGCGGACGATGACGTCCTCGCCGTTGGAGAGATTGGTGACGCGCAGCTTGGTGCCGAGCGGCAGCGAGCGGTGGGCGGCGGTGAGGCCGTTCGGATTGAAGCGCTCGCCGCTGGCGGTGCGGTTGCCGGCAAGTTCGTTGCCGTAATAGCTGGCGACGCCGCGGCCGATTTCCTCATAGCGCTGGAGGGCGGCTTCGGGAGCGGGAGCGGCTTCGGGAACCGCAGCGGGGGCCGGCGCGAAGATCGGGGCGGTCTGCTCGGGGAGATCGGCAACAACCTGGGCAAGAGAATCGACGCGGGCGGTGTCGGCGGTGGTAACCGCGTTGGCCGGGCCGGAGGCGGTGAGAGCCGCCAAAGCCGCAGCCACGAGTCCGTGCGTGGCGCTCTTGCGCATCGTTGCGATCATGAAGGAACCCCTTGGCCGTTGCCGTTGAGGAAGGGCTAGCCGGGTAGTTCCTTACGAGTCCCAACTGTTTCGGCGGCGAGTTGTGATTCCGGGATGAGTTGAAGTGGTTCCACGCGCACTCGACAACTCACCGCTCCGATGCCACGGTTCATCGGTGCGGGAGAAAGAATTACGGCTGGCGCTGATCTGCTACGGCGGAATCAGCCTTGCCGTATACATGCACGGCATCACCAAGGAGGTGTGGCACCTCGCCCGCGCAAGCCGGGATTTCCACCACGGAGCAGCGCCTGGGACGGGCAGCGAGGCGGTCTATCGCCGGCTGCTGGAGCGGATCGCGGCAGAAGCGAGGATCGAGCTGCGGGTGCTGGTCGATATCCTGACCGGCGCAAGCGCGGGCGGGATCAACGCCATCTTCCTGGCCCAGGCGATTTCCACCGGATGCTCGCTTGAGCCGCTGACCGAGCTGTGGCTGGAGACGGCCGACATCGACAGCCTGCTCGATCCGGAAGTGAGCGCAGTGTCGCGGCTGGCCAAGACGGCGGCAGTGCCGTTCGCCTGGGCGCTGTCGCGGCGGCGCGGCGGAACGGTGGAGCAGACAGTGGAAGCGGCACAGCGCGGCGAAGTGCGGGCCAAGCTTGCCAATTTCGTGCGCGCGCGCTGGTTTTCGCCGCCGTTTGGAGGCGCCGGGTTCACGCGGCTGTTGATCGATGCGCTTGGGGCGATGGAGGAGGCCGGCGAAGGTGCGCCCTTGCTGCCGCGGTACCAGCCGCTCGACCTGTTCGTGACGGTGACCGACTTTCATGGCCACCCCGAGAAGCTTCGGCTCAACTCGCCGGCGGAGGTGAGCGAGCGCGAGCATCGGCTGACCCTCTCCTTTCACGACGGCGGTGGCGCGAAACGGCGGCTTGCCGAGGCGCCGGAGCTTGCCTTTGCGGCGCGGGCGACGGCGAGTTTCCCGGGCGCCTTTCCGCCGTTCCAGATCGCCGAACTCGACAAGGTGCTTGCCGAGCGCGGGGTGACCTGGCCGGAGCGCAATGCGTTCCTGAGGCGCGCTTTGCCCCGCTACGCCTCGGCGCAGGAGGCGGAAGCGGCGGTGCTGATCGACGGGTCGGTGCTTGCCAATGCACCCTTCCGGCCGGCCATTCAGGCGCTGCGCAACCGGCCGGCGCGGCGGGAGGTGGACCGGCGCTTCGTGTATATCGATCCCAAGCCCGGTTCCCGCTCGGTGCGGCTGACCGGGAGCGGCAACCAGCCGCCGGGCTTTTTCGCCACCATCTTCGGCGCGCTTTCCGACATCCCGCGCGAACAGCCGATCCGCGACAATCTGGAAGCGATCGAGGGGCGAAGCTCGCGTATCCGGCGGCTCAGGCGGATCGTGGAAGCGATGCGGCCTGAGGTGGAAGCCGCGATCGAAAAGGTGTTCGGATCGACCATCCTGCTGCTCCGCCCGACGCCCAAGCGGCTCGCCGGCTGGCGGGCCAAGGCGCAGACGCTTGCGGCGCGCAACGCCGGCTATGCCTATGCCGCTTACGGGCAATTGAAGCTCTCGACGGTGGTGGAGGAGATTGCCGACGCCTTGTTCCGGCTCGGCGGCGAGAGCGGGTCTCGACACGCGGTGCGGCGGGGGGTGTGGGCGGTGGTGCGGGCTGAAGGGCTGAACGCGCCGGGTGCGATGAGTGCGGCGGGCGCGTCGGCTGACGTGGTGCTGTTCCTGCGCAACTTCGATCTGGCCTTCCGGGTGCGGCGGCTGCGCTTTCTGGCCCGGCGGATCGGCGAGGTCGCGGCGCAGGACGGAGCGCCGGCGGCGCAGGTGGAGGAAGCGCGGGAAGCGGTCTACACGCTGCTCGGCCGCTACCTTTCGGTGGCGGAGAGCAAGGCGGAGCGCTTTCCGGCGGTGGAGGACGATGCGGGGGAAGCGATGGCCGCGCTTTCCGCTTTGCTCGGCCTCAAGCAGATCGACGACGAGGCGGATGCGCTGCTCACCGAGGTGCTTGCCGCTTTCCCAAAGACGGAGCGGCGGAGCCTGATCCTCTCTTATCTTGGCTTTCCGTTTTACGACATCGCCACCCTCCCCCTCCTGCAGGGCGAAGGGCTGGACGAGTTCGATCCGGTGAAGGTGGACCGCATCTCGCCCGACGATTGCACGGCGATCCGAAAGGGCGGCGCGGCGGCGACTTTGAAGGGCATTCAGTTCAACAGCTTCGGCGCCTTCTTCAGCCGCGCCTATCGCGAAAACGACTATTTGTGGGGGCGGCTGCACGGGGCGGAGCGGCTGATCGACATCGTCGCTTCGACGCTTACCGGCGAGCAGCGGCTTGCGGCGGAAACGGTCGCCGCGCTCAAGCAGGAGGCGTTCGGGGTAATCCTTGCCGAGGAACGGCCTCGGCTCACCTCCATCCAGCCATTGTTCGACGAACTGGAAGGCCAGGTCGGCTGACGGTTGCGCAGGCGGCGCACGGGCCATAAGCAGGTACGGACAGGCACGGGAGGAGGCCCAATGCAGTTCTTGAAGATCCTCTTCTGGATCGTGCTCACCGTGCTGGTGGTGTTGTTCGCCGACGCCAACTGGGTGTCGGTGGAGGTCAAGCTTTGGGGCGGGCTGATCGCCGACGCAAAGCTGCCCATTCTCCTGTTCATGGTCTTCCTGCTCGGCCTGCTGCCCACCCTGATCATCTACCGCGCCAAGATGTGGGCGCTGCGGCGGCGGATCGAACCGCTGGAGCGCAATGCGGCCACACCGGTCGCGATTCCTGCGACGCCCGTCCCGCCGGAGGAAGCGCGGCTGGCGACCGACACCAAGGTGTGGCCGCCGGCATGAGAAGCCCGATCTTCGTCGCCATCGACACGCCCGACATGGAGCGGGCGAAGACGATCGCGATGCGGGTGAAGGGCCATGTCGGAGGGCTGAAGCTTGGCCTCGAGTTCTTCTGCGCCAACGGGCGGCACGGCATTCGGGAGATGACCGAGTTCGGTTTGCCGATCTTCCTGGATTTGAAGCTGCACGACATTCCCAACACGGTGGGCAAGGCGGTGCAGGCGCTGCGCGGGCTGGAGCCGGCGATCGTCACCGTCCATGCCGCCGGCGGGCGGGCGATGATGGAGGATGCCAAAGCGGCGGCGCCGCTCGGGACCAAGGTGGTTGCGGTAACGGTGCTGACCAGCCTGGACCGCGACGACCTTGCGGCGATCGGCGTTCCCGCCGACCCGCATGAACAGGTCGAGCGGCTGACGGAGCTGGCACGTGCGGCGGGGCTGGACGGTGTCGTTTGCTCGGGCAACGAGGTGGCCGCGGCGAAGCGGATCTGGCCGGATGGGTTCTTCGTGGTGCCGGGGGTGCGGCCCGCGAATGCGCATGCCGGCGATCAGAAACGGGTGATGACGCCAAGGGCCGCGCTGGATGCGGGCGCGTCGATCCTGGTGATCGGCCGGCCGATTACGCAGGCCGAGGACCCCGACGCGGCGGCAAGGGCGATCGAGGCGACCCTCTAAATCCTCCCCGGCACGGGGAGGGGGACCGCTCGAAGAGCGGTGGAGGGGGCCCAGCGTGGAAGCTGCACGACCGCGGGCCCCCTCCACCATGCTCCACGGGCACCCGCCAAAGTACTACTTTGGCGGGAACCCTCGCATGGTCCCCCTCCCCGTTCCGGGGAGGATACTGGACAGCCGACTGTCTCCAGTCCTATCGGCTCTCCCTGAGGAGTGACCCATGACCTGGCTGAACCGCGTCCGCAATTCGATCCCGTTTCTCCCCAAAAGGGAAACGTCGGAGAACCTTTGGCACAAGTGCCGGCAGTGCAGCGCGATGGTGTTCACCAAGGAGTGGGAGGACAATGACAGCGTCTGCCCGCGCTGCGAGCATCATGGGCGGATCGGGCCCAAGAAGCGGTTCGAGGGGATCATGGATCCCGGCTACACGGTGCTCCCCTCGCCCCAGGTGCGCGAGGATCCGCTGAAGTTCCGCGATTCAAAGCGCTACCAGGACCGGATCAAGGCGGCGCGGCAGGCGACCGGCGAGACCGACGCGCTGATGAATGCGCGCGGCACCATCGACGGCCAGCGCGCGGTGGTCGGCGTCCAGGATTTCGCCTTCATGGGCGGGTCGATGGGCCTGGCGGTTGGCGCCGCCTTCGTGGAGGGCGCGCGGGCCGCGATCCGGGAACGGGCGCCGTACATCATCTTCACCGCCGCCGGGGGCGCGCGGATGCAGGAGGGAATCCTGTCGCTGATGCAGATGCCCAAGACCACGGTGGCGATCGCCGAGCTCAAGGAAGCGGGGCTGCCTTACATCGTAGTGCTGACCGATCCGACCACCGGGGGCGTCACCGCCTCTTACGCGATGCTCGGCGACGTGCAGATTGCCGAACGGGGGGCGCTGATCGGCTTTGCCGGGCAGCGGGTGATCGAATCGACGATCCGCGAGAAGCTTCCGGAAGGGTTCCAGCGGGCGGAGTATCTGCTGGAGCACGGCATGCTCGATATGGTGGTGCACCGGAAGGACCTGCGCGAGACGCTGGCGCGGCTGATTTCCTATCTGGTGCCGGACGAGAAGCAGGCGGCGTGATGAAGCCCTCTCCCCCCGGGGAGAGGGTTGGGAGAGGGGCAGTGCCTGAGCTTTCCCGACCCGCGCGGACCGGCTTCCGACTCCCCCTCTCCCCGGCCCTCTCCCCAGAGGGGAGAGGGAGGTAATGGATTACGCGGTATCCGATCACGCGGGCGTGCAGCGGCAGCTTGACCGGCTCGCCCACCTTTCGCCGGGCGCGGATGTGTTGGGGTTGGAGCGGATTGCCGCTTTGCTGGCGCGGCTCGGCAACCCTGAGCGCAGCCTGCCGCCGGTGTTTCATGTCGCCGGAACCAATGGCAAGGGTTCGACCTGCGCGTTTCTGCGCGCGGCGATCGAGGCGTCGGGGCTCACAGCGCATGTGTATACGAGCCCGCATCTGGTGCGGTTCAACGAGCGCATTCGCATTGCCGGCAAGCTGATCGAGGACGAGCTGCTGGCCGAGTTGCTGGAGGAGGTGCTCGGCATTGCAGGGGACATTGGGCCCAGCTTCTTCGAGGTGACTACGGCGGCGGCGTTCCTCGCCTTCGCCCGCACCCCCGCGGATGCCTGCATCGTGGAGGTCGGTTTGGGCGGGCGACTGGATGCGACCAACGTCATCCCCGATCCGGCGGTGTGCGGGATCGCGCAGCTTGGGCTCGACCATCAGCAGTTCCTCGGTGCGACTTTGCCGGGCATCGCCGCGGAGAAAGCTGGAATCGCCAAGCATGGCGTGCCGCTCGTCACCCAGCATTATCCGGATCTGCTTGCCAACCGGGTCGGCGAAGCGGCGGCCGCAGCGGGCGCGGTGTGGCTGCCGAAGGGCGGACGCTGGGATGCGGCGGCGTATCGCGAACGGCTTCACTACCGTGACGAAGCAGGGGCGCTGGAGCTTCCCCTGCCCCGCCTTAAGGGCGCGCACCAAGCGATGAACGCGGCGCTGGCGGTGGCGATGATCCGGCATCAGGACGCCGTGCCGGTGCGCGAGGCAGGGCTCCGGGCGGCGATGGGCTGGGCGGAATGGCCGGCGCGGCTGCAGCGGCTGGGCGCCGGACCGCTGCACGACATGTTGCCGGCGGGGTCGGAGCTCTGGCTGGACGGCGGGCACAATCCGGCGGCGGCGCGGGCGGTTGCGGATTTCTTCCGGGTGCATGTGCCGCCGGAGCGGCCGTTCCACATCGTCTTCGGCCTGCTTGCCAACAAGGATGCGGCGGGGGTGCTGAAGCCCTTCGGCGGGCGAAGCGCCACGCTGCACGCGGTTCCGGTGCCGGGGCACCCGCACCATGCGCCTGCAGAGCTTGCCGCCGCTGCGGAGGCTGCCGGGCTGAAGAGCATGATGTCGCCGGATGTAACGCAGGCGCTGAGCTGGATCGGCCGCCATGCGGACCGGGCGCAGCCGCCGATCGTGCTGATCCTCGGCTCGCTTTATCTTGCCGGCGAAGTGCTGCGGGCCAACGGGCAGCCGCCGGTTTAGGCGCCGGTCTAGGCGCCGCGCAGTTCCTTGAGGGTGCGGGCCGCCCAATCGTACATGTCGGCATCGCGCATTCGCTCGAAGCGGTCGATGCGGCGGGCGCGGCGCTCGGTTTCGTCGAGCAGCGGCAGGGCCTCGGCTTGGCGGCCGAGGCGGATCAGGAGGGCGGCGTGGCGGCATTGCGCCTCGGCTCCCGAGAGCCGCTCGCCGACGTCGGCGTAGAGACGCAGCGCCGCCTCGCCGTCGCCGCAATCGTCGAGGCTTCGGGCGAGGAGCAGTGCGATGCGGTCGTTCTCCGAGGGGGAGTGGGAAGGCGCCAGCCCCTGAAGGATGTCACGGGCCGCAGCGGCGCGGCCACTTTCCAGTTCGGCGCGGGCGAGCTTGACCTGAAGCGCGCGGTCGCTGCCGCCGGGCGTGCGGGCGAGCGCTTCGGCATAGGCCAAAGATGCTTCGGGCCACGCGCCCTTGTCCGCCAGCGCATCACCCAGGCGGGTGCGGTTGGCGGCGGTGTCAGCGGTGTCCAGCGCCACGCGGGCGGCGCGCAGATCGCGCTCAGGATCGAGCTTCTTTACCGCGGCGGCGGACACCGCCCGCACTTCGCGGCGGCCGCTATAGGCCGGCAGGATTTCGAAAAAGGCATAAGCCAGACAGCCGGGGATCGAGAGGAAGATGATCGCCATCAGCCACATCTGATTCCGGCCGCCACGGATGCAGTGCACCGCGCAGAGGAGCTGGATCAGGATGGAGAAACCGATGAAAGGCATCAGCCGGTGCCGTTCTCCTGGCGGGCATCGCCCTCACCCACGGTGCCGGCGGTGCCCATCGAGGAATCGATCAGCCCGGCGCGCATCATCAGCCAGAACAGGATGATGCCCGGAAAGGCGATGGCGGTGGTGAACAAGTAGAAGTTCACATAGCCGAACCGCTCCACCATCGCGCCCGCCGTTGTGCCGGTCAGGAAGCGGCCGACCACCGAAGCCGCAGCGGAGATGAGGGCATATTGCGAGGCGGTGAAGCGCAGGTCGCACAGCGCCGAGAAGTAGGCGACGACGGTGACGCCGCCGATGCCGCTGGCGACGTTCTCGAAGGTGATCGCGCCGGCGAGGCCCCAATTGGTGTGCCCGGCCTGGGCGAGCAGGGCGAAGGAGAAGTTCGACACGGCCATGAGGACGAGACTGATCAGCACGGATCGCTTCATGCCGAGCTTGGAATAGAGCATGCCGCCGATGAAGATGCCGATCAGGTAGGCCCAGAAGCCGGCGCCGACGTCGTAGATCGCGATCTCGTCGTTGGAATAGCCGAGGTCGTCGAGGAGCAGGCGCAAGGTGAGCTGGCCGAGCGTGTCGCCGATCTTGTGGAGGAGGATGAAGAGCAGAACCAGCACCGCCCCACGGCGGAGGAAGAATTCGGCAAAGGGACCCCAGACCGAGCGGAAGCTTTCGGCGAAACCGCGACGCTCCTGCACTTCGCGGTGACGCTTGGGCTCGCCCATCACCAGCCCGGTGATCATCGCGGGAAGGGCAAAGGCGGCGCAGGCCATGTAGGCGATTTCCCAGCCGGCGCGTTGCGCGACCACCAGCGCGAGCGCGCCCGAGAGCACCGAGCCGAGCCGCCAGCCATATTGCGACATGCCGGCGCCGACGCCGAGCTGGCGCGGCTCGAGCAATTCGATACGGTAAGCGTCGATGACGATGTCGAAGGTCGATCCGGCCACGCCGACCAGGATGGCGGCATAAGCGGTGTAGAGCAGGCTTGCCGAAGGATCGACGAGGGCGAGGTTGATCACCGCCACGATCACGAACACGCCGGCGACGAGCAGCCAGGAGACGCGCTGGCCGAGGCGGCCGAGGATCGGGATGCGGACGCCGTCGACCACCCAGGCCCAAAGGAATTTCAGATTGTAGACCAGAAAGGCGAGGCTGAAGGCGGTGACGCTTTTCTTGTCGATGCCGTCCTGGGCGAGCCGCGTCGTCAGGGTCGCGCCGAGCATCGCGTAGGGGAAGCCCGAGGACACGCCGACGAAGAGGGCCGCGAGCGGAGCGCCCTCGGTGTAGGGGCGGACAGCTTCGGGCAGGTGGCTGCGCCATCCGGTGTGGGCGGTCTGCGGCGTGGCTTCTTTCATGCCGCCCTTGTAGCGCGTCCGCGCCCGCCTGCCAGACCCTGATTGAGGCCAGACTTTCATGGAGGGTTGCACCCAGGAGGGCTCCGGCGCAGCATCGGGCGCGATGGACATGCCTTCCAGCCTTCGCCCGACCCCAGGGCAGCGCGCGCTTGCCGCCACGGTTGCGCGCGGGGAGAGCACGGATGGGGAGCGGGTCACTTCGGTCGAGGCCGCCGTCTACACGAGCGAGGCGCGGTTCGCTGCGGAGCAGGCGACGATCTTTGGGACGGCGCCGCAGGTGATTGCGCCGTCCGCCTTGCTGCCGAGAGCGAACTTGGCGGTGGCGCATGACGGCTTCGGCGTGCCGCTGCTGCTGACCCGCGACAAGGACGGTGTGGCGCACGTCTTCTTCAACGTCTGCCGCCACCGCGGCACGCGGCTGGTGGAGGGCGGCGAGACTCAGTGCGCGCCGCGGCTGGTCTGCCCCTACCATGCTTGGAGCTACCTGCTGAACGGCAGCCTTGCGGGGCTGCCGCGGCCGGACAGCTTCCCGGGGCTGAACAAGGGCGATTACGGCCTGCGCGAACTTCCCAGCCGGGAGGCGGGCGGGCTGATCTGGTTTGCGAAGGGCGAGGTGGCGGATTTCGCCGGCGCCGAGGGGCTGGCGGCGGAGTTCGACGCGTTCGGGCTGGCCGGGCACCACCTCTACCGGCGGCGGGCGCACGACGTGGCGGCGAACTGGAAGCTGATCATGGATGCGTTCCTAGAAAGCTACCACGTCCAGCGGCTGCACGCGCAGACGATCGGAAAGTTCTTTGCCGACGGGGTTACCGCCGCGGACACGCTCGGCCAGCACCAGCGCTCGGCGGTGGGGCGGACGGACCACCTTGCCGCGGTCGACCCAGACGATTGGGCGGCGCTGCGCGGGGCGATCACCTTTGCGTACCAGCTCTTTCCCGCGACCTTGCTGATCATGAGCCCGGATTACGTGAACTTGATGGTGCTGATGCCGCAGGCGGTCGGGCGGACGCTGGTGGAGAATTTCATGCTGATCCCGGACCCGCCCACTACGCCGGAGGAGGAGGCGCATTGGGACAAGAGCTGGCGGCTTCTGGATGGCGGCGTGTTCGCATCGGAGGACTTCCGGGCGGCGGCGCTTGGCCAGGAGGGGCTGGGCTCCGGCGCGATCGATACGCTGACGCTTGGCACGCTGGAAACCGGCATCCGGCATTTCCACGATCAGGTGGAACGGGCTTTGGGTTAAACCTTTCCGTCACCCCCGCGAAAGCGGGGGTCCCGCTTCTTCTTTTTCCGGTCGCCGCGGGAAAGAAGAAAGAAGCGGGATTCCCGCTTTCGCGGGAATGACGGTGGCTCACTCCACCTGTTCGTAGATCTTCAGGCCGGGGGGCACGCGCTTCACCTTTTCGCCCTGCAGCGTCCGATCCAGCGCCTCCAGCGCGCTTTTCAGGATCTTGTCTGAGTAAGGCTTGGCGAGGCAACCGATGCCGAGGGTTTGCGCCTCGACCGGGCAGTTGCCGGTGACGAACAGCACCGGCACCTTGCGGGCAGCGGCGGCGCGGGCGACGTCCATGCCGTCGCCGTCGCCGTTCAGCGCGACGTCGGTGAGGACGAGATCGACCTCCTCCTCGCCCAGCACGCGCACCGCCTCGGCGAGGCTGTCGACGGTGGCGACGACCTCGTAACCCGCTTCACGGAGCGAGTATTCGTTGTCGAAGGCGACCAGCGGCTCGTCCTCGACGATAAGGATTCGGCGGATGGCCCTTTCGCGTTTTCCAAACAACATCTAGACGCTTGCCCTTCCCGGCGGCACTCGGTTCTCCTGCGTAACGAGGCAGAGTCGTATCGGTGCCCGCCGCCGTAACCGTTTGGGCGCATATTTCAGCCCGTCCGGCTTCAACGCGAGGAGCGCATACCCTGGCCCGCAGTCCAACCCGCCCCCCCGGCCCTCCCAAAGGCCCCGGCGACCGCCCCGCCCGTGGCCCCCGCAAGCCGGGGGAGCGCGCGGCGAGCGGACCGCGCGGACCTCGCACGCCTCCGGGCGACGCGCCGCGGGGGCGGCGTGATGCTGTGCCCGGCGAGCGGCGGACCTTGCGTGCCGAAGCGCCGCGCGATGGGCGTGCGGCTCCGCGCGATCGCGACGCGCCACGGGGCGAGGCGCGCGGTGCACGTGGGGCCGCCCCGCGCGACAGGGCTGCGAACGGCGACGAGCGGCGGCCACGCTCTGAGCGCGGCGCGCCTCGCGGCCGGGATGCCGCGCCTCGGGACCGCGACGCTCCCAGGAGTGGTCCGCGCGGGGAGCGCACGGCCAACCCACGCGCTCGCACTGCGCCGGGCGAGCGGAGGCCGGGCGATGATCGCCGTCCATCGGCAGGCGGAGATCGGCGACCGTCGCGCGCTGCCTCCGAGGGCGAACGCCCCCAACGGGCCGCACGGCCAGGTGCCGCACGGGCCCCGACCAGGCCGCCCCGCACCGAAACAGCCAAGCCCCCTCCCCGCGCCGCCCGTCCGAGGCCGGAGCGCGAGGCTGAGCCGAGGCCCGTCGAAACGGCGGAAGCGCCCGCTCCACATGTCGCGACTCGGGAGCCGCAGCGCATCGCCAAGCTCCTCGCCCGCGCCGGCATCGCCTCGCGCCGCGAGATCGAGCGGATGATCGAGGACCGGCGGATTGCGCTGAACGGCGCGCCGGTGGAAACGCCGGCGACCTTGCTGACCTCGCTGGCCGGAGTCACCGTGGACGGAACCCCGGTGAAGGCGCCGGCGGCGGCGCGGCTGTTCGCGTTCCACAAGCCGGCGGGCGTGCTCACCGCCGAGCGCGATTTCTCCGGCCGTCCCACGATCTACGACCGGCTGCCCAAGGACCTGCCGCGGATGATCCCGGTCGGGCGGCTCGATTTCAACACGGAAGGGCTGCTGCTCCTCACCAATGACGGGGAATTGAAGCGCCAGCTCGAACTCCCCTCCTCCCTGGTCGAGCGCACCTACCGCGCGCGGGCGTTCGGCGAGGTCAGCCAGGAGCAGCTCGAGGAACTGATCACCGGGGTGGAGATCGAAGGCATCCGCTACGGCCAGATCGACGCCAACCTGGAGCGGAGCACGGGCCGCAACCAGTGGATCGAGATGCGGCTTACCGAAGGCAAGAACCGCGAGGTGAGACGCGTGCTGGAGCATCTCGGGCTCGAGGTGTCGCGGCTGATCCGGACGGCTTACGGGCCATTTTATTTGGGCGACATGCCACCGGGATCGGTGCTGGAGATTCCGCAGCATCAGCTCGTGGAGTTCCGGAAGGGGCTGAAGTGACGCAGGCCAACCAGTTCCTCCCCATCGAAGATGGGGAGGGGAACCATGCGAAGCATGGTGGAGGGGTACCTTCCGCAGCGCCTTTCCAGTTACCCCTCCACCACCCTTCGGGTGGTTCCCCTCCCCACGCCTTCGGCGCAGGGAGGAAGTGATATGCGGATAATCGCGGGGAAATGGCGCGGGCGGCCGATCGTCGCGCCGGCGGGCGAGGCGACCCGCCCGACCTCCGATCGCACGCGCGAGGCTCTGTTCTCCATGCTCACCAGTCGGCTCGGCAGCTTCGAGGGTCTGGAAGTGGCCGATCTCTTCGCCGGCTCCGGCGCACTCGGGCTCGAGGCGCTCTCGCGAGGCGCCGCCAACTGCACGTTCGTCGACAACGACCGCGCCGCGCAGGAGGCGATCCGCGCCAACCTGCTCAAGCTTGGCGGCGTCGGAGACGTGCGCGGCGGCGGGGCGGAGCATGCGCGGTTCGCCAAGCCGCTCGACCTCGTCTTTCTCGATCCGCCCTACGGCAGCGGCTTGGCGGAAAAGGTGTTGCCCAACCTGCCGCTCGCACCCGGGGCGTTCGTCAGTGTCGAAACCTCGCGCGCCGAGACCGTGACCGCCCCGGGGCTGGAGCTCCAGGCCGAGCGCACCCACGGCAAGGCCAAGATCACGCTGCTGCGCAAGCCTTAACCCTATCCTTAACCATTGCCCCAAGGCGGTGCGTTCCCTACCTGTTCAGGCGTGAACCAGCCCCTCTCCACCCCTCCCGAGCCCGGCTATCTGCGCGGGCTGAACGAACCGCAGCGCCAGGCCGTGCTGACCGCCGAAGGGCCGGTGCTGGTGCTTGCCGGCGCGGGCACGGGCAAAACGGCGGCGCTGACCGCGCGCCTCGCCCACCTGATCGCCACGCGGCGCGCCTGGCCGAGCGAGATCCTCTCGGTGACCTTCACAAACAAGGCTGCGCGCGAAATGAAGGAGCGGGTCGGCCGCATCGTCGGCGACGCGGTGGAGGGCATGCCGTGGCTCGGCACATTCCACTCGGTGGCGGCCAAGATGCTCCGGCGCCATGCGGAACTGGTCGGGCTGCAGGCCAATTTCACGATCCTCGACACCGACGATCAGCTCCGCCTCCTGAAGCAGCTGATCACCGCCAACGACCTCGACGAGAAACGGTGGCCGGCGCGGCTGCTTGCCAGCCTGATCGACCGCTGGAAGAACCGCGGCTGGACGCCCGCGCAGGTCGATGCGGCGGAGAGCGAAGCCTATGCGAACGGCCGGGGCGCCGAGATGTACGGGCTCTACCAGGCGCGGTTAAGGGCGCTCAACGCCTGCGACTTCGGCGATCTGCTTCTCCACATGCTGGTGATCCTGAAGACCCACCGCGACGTGCTGGAGCACTATCAAAACCGCTTCAAATACATCCTGGTCGACGAATATCAGGACACCAACCAGAGCCAATATCTGTGGCTTCGGCTGCTCGCCCAGGAGCGCAAGAACATCTGCTGCGTCGGCGACGACGACCAGTCGATCTACTCCTGGCGCGGCGCCGAGGTGGCGAATATCCTCAGGTTCGAGAAGGACTTCCCGGGCGCGGTTACCATCCGGCTTGAACAGAACTACCGTTCCACGCCGAACATCCTCGCCGCCGCGTCGGGCCTGATCGCCCAGAATAGCGGCCGGCTCGGCAAGACTTTGTGGACCGAGCATGACGAGGGCGAGAAGGTCCAGGTGGTCGGCGTCTGGGACGGGCCTGAGGAAGCACGCCGGGTCGGCGAGGAGATCGAGGGCGTCCAGCGCGGCGGGGGGCATCTTGAGGATGTCGCCATCCTGGTGCGCGCCCAGTTCCAGACGCGCGAGTTCGAGGACCGGTTCATTGCGATCGGCCTGCCCTACCGGATCGTCGGCGGGTTTCGCTTCTACGAGCGGGCCGAGATCAGGGACGCGCTCGCCTACCTGCGGGTGATCGCCCAGCCGGCGGACGACCTCGCGTTCGAGAGGATCGTCAACACCCCCAAGCGCGGCCTTGGCGACAAGGCGGTGGCGCGGATCCACAGCCTTGCGCGCGGCCAAGGCGTGCCGCTGATGATGGCCGCGGCGCAGATCCTCGACACCGACGAGCTGACCCCACAGGCACGGCGCGCGCTTGGCAACCTGGTCGGCGATTTTGCGAGGTGGCGCAGTCGCTTATCCGAGCTTCCTCACGCCGAACTTGCACGTCTGGTGCTGGACGAGAGCGGCTATACCGCGATGCTCCAGGCCGACCGGTCGGCCGAAAGCGCCGGCCGTCTCGAGAACCTCGCCGAGCTGACCCGGGCAATGGAGGAATATGAGACCCTCGGCGCGTTCCTGGAGCATGTCAGCCTCGTCATGGAGAACGACGCGGCGCGGGACGAGGAGAAGGTCACCATCATGACTATCCACGCCGCCAAGGGGCTGGAATTCGGCACCGTTTTCCTCGCCGGCTGGGAGGAAGGCGTGTTCCCCTCGCAGCGCTCGCTGGACGAAGGCGGCAATGCCAGCCTGGAGGAAGAACGCCGCCTGGCCTACGTCGCCATCACAAGAGCGCGCCGTAAGTGCTTCATTTTCCACGCCGCCAACCGACGCATCTACGGGCAGTGGACGAGCTCCATCCCGTCGCGCTTCGTTGCCGAACTCCCCCCCGCCAACATCCACCAGGAACAGACAATGAGCGGCGGCGAAAGCCTGTGGCGCGCCAACTGGTCCGAACACGCCGACCCGTTCGCCGACGTCTCCCGCGGCCAAACCCGCGGTCCAGGCTGGCGCCGCGCGGTAACCGGCGGCTTCGAACGCAACCCCGCGCGCGTGGTGGAAGCACGGGCGTCGGCGGTGAGCATGGGCAACCCGGGGCGGGGGGACGTTGCAGTGGGCCAGCGCGTGTTCCACTCCAAATTCGGCTACGGCCAAGTCGCCGAAATCGAAGGCAACAAACTGGAAATCGACTTCGAACACGCGGGGCGCAAGCGGGTACTGGATAGTTTTGTAGATCTTGCCTGAAGGAGAGATGCGATGGCAGAAAAGGGCTTGGTCCAAAACCTTAGGCAGGTCCGTAAAAACGTGAGAACGCTGCACCGTTACCGCAGCGGGAGCGCGGCGGAAAAGGACTTCCACGGCGAGCGATTGAAGCTCGGCCGCAACTTCGTTGTAGACCAGACCCGCAGCGCGAGGTTCTTCAGTCCAAGCAAATTCACTGGCTATGAGGGCAATGACCGGACTCACCTTGCAAAACTGAACGTCCGCGATGGCCGGGTAACCGACAGATGCCTAGACAGTCTGATCGGCGAACGCATCAGATTTGGAGACGGTCGGTACAAGCGCCTTGAGCGGGAGTTCCAAGCTTATTGTCAGGCAGTAGCGATCACTCCGGTGCGGCGGCAAAGAACCTTCTGGCTCCTCCCGCCGATGAGCTGACGGGGCCGCTGTCGTCCCGCCGACGCCGAGTAGTTGGGACGCGTTATGCGGCAGTACGAAAGAAGAGATGGTCGCCAATCTGGGTCACCGGTGTGATGCCGCGCGACCAGGCGGGGTGGACGGCGGTGGTGTGGTAGAACAGCGCACCGCCGGTCGGATCCGCTGAGCGCCCCGCCAGCACCTCCGCCGCGATCCGCTTGGCCGCCAGCCACTGGCGGTGGGCTGCTCCGCCCTCCGGCAGGTCTTCGATCGCCAGCATCATGGCGCGGTTGGGGTCGTTTTTGTTCCAGCAGCTGAATTGCCAGGCGGCGCTGACCGTGTCGGTGACGTAGGTGCCGTGGGTTTTGGCGGCGCGGCGGTTGGCGATGACGTGGCCGACGGCGCGCATGCCTTCTTCGCCCTGGTTGCGGGCTTCGCCCCACATGGTGAGTGCCATCCAATGGGCGTCGACGACGTCGATGCCCTCGTCCGAGATCGGGGCTTCCCCGAGCTCGGTGGGCGCGACCGCCGCGGGGGTGGCGGCGCGTGGGCGCAGGGAGTGGGGCTGGAGCGGGCGGGTCCATTCGCTCCAGGCGAAGGCGGGGGCGGAGACCTTGGCGGACGCGGCAGGCCTGGCGGGCGCAACGGCTTCGCCGCCGTCGCGGGCCTGGGCCGCGAAGACGATCAGCCCGCTCAACGCGGCGGCTGCCAGCCACTTCATCATCGAAACTTGCGCCTATCCCGCCCGGCAAAAAGCCTGCTCGGACAGGCCCGTAGCATAGGTTGCGTGGACCGTCACCCGCGCGTGCGGCGCACCACAGCGCCGCAGCCTAACGGCCCTTGTGGCGGATGTTGGAGGGGCGGCCGCGGCGCCCTTGCTGGTGCTTGCTCTTGTCCTCGCGCCGGCCGTCGCGCTTGAAGCCGCGCTTGCCGCTTGGGGCGGCGTAGCTGCCGGACGCCTCGGGCAGTTCGAAGCGCAGGCCGCCGGACACCGGGTTGGCTTCGACCAGGCGCAGCTTGAGGCGTTGGCCGGAGGCGAAAGCGGTGTCGGTGTCTTCGCCGACGAGGGTATGGCTTACCTCGTCGTAGCGGAAATATTCGGTGCCAAGCGTTGAGACCGGGACCAAGCCGTCCCCGCCAAGCCCTTCTACCGTAGCGAAAAAGCCGAAAGGCTGCACGCCGGTAATCCGGCAATCGACGAGCTCGCCGACCCGCTCGGACAGGTACGCGGCAACATAACGGTCGAGCGTTTCGCGTTCCGCTTCCATGGCGCGGCGCTCGAGCTGGGAGATGAGCTCGCCGGTGACGTCCATGGCTTCGGCTTCGGAATTGCTGAGGCCGCTGTCCCCCACATCCGGTCCAAGGCCGAAGGCGCGGACCAGGGAGCGGTGGACGATCAGATCGGCGTAGCGGCGAATTGGACTGGTGAAATGGGCGTAGGAGCCTAGCGCGAGGCCGAAGTGGCCCTGGTTCTCCGGTGAATAATAAGCCTGGGTCTGGCTGCGCAGGATCTGCTCCATCACCTGCGGCTTGAAGTCGGCATCGCCGACGCGCTCGATGATGTGGTTGAAGGTCGCGGGGCGGACCACCTGGCCGAGCGCGAACTCCACCTCGAAGGTCTTGAGATAGTCCTTGAGCGCGACCAGCTTCTCGCGGCTGGGGGGCTCGTGGTCGCGGTACATGACCGGGGCCTTTTTCGTCTCCAACGCCTTGGCGGCGGCGACGTTGGCGGCGATCATGTAGTCTTCGATAAGCTTGTGGGCGTCGAGGCGTTCGCGGGGCGCCACCGACATGATGCGGCCTTTTTCGTCGAGGACGACGCGGCGCTCGGGGAGGTCGAGGTCGAGGGGGCCGCGCTTTTGGCGGGCGGCGTAGAGGGCCTTCCAACAGGCCCAGAGGGGCTTGAGGGTGGATTCGACCAGTTCTGGGGCCACTGAGGAGCGGGAGGGTTCGATCTCCGGCATGGAACAGGGGGAGGAGAAGACCTCGGCGCCATCGTCGCCGTTCGAGCCGAGCGAACCTTCCCCGTTCGTGTCGAGCGAAGTCGAGACACGCTTCTCGACTTCGCTCGAAGCAAACGGGGGCTGCCTGTCAAACGTGGGCTCCTGCTGGTCGATCGCGGCCTGCGCATCCTCGTAGGCGATGTTCGCTGCGATCCGGACGCGGGCGCGGGTGAAACGCCAGCTTTTGAGTTCGCCGGCCTTCGTGACCTGGAGGTGGCAGACCAGGCTGGCGCGGTCCTCGCCTTCCTTCAGCGAGCAGACGTGGGCGGAAAGCGTCTCGGGCAGCATCGGCACGACGCGGTCGGGGAAGTAGACGCTGTTGCCGCGCTTCCTGGCTTCCTTGTCGAGCGCGGAGCCGGGGCGGACGTAGAAGGCGACGTCCGCGATGGCGACCAGCGCCTTCCAGCCGCCAGCGTTGGCGGGGTCGTCGTCCGGCGCGGCCCAGACGGCGTCGTCATGGTCGCGGGCGTCGGCGGGGTCGATCGCGACGATCGGGATATGGGTGAGGTCCTCGCGGTCGCCGAGCTTCTGGCCGGCGATGCGTTCGGCCTCATCGAGAACGTGCTCGGAGAATTCGTGGGGGATGCCGTGCTTGTGGATCGCGATCAGGCTGAAGCTGCGTGGTGCGAAGGGATCGCCGAGCACTTCGGAAACCCGGGCGGTGAGGCGCGGCGGGCGGCCGGCTTTTTCGGCCAGGACGAGATCGCCGACCTGCGCCTTGCCGATATCGGAGATGGGAAGCTCGCGGCGTTCCTTCTTCTCCACCGGCCGCAGCCAGAGATGGTCGCCTTCCTTGTGGACGACGCCGAGCAGCAGTTCGCTACCCTTGGCGAGCTTCTTCATCGGGTGGGCGGCCCAGCCGTTGCCGAGCTGCTCGGTCCGGGCGAGCACGCGGTCGCCGACGCCGAGGGAAGAGCCCCTGCCCTTGCGCTCAAGCACACGGATACGCGGCTCGGGCATGTCCGATTCCCAGCGCTCCGGCGCGCCCCATACCTGGCCGCTGTCGTTAGCGTCGACGATGCGGAGCACCGTCACCTTGGGTACGCCGCCTGCCTGGTGAAAGGCGCGGCCGGGCGAGCCCTCGATCAGGCCTTCGTCGGCCATGTCCTGGAGCAGGATCTTGAGCGCCTGCTTGTCGCCGGCGGACAGGCCGAAGGCGCGGGCGAGTTCGCGCTTGCCCGCGGGCTGGTCGCTGGAAGCGATGAAATCGAGGATCTGCTGGCGGCTGGGAAGTCCGCCCCGCTGTTGGCCACGCGGCATTCGTTACTCCTAAACACCGCTCATCCCGAGGAGCCGCTGAGCGCAGCCGAAGCGGCGTCTCGAAGGACGCACGGTGCCGGTCCTTCGAGACGGGCCTTCGACGAGCTCAGTCCCTCCTCAGGATGAGCGGGCTATCATTGGCCTGCCGGAGCAGGCGGTGGTGTGTATGGCGCGAACGCACCACCCGGCACCGCGGATGCAACCGGAGACTCGAAGCCGTCCTTCGATACGGACGAGACGCCGAACACCCAGTCGTCGACGCGGATGCCGTCCAATATAGCGTCGCAGGTTTGCACCTTTTCGATAACTACATCGCAGGGGAGATCAGCCTGCCCCGGGTCGGAGCGATTCATCACCCGCTTGCTATGCTGCCAATGGCTCGCATCGGTGCGGCGCCAGCGAACGTTATATTCGACAGCGCCGGGTACGATGGGCCACCTTATACGCGTGTATGTTGCTACTGCCCCTTCCACCACGGGCGCCGGCGGAGGCGGAGCGCTTGCGAGAGCTGCCAAAGCGGCGACGTTGAGCTGAACCACTTTGCGTAAGTAGGGGAAATCCATCTTGTCGATGGTGTCGCCAAATTCGACGCCCTTCTCGGTGCGCAGATCCTGGTGCTGCCAATTGTAATTCTCGATCGCGACCGAGAAGCGGATGGCAGGGTAGCCGGCGTTGAGGAACTCGGTGTGGTCGCCGCCGCGGCCGAAGCGGTCGTTGCGCCAGATTTCGCGGACGTCGAGGCCGAGGCCGAGATCGCCCGAAAGATCGTCGATCCAGCGTGACAGGTTGCGCGACGGGGCGTCGTTCTCGCCGCCGAGGCTGCGCTGCTGGGCGGCGAGCGCCTCCCTGCCCTGCCAGCGCGGGCCTTCGGAGAAGACGCGGACGTGCGTGTCGTCGCAGACGCCATCGGAGCTGCAGCTGTTGCCGATGATGTCGTTGTTCAAGTTGGCGAGCACTTCCCAGCCCTGCGCCTTGGCGTAGTCGGCGAGCACCTTGCCGCCGTACAGGCCCTGCTCCTCGCCGGAAAGGGCCGCATAGACGATGGTGTAGGGGAATTTGTGGCGAGATAGCACTCGCGCCGCCTCGATCACCGCCGAGGTGCCGGAGCCGTCGTCGTTGGCGCCGGGGGCATCCTTTGTGGCATCCATCACATCCGTGACGCGGCTGTCGATGTGGCCGGTGATGATCACCACCCGGTTGGGATCGACGGTGCCGCGCTGGATGGCGATGACGTCGGTGAGCTTGGTCGGCGTCGGGATGCGGCGGCCGGTGAAAATCTGGGACGGCGTCTCGATCCTCAGGCAATTTCCGCAGGCGCGCGAATAACGGCGGAATTCGTCCTCGGTCCACTTCAGTGCCGCGCCGATGCCGCGCTTCGGATCGGTTTGCGAGGAAAGCGTGTGGCGCGTGCCGAAGCTGACCAGCTTTTCGACGATGGCGCGGAGGCGGGCCTCCTGCACCCCGTTAGCGATCTCGCGGGGAGTCGCTGCGGAGGCGATGTTGGGGAGGAGGAGAGCGGCGGCGAGCAGGAGCAAGGAGCGCTTATTCATGGGGTCGGGCTCTGCGCGCCTCGGCGGCGAGTCGCAAGGGGGTGCGGGGACGGTGGCTTGCATTTGCGGCCCGGATGCCATTCAGTTTTTCGCGGCCTAGCTGGAGGACCCGTCGATGCGCTTCATTCTTTCATGTGCCTTGATCGCCGCCGCGCTTGCACCGCGGCCTGCCGGTGCGGCGCCGGCGAAAGCTGAAGCCAAGCCGGCGTGGGTCACCACGGTGTGGGTCAACCGCCTGCAGGAAAACGCCGCCGAACCCTTTACCGACAGCTACAAAGGCGACGGCATGTCGTGGAGCTTGGCTTGGCAAAGCTGGATCACCCCGGAGGATGTTCCGGCGCAATATCGCGGGCGCACCTTCAAGGGCCAGAGCGTATTGCGGATCGACGTGGATGCCGCAGGCAACCCCGCCGGCTGCCGACCACTTCGCACGGGTCCCGAGCCGCGGCTAGATGCGCTTGCCTGCCAGTTGATCCTGAAACGGGCGCACTTTGCGACTCGCTATGCCGGTCCGGGCCAGCCGATGCCGTACCCGTTCGCAGCTTCGATCGTGTGGCGGACTGTTTCGGCTGCGGAGGTGGCGGCGCAGGGATCTCCCCCGCCCATGCGCTTGGCAACAGGTCCTTTCCCGCCAGCACCGGCGCCGCCCTCGGGCTCACTCCGGAGTTTCAGCGGGTGGCCTCGGCTTGATCTGGTGCCGGGCAGCGAGGCCGTGCTGGTTACGGGCACACCGCCGCCGATTCAGCTGGCCTGGCCCGGCGACGCGGAGGGGATCGTCAGCCTCGAACTGAGTTGGCTCCCCGAGAAAACCGAGGCGGAGTGCCGAATCGGTGTTTCATCCAGCGTAGCGGCTCTCGACGAAGCCGCTTGCCGGGCCGCGCAGCGCCTGCGGGTGCGCTATGCCGAGCCGTGCGAGTTCTGCCTGCGGCACACGCTTCCCCTTCAGGTTGTTTGGAAGAAGGCTGGGAGTCACATTCGCCTGCCGCTCCGCTCGACATCGGCGGAGTATGTGGGGAGCCGCCAGCCCCTGCCCTTCAGGCTCAAGGCCGGCGATTTCGCGAAGCTGCCTGATCGCAGCGTGACGATGCGGCAGGTGTGGGCGCACGTCTGGGTTGATCCTGACGGTCTGCCGGTGAAATGCCGGGTGCAGGCGAGCACGGGCAATCCCGCAGTGGATGCGCGGCTCTGCGAGATCGTTGTCAAACGCGTGCGTTACACCAAGCGGACGGATGTGTTCGGGGAACCGGTGGGCGACATTCACGTCACCCACCTCGACCTGACCGGCGCGCTCTAGGCCGCTTCCACCACCTGTTCGATGGTGCCGAAGATCGGGTGGCCGTGTTCGTCGTCCATCCAGATGCGCACCGTGTCGCCGCTCTTGAGAAAGCCGGTGGTGGCGCTGCCGCCCTGGATCGTCTCCACCGTCCGCACTTCCGCGATGCAGGAGTAGCCCACACCCCCGTCGGCAACCGGCTTGCCGGGGCCCTCATCCGGGCCGCGGTTGGAGACGGTGCCGGAGCCGATGATCGTCCCGGCGCCGAGGTTGCGCGTCTTGGCGAGATGGGCAACGAGGGTGCCGAAATCAAAGGTCATGTCGACGCCCGCATCGGCGCGGCCGAAGGGCTGGCCATTCAGGTCTACCTTGAGCGGGCCGTGGAGCTTGCCGTTCTTCCAGCGATCGCCGAGATCCGCCGGGGTGACGAAGACCGGCGACAAAGCCGAGGCGGGCTTGGACTGGAGGAAGCCGAAGCCCTTGGCGAGTTCGCCGGGGATGAGGTTGCGTAAGCTGACGTCATTCACAAGACCGACGAGCAGGATGTGCTCCAGGGCCTCCTCCCGAGTGACGCCGCGGGGCACGTCCCCGGTCACCACCACCACTTCGGCTTCAAGATCGCAGCCCCAGCTTTCGTCGGCGAGGGGGATTGGCGAACGTGGAGGAAGCATCTCGTCGGACGCGCCCTGGTACATCAGGGGGTCGGTCCAGAAGCTGTCCGGCATCTCTGCGCCGCGCGCCTGACGGACCAGCTGGACGTGGTTCACGTAAGCCGAGCCATCCGCCCACTGGTACGCCCTCGGCAGCGGCGCGAGCGCTTCGCGCTCATGAAAGCGCATCATCGGAATCGCTTCGTGGGCAAGATCGGTGGCGAGCAGCTCAAGCTGCGGCGCGGCCGTCGCCCAGGTGTCGAGCGCGGCCTGCAGCGTCGGGGCGATGTGAGTCGCATCGGCGCACCAGGCGAGATCATGGCTTACCACCACCAGACGGCCGTCGCGGCCTCCCTTGAGCGATCCCAGTTTCATTGGTTCTCCTCTTGGCTGCCTTGTGCGCACCCGGTCACTGGCATTTGGCGGGGCGGTTGGCTAGTGGCCTGCTCGAACATCTGGCACGACCCAAGGACCCCTTATGCGGAACATCGATCATTTCATCGGCGGCGCGGCCGTTGCCTCCGGCGAGCGGCACGGCGACATCTTCGATCCCAACAAGGGCGAAGTGCAGGCGCGGGTCCGCCTGGGCACCGCTTCGGACCTGGAGACGGCCGTCGCGGCGGCCAATGCCGCCCTCCCGGGCTGGATGGCGACCAACCCGCAGCGCCGCGCCCGCGTGATGTTCAACTTCAAGGCGCTGGTCGAGAAGCACATGGACGAGCTGGCGCTCCTCCTCTCCTCCGAGCATGGCAAGGTGATCGCCGATTCGAAGGGCGACGTGCAGCGCGGCCTGGAAGTGATCGAGTTCGCCTGCGGAATCCCGCATGCGCTGAAGGGCGAGTACACCCAGGGCGCCGGGCCCGGCATCGACGTTTATTCGATGCGCCAGCCGCTCGGCATCGTCGCCGGAATTACCCCGTTCAACTTTCCGGCGATGATCCCGATGTGGATGTTCGGCATCGCGATCGCAGTCGGCAATGCCTTCATTCTGAAGCCTTCCGAGCGTGATCCGTCGGTGCCGGTGCGCCTTGCCGAACTGATGAAGGAAGCGGGGCTTCCCGACGGAATCCTCCAGGTCGTCCACGGCGACAAGGAAATGGTCGATGCCATCCTCGACCATCCGGAGATCAAGGCGGTGAGCTTCGTCGGCTCGTCCGACATCGCGCACTACGTCTACCGCCGCGGCGTCGAGGCCGGGAAGCGGGTGCAGGCGATGGGCGGGGCCAAGAACCATGGCATCGTCATGCCCGACGCGGATCTCGACCAGGTGGTCAACGACCTTGCCGGCGCCGCCTTCGGTTCGGCCGGAGAGCGCTGCATGGCGCTTCCGGTGGTGGTGCCGGTGGGCGAGAAGACCGCGGCCAACCTGCGCGAGAAGCTGATTCCCGCTATCGAGGGCCTTCGGGTCGGCGTCTCCACCGATGACGACGCGCATTACGGCCCGGTGGTCAACGCCGCGCACCGCAGCCGGATCGAGAACTACATCCAGATGTGCGCGGACGAAGGCGGCGAGCTGGTTGTCGACGGCCGCGGCTTCCAGCTTCAGGGGCATGAGGAAGGCTTCTTCATCGGCCCGACCCTGTTCGATCACGTCAAACCGCACTTCCAAAGCTACCAGGAAGAGATTTTCGGGCCGGTGCTGCAGATCGTTCGTGCCGACAGCTTCGAGGAGGCTTTGCGGCTGCCGAGTGAGCACCAGTACGGCAACGGCGTCGCGATCTTCACCCGCAACGGCCACGCGGCGCGCGAATTCGCGGCGCGGGTCAATGTCGGCATGGTGGGCATCAACGTGCCGATCCCGGTGCCGGTCGCCTATCACAGCTTCGGCGGCTGGAAGCGATCGGCGTTCGGCGACATCAACCAGCACGGCATGGAAGGCATTCGCTTCTACACCAAGACCAAGACGATCACCCAGCGGTGGCCGGACGGCTCGGTGACGGGCGAGAATGCGTTTGTTATTCCGACCATGGGGTGATCGTTATGAGCGCGTCCTCAAATTCCGTTTGTTTCGAGCGAAGTCGAGAAACTTTCGCAATAACTCCGCGCCACCGTCTCTCGACTTCGCTCGAGACGAACGGAGGGTGGGTGTGGCTCGAGCGGTTGTTGCTGATGACGCCGCGCCAGCGTCTCTCGACTTCGCTCGAGACGAACGGGGTGGGGGCGTGGCTCGGGCGGTTATTGCTGATGCCTTCGCGCCACCGTCTCTCGACTTCGCTCGAGACGAACGGAGGGTGGGTGTGGCCCGTGCGGTTGTTGCGCGTGCCCCCCCGCCAGCGTCTCTCGACTTCGCTTGAGATGAGCGGGGTGGGGGTTTGGCTCGTGCGGTTGTTACTCGCGTTTTTGCTTCTCCCCCTTGCCGCCTGCGCAACGGTGCCTTCCGAGGCGCCACAGGCCACCAAGCGCATCGCCCTTACCTTCGACGACGTGCCTCGCGGGCCCGGCGCCTTTCTCACGCAGGAGGAACGCACCGACCGGCTGATCGCGGCGCTCAAGGGGGCGCGGGTGCGGCAGGCGGCGTTTTTCGTGAATCCGGGGAATATCGCCGATCCGGGACGTGCCGGGGCGGAGGCGCGGATCGCGCGCTATGTGCGGGCCGGGCACGTGCTTGCCAATCACAGCTTCACCCACCCGCACCTCAACGCCACGTCGGCCGCGGATTACCTTGCGAATATCGACCAGGCCGAAGCCTGGTTGAAGGGCCGCGAAGGGCGGCGGCCGTGGTTCCGCTTCCCGTTCCTCGATGAGGGCGGTGCCGACAAGATCAAGCGCGACGCTATCCGTGCGGGCCTTGCCCAGCGCGGGCTCAAGAACGGCTATGTCACCGTCGATGCGTCCGACTGGAACATGGAGGCGCTTGCCATCGAGGCGAAGGCCGCGGGGAAGACCATCGACATGGATGCGCTGCGCGACCTTTACGTCGAAAGCCACGTTCAGGCGGCGGAGTTCTACGACGGCCTTGCCCGCAGGACGCTCAGCCGCTCGCCGGCCCACGTCATGCTCCTCCACGAAACCGATCTTGCCGCCTTCTGGATCGACGACATGGTCGCCGCGCTCCGCCGCGCCGGCTGGGAGATCGTGTCCGCCGACGAAGCGTTCGCCGACCCGGTCTCCGCGCTGATGCCGGACGTGCCGTCGGCGCAGGGCACGCTCACCGAAGCGCTTGCCTGGGAGAAAGGCCTGCCCGCGCCGCGTTGGTACGAGCGCAACACCATCAGCCTCGCGAACCGCCTGTTCGCGACACGCGTCCTCAAGGAAACACCTGCCCAATGAGCCAGTTCGACCTCACCGACGAGCAGCGCCAGATTCAGGAGATGGCGCAGGCCTTCACCGCCGACGCGATTACGCCGCATGCGGCGGAGTGGGACGAGAAGCACATCTTCCCACGCGACACGATCAAGGCGGCGGCCGAGCTCGGCTTCGGCGCGATCTATGTGTCGGAAGAGAGCGGCGGCATCGGGCTTGGGCGGCTCGAGGCGGCGTTGATCATGGAGGCGATGGCCTATGGCGATCCGTCCACGTCGGCGTTCATTTCGATCCACAACATGGCGTCCTGGATGATCGACCGGTTCGGCTCGGAGGCGGTGAAGGGGAAGTATTTGCCGTCGATGGTCAGCATGGACCAGCTCGGCTCCTATTGCCTTACCGAGCCCGGCTCGGGCTCCGACGCGGCGTCGCTCAAGACCAAGGCGGTGAAGGACGGCGACCATTATATCGTCACCGGCTCCAAGGCGTTCATCTCGGGCGGCGGCGAGAACGAGATCTACGTCACCATGGTGCGCACCGGCCAGGACGGGCCGAAGGGGATCAGCGCGCTGGTGATCGAGAAGGACATGCCGGGCGTCAGCTTCGGCGCGCAGGAGAAGAAGCTCGGCTGGCATTCGCAGCCGACCTGCCAGGTCAACTTCGATGAGGTACGCGTGCCGGCGGAGAACCTCGTCGGCGCGGAGGGCGAAGGCTTCCGGATCGCGATGATGGGGCTCGACGGCGGGCGTTTGAACATCGGCGCGTGCTCGCTCGGCGGGGCGCAGCGGTGTCTGGACGAATCGGTGAAGTACACCAAGGAGCGCAAGGCGTTCGGCCAGGCGATCGCCGACTTCCAGGCGACGCAATTCACGCTCGCCGACATGGAGACCGAGCTGCAGGCGGCGCGTATCTTCCTCTACGCCGCGGCGGTGAAGGTGACGGAGAACGCCGCCGACAAGACGCGCTTCGCGGCAATGGCCAAGCGGCTGGCGACGGACACCGGCTCGTCGGTGGTGGACCGGGCGCTGCAGCTTCATGGCGGCTACGGCTATTTGCAGGATTACCCGATCGAGCGCTTCTGGCGCGACCTTCGCGTGCATTCGATCCTGGAAGGGACGAACCAGATCATGCGGGTGATCGTCGGCCGGGACATGTTGCGGCAGTGACGGGTTTTCGAGTGAAGGAACACCCGTTCGCCTCGAGCGAAGTCGAGAGGCCCCGCGGAGCAAAGAGGAGGCATGGGCTCTCGGCTCCGCTCGAATGGGTGTCTCGACTTCGCTCGACACGAACGGGTTCGGGGGCATGAGCCAGGACGTACTCACTCCAACGGACGGCAAGGTCGGTCGAATTCGCCTTGCCCGCCCAAAGGCGATCCACGCGCTCACCCGCGACATGTGCGCGGCCATGACCGAAAAGCTGGTCGCCTGGCACGATGATCTCGGCGTGGAAGCAGTCATGCTCGACCACGCGGAAGGCCGCGGATTTTGTGCGGGCGGGGACGTGGTGATGCTCGCCAAGAGCGGCGCCACCGACGGCGCGCTGGCGCGCGATTTCTTCTTCACCGAATACCGGCTCAACCACCTGCTCTTCACCTACGCCAAGCCGACGATCGCCTTCATGGACGGGATCGTGATGGGCGGCGGCGTCGGCATCTCGCTGCCGTGCCGCTTCCGCATCGCCACGGAGAACACCCGCTTCGCAATGCCTGAAACGGCGATCGGCCTGTTCCCGGACGTCGGCGGCGGCTGGTACCTTTCGCGGCTGCCTGGACGGACGGGGCAGTTCCTGGCGCTGACCGGAGCTCGGCTCGACGGGGCGGAGTGCCTGCATTTGGGGCTGGCGACGCACTACATCCCCTCGTTCGCGCTGGATGACGTCAAGGCGCGGATCCTTGCCGAGCCGCAGCACATCGACGCGATTCTGGACGAATCGTCCGCCCCTGCCCCCGAGGCCCGGATTGCGGCTGACCGGGAGGCGATCGATCGGCTGTTCGCGTCCGAGGACTTTGAGGAGATCCTCGCCGCGCTCGAAGCCGACGGCTCGGAGTGGGCGCAAAAGGAACTCGCCGCCCTTCGCACCAAGAGTCCGCAGGCCTGCAAGGTGTCGCTCCGCATCCTCTACGACGGCGGCCTGCAAACCGACTTCGCGCACGAGATGCGTCAGGAATATGCCGTCGCCAGCCGCGTCGTTCAGCGCCACGATTTCGTCGAAGGCGTGCGGGCGCTGCTGGTCGACAAGGACAGCCAGCCGCGCTGGGAACCGGCGACCCCCGAGGGGGTCACCGACCACATGATCGACACCATCTTCGCGCCGATGCCCGAAGGAGAGGAATGGACGCCGCTGTGAGTTGCAAGGAGCGAGATGAAGGAGGAACGGCCTCTCCCGTCACCCCCGCGAAGGGCTCCCATCAAAGTACTACTTTGATGGGGCCCAAAGCGGGGGTCCCGCTTCTTACTTGGCACCGTGTTGAAGACGAAAAAGAAGAAGCGGGATTCCCGCTTTCGCGGGAATGACGGAGAAAAAGATGACGTACGAGAACATTCTGGTCGAACAACGCGGCGCGGTGACGCTGGTGACGCTGAACCGGCCCAAGGCGCTCAATGCGCTGAACAGCGGCGTGTTGGCCGAGCTGATCGGGGCCTTTGCCGCTTACGACGCGGATGACACGCAGCGTTGCCTGGTGCTGACCGGGTCCGAGCGCGCCTTTGCCGCCGGTGCCGACATCAAGGAAATGGAAAGCCAAGGCTTTGCAAGCATGTACGGCTCGAACTTCTTTGCCGGTTGGGAGAACGTGACGGCGACCCGCAAGCCGTGGATCGCGGCGGTCGCGGGCTATGCGCTGGGCGGCGGCTGCGAAGTGGCGATGATGGCGGACTTCATCATCGCGGCCGATACGGCGCAGTTCGGCCAGCCGGAGATCAAGCTTGGCGTGACCCCGGGCATGGGCGGATCGCAGCGGCTTACCCACGCCGTCGGCAAGGCCAAGGCGATGGAGATGTGCCTCACCGGCCGCACCATGGACGCCGCAGAGGCCGAGCGCCTCGGCCTCGTCGCCCGTGTGGTGCTACTTGCCGAGTTGATGGCCGAGACCATGAA
>Ga0190273_10000055_pt1 | contig 70843 bp, 70 predicted proteins | sample Popmic504IS_FD_134513 | JGI IMG/M metagenome (GOLD analysis project Ga0190273, IMG submission 134513) | Populus adjacent soil microbial communities from riparian zone of Shoshone River, Wyoming, USA - 504 IS | ecosystem: Environmental > Terrestrial > Soil > Riparian zone > Trees stand | place...
CCTGAGCAGGGAGGGGGATCGGGTTGTTCAGTCGACGTGCTTTACCGCTGGCGGGTCGCTGGCGGGGAAGCTTTCGTCGGAGGCTTGGTCGACCTCGCCCCAGTCCTTGGGCGGGTCGCGCATGGCGTCGGGGCCGGCGGCGCGGGCTGCGCTGGTGTGGCCGACGGCGCCATGGGCGCCGTTGCCGGACAGCGCGGCGCTGCCGGCGCGGCCCTCGTCATTGCTGAGGCCACCGCGGCGGCGCGTGGTGAAGAAATAACCCGCGGCCGCGGCGAGCGCCGCGCCGAGGCCGGTGAGGAGGGTGCTGTTGCGGCTCCACGCCATCGCTTCAGCCCTCCACTTCGGTGAGGGTCGAGGGCTGGGCGGAGGGCAGGCCTTCGGTTTCGGCGATCTTCTGGAGCTCCGCCTTGCGCGCCGCCATCTGCTCGCCCAGCGCGTCGAGATCGACGTCGGTCTTGCGCGCCTGGCTGAACAGGTTGCCGGACTCCTTTTCCTCTTCCTTGACGTGGTGCTCGATGTCCTCCTGGAGGACCTTGACCTTGGCGTCGTAGAACTGGTCGCTCGGCTCGCCCGCCTCGATGTCGTTGATCAGCACCTTGGCGCCGTCATGCTCGACCATAGCTTCGTCGAGATCGTCGTCGGAAATCTTGCCGCGCAACGCGGGGTAGAAGATCTCCTCCTCGATCATGGTGTGGATCTTGAGCTCGGTGCAGATCGCCTTGGCGATCTTTTCCTTTTTGCCGTCGCCCGAGGCGTTTTCATATTTCTCGAACAGCGCCTCGACCTCGCGGTGATCGTGGGTCAGCAGCTGGATCGCGTTCATCTTGTCGGCCATTTTTATGTCCCTCCTTGTTGCTGGGGGAACATTCATGAGGAGCGCCGGTTCCGTTTCGCCGAAGGGCGCCCATGCAGCACGTCAAAGACACCGAAACCCTCTCGCCATTGCTTCCCGATGACACGGAGCAAGCGGTTCGCCGGCTGCTCGCCAAGGCGGCTGAGCGGGACTTGATGCTGGCGACCGCGGAAAGCTGCACGGGGGGCATGATCGCCTCCTTGCTCACCGACGTGCAGGGTGTGTCGTTCACGTTCGACCGCGGTTTCGTGACCTACACGAACGAGGCCAAGAACGAGATGCTGGGCGTGCCGCTGGACCTGATCGAAGAGAAGAGCGCGGTTTCGAAAGAAGTTGCGATCGCCATGGCGGAAGGCGCGCTGGAAAAGAGCCGGGCCAATATCGCGGTGTCGGTGACCGGCTATGCCGACAGCGGGCCGGAGCCCGGTCTGGTGCATTTCGGCTGCGCGCGGGGCGGGCGGGTGACGCTCCACCGCGAGGAGCATTTTGGCGATGTCGGCCGGGGTGCTACACGGCTTGCCTGCCTCAAGACGGCAGTGGAAATGATGACGGAGATGCTGTGAGCCGCGCCCCCTTTGCCGCAATCCACCGCCACGGCTTTGTTCGCACCGCCGCGGCAAGCCCGACCGGATCGTCGGGCGATGTCGAGTTCAACGTCGAGCAGGCGATTGGGCTGGCGCGGGAGGCGGACCGGCGGGCGTGCGACCTGGTGGTGTTTCCCGAACTCAACATCTCGTCCTATGCGGTCGACGACCTGTTCATGCAGGAAGCGTTTCTGGACGCAGTGGAGTTCGGCATTGCGCGCTTCTGCGGGGAGACGGAGGGGCTTTCGCCGGCCTTCGTGATCGGCGCGCCGCTCAGGCGGAACGGGCGGCTCTACAATTGCGCGCTGGTGGTGTCCCGCGGGCGGATTCTAGGTGTGGTGCCCAAGAGCTTCCTGCCCAATTACCGCGAATATTATGAAAAGCGCTGGTTCGTGTCCGGCATCGGTCTCGACGGGATCGAGATCGCGGTGGCGGGGCAACTGGTGCCGTTCGGGACGGACATCGTGTTCTCCGCCGAGGATGTTTCGGACTTCATCTTCCACGTCGAAATCTGCGAAGATTATTGGGCGCCGCAGCCGCCCTCCACCAACGGCGCGCTCGCCGGCGCGCTGATCCTCTGCAACCTTTCCGCCTCCAACATCACCATCGGCAAGGCGGACGAGCGCAAATTGCTCTGCGCGTCCCAGTCCAGCCGCTGCTGCGCCGCCTATGTCTATGCCGCGTCGGGACCGGGCGAGAGCACCACCGACCTCGCCTGGGACGGGCAGAGCGCGATCTACGAAATGGGCGAACTGCTCGCCGAGAGCAGCCGCTTCGACATGGAGCCGGAGCTTGCGGTGGCGGATGTCGATGCGCAGCGGCTCCGGCTCGAGCGGATGCGGATGCCGACGTTCAACGACAATGCGGTCGCGGCCGGCCACCCGGAGAAGCGCTTCCGGCGGGTGCATTTCGAGCATCGGCCGGGCGTGGAGGACGTCGGCTTCGAGCGGAAGCTTCGGCGCTTTCCTTATGTGCCCAACCGCGCCGAGCAGCTCGACCAGGATTGCTACGAAGCGTTCAACATCCAGGTGCAGGGCCTCGCCAAGCGCTTCACGACCACACGCGGCGATCACCTCGTCATCGGCGTCTCGGGCGGGCTCGATTCCACCCACGCCCTGATCGTCGCGGCCAAGATGTGCGACTACCTCAAGCTGCCGCGCTCGACGATCCTCGGCTTCACTATGCCGGGCTTCGCCACCGGCGACACGACCAAGGGCAATGCCTGGGCGCTGATGCGGGCGCTGGGCATTACCGGCGAGGAAATCGACATCCGCCCGGCGGCGATGCAGATGCTGAAGGACATGGGCCATCCGTTCGCGAGCGGCGAGGCGGTCTACGACATCGCCTTCGAGAACGTGCAGGCGGGGCTGCGCACGGATTACCTGTTCCGGCTTGCCAACCAGCGGCGCGGCTTCGTGGTGGGGACTGGCAATCTGAGCGAGGTGGCGCTGGGCTGGTCGACCTACGGGGTCGGCGACCAGATGAGCCATTACGGGGTCAATGCCGGCGTGCCGAAGACGCTGATCCAGTATCTGATCCGCTGGGCGGTGAAGACCGGGCAGTTCGACCCGGAGACCAACCGCATCCTGCAGGCGATCCTGGAGACCAAGATCTCCCCCGAGCTGATCCCGGCCGACGACAAGGGTGAGATGCAGAGCACGGAGGATACGATCGGGCCGTATGAGCTGCACGATTTCTTCCTGTTCCACATCCTGCGTTCGGGCCAGCCGCCGTCTAAGGTGGCGTTCCTTGCGTGGCAGGCGTGGCGCGACAAGGAACAGGGGCAGTGGCCGGCCGGTTATCCCGAGCATCTGAAGCGCGATTACGATCTCGCCACGATCCGGAAGTGGCTGGAGACCTTCCTGTTCCGTTTCTTCCAGATCAGCCAGTTCAAGCGCTCGGCAATTCCCAATTCGCCCAAGGTTTCGGCGGGCGGCGCGCTGTCTCCGCGGGGCGACTGGCGGGCCCCTTCGGACGGTACCGCTGGGGTGTGGCTGGCCGAGCTCAAGAGCGCTTTAGACGAGGAGTGACGCGGATCGGCCCGGATTCGAAACGATTTGGCGACAACCTGATCTAAATTAATATTAATCTGGCGCTCATCGGGGAACCCGGCGAGGCGACGCGCCGTTGTGCTTGAAGTCATAGAACCATCAGGAACAACCGCGTTGATCACCTTGTCCACCGCCTCCAATCTGGGGCAGAGCCAGTCCGCGCCCCAGATTCTCGATCACCACACGCTGATCTGCTTTTCGCACCTGCGGTGGAATTTCGTGTTTCAGCGTCCCCAGCATCTGATGAGCCGCTTCGCCAAGGATCGCCGCGTGATCTATTGGGAGGAGCCGGAAGCCGCGCTCCCCGATTGCGAGCCGGCTTTGGGCGTGCGCGCCTGCGCCGAGACGGGGGTGATCGTGGTCACGCCGTCGCTTCCCGAGACGCTGGATGAGGCGGGCCGCGAAACCGCGCTCAAGACCCTGCTCGACGCGTTCCTCAAGGGTGAGGCCGGGCCGTTCATCCGCTGGTATTACACGCCGATGATGCTGCGGTTCTCGCGCCACGTGGAGGCGGAAAGCGTCGTCTACGATTGCATGGACGAGCTCGCCAACTTCCGCTTCGCGCCGCCGCAGCTTCTCTCCCTGGAGCAGGAGCTGATCGACAGCGCCGACGTGGTCTTCACCGGCGGCTTCAGCCTGTATGAGGCGAAAAAGGACCGGCACCGGAACATTCACCCGTTCCCGTCGAGCGTTGACCGGGGGCACTTCGCCCAGGCGCGCGCGATGGACGCGCAGCCCGACGACCAAGCGCCGATTGGGCGCCCGCGCCTCGGCTTCTACGGCGTCATCGACGAGCGGATGGACCTGGAGCTGATCGCAGCGGTCGCCGATGCGCACCCCGAATGGTCGATCGTGATGGTCGGCCCTGTGGTGAAGATCGATCCGGCCGATCTGCCGCTGCGCGCCAACATCCACTATCTCGGCGGCAAGACCTACGAGCAGCTTCCCGTCTACCTGGGCGGCTGGGATGTGGCGCTGATGCCGTTCGCGATCAACGAATCCACCAGGTTCATCTCGCCGACCAAGACTCCGGAATATCTCGCCGGGGGCCGGCCGGTGGTGTCGACTCCGATCACCGACGTGATCCGTCATTATGGGGACATGAACGCGGTGTTCGTCGCCGACGGCGCGGAGGCCTTCATCACGGCCTGCGAGCAGGCGCTTGAGCTGTTCCAGAGCGGCGACGAATGGCTCGGCGAAGTCGATGCCAAGCTCGCCAACCTGAGCTGGGACACGACCTATGCCCGCATGGCCGGGCTGGTCCGCGAAGCGACGCAGGTGACGGGCAAGGGCCCTAACATCGTCAAGGCGGCGACCAAGAAGAAGTACGACTATCTGGTCGTCGGGGCCGGTTTTGCCGGTTCGGTGATCGCCGAGCGGCTGGCCAGCCAGCACGACGCGCATGTGCTGGTGATCGACAAGCGCCCGCACGTCGCCGGCAACGCCTACGACCATCTCGATGATGCGGGCGTGCTGATCCACCAGTACGGGCCGCACATCTTCCACACCAACTCGGACGAGATCGTCGACTATCTGTCGAACTTCACCGCCTGGCGCTCGTACGAGCACAAGGTGCTCGCCGACGTGCGCGACCAGCTTGTGCCGATCCCGATCAACCGCACGACCTTGAACATGCTGTTCGGCCTCGACCTCAAGACCGACGAGGACGCCGCGGCCTATCTCGCCTCGCGCGCCGAGCCGGTGGAGGACATCAAGACGTCGGAAGACGTGGTGGTGAACGCCGTCGGCCGTGAACTTTATGAACTTTTCTTCCAGGGCTACACGCGCAAGCAGTGGGGCATCGATCCGTCCGGGCTCGACAAGGCGGTGACGGCACGCATCCCGACGCGCACCAACACCGACGACCGTTATTTCGGCGACAAGCACCAGATCATGCCGCGCGACGGCTATACGGCGATGTTCAACAACATGCTGAACCACCCGAACATCGATGTGCTGCTCTCGACGGATTACCAGGACATCATCGGCGACATCGCGGCGGGGCACATCGTCTTCACCGGCCCGGTCGATGAGTATTTCGACTTCCGCTTCGGCAAGCTGCCTTATCGGAGCCTGCGTTTCGAGCACAAGATCCTCGACCAGGAGGAGTTCCAGCCGGTGTCGGTGGTGAACTATCCCGACCCGGAAGTGCCTTACACCCGGATCACCGAGTATAAGAAGCTGACCGGCCAGGAGCATCCGAAGACCAGCATCACCTACGAATATCCGTCGGCGGAAGGGGACCCTTATTACCCCATCCCACGGCCGGAGAACCAGGAGCTGTTCAAGCGGTACGAAGCGCTTGCCGATTCCACGGACGGCGTCACGTTCGTCGGCCGGCTTGCCACCTACCGTTATTACAACATGGACCAGGTGGTCGGCCAGGCGCTCTCCACCTTCCGCAGGCTCGACGCACGGCGCAAGACGGAGGCCGCGGACAAGGCCAACACCTGGACCGAAGCCGCCGAGTAAGCGGCCTGCGCTTTCGAACCGGAAGGGGCTCGCGGAAGCGGGCCCCTTTTCGTTGGCGGCGTACCCGCTGATGACCGGCGGCCATTGCTAACCTCCTCGCACGCGTGCAAAAATCGCGCGGGAGATGAGAATGGAGGGTGCACCAAGGCGGTTTGCGTGCACCTTGTGCGGCCGCTGCTGCGACCGCCCGCCCGAGCTGCTCATCTCCGAAGCGGCGGATCTCGCGGATACGTTCGTGTTCCGGCTGATGTTCCGGCTCTACTGGCTGCCTGAGGACCTCAGGACCTATCTGGCGACGCAGAGCGGGGGAACCGCCTGCAGCGCGGCCTTCTTCGACAGCAGGCGACTTCTCGGCGCCTTTGCGGCGCGTAAGTACCCGGTCAAGGCGGCGATCGACGGCAAGCGGGTGCGCTACACCAAGTACCTCATGATCTCGGCGCTGACGGTGGATACCAGCCGGGGAACGTGCCCCGCGCTACAAGCGCGCCGGTGCGGTGTGTATGAGCGGCGGCCGTCCGCCTGCCGTTCGGTGCCGGTCCATTATTCGCGTGCCGAGGCGCTGGCGGAAAGCGCGTTCGATGCCTTTGTCGGCACGCCCGGCTATCAGTGCGACACGAGCGACAGCGCCCCGGCGGTGCTTGCAGGGGGGCGGATCGTCTCCCCGGAGTTCCGCGTGGCGCGTGCGGATGCGGCCGGCATCGCCGAACGCGAGCGCTCCTGGCGGGCGGCAATTGCCGGGCGAATGAACACGGATTGTCCCACTGCCCCGCTGCCACGGATGGAGGAGGTCGAAGCGAACGCAACCGCGGGAGCAACCACTGTGTCGATGCACGCCGCGTGGCGGATCGCAGCCGGGGCCGGGTTCATTGCCCCTGCGGAAAGCACCCGCCTCATCCAGCTTCAGCTCGGCGTGATCGGCCGCGAACTCGCGCTCGGCAGGTGCACGCATGAGACACGGGCAACCCTCACCGAAATGCAGGCGGAGTACCGGGACTCTCTGATCTCCGGCGGCGTTTCAGCCGCCTAGCATCGAACTCTATTCGGCGGCGATGCGCTCAAGTGCGCTCGGCGCGGCAGTCGGCCCAGCCGCCTGCTGGATCAGGTCAAGGCGGTCGCGCACCTCTCCCAGATAGGCGTCCAGCGCTTCTTCCACCGGCCGCAGCATCGCGCCCCGCTTGCTCGCCAAAGCGGTAACGGCGGGCTCTCCTTCGCAGAGCGGTTTGACCAAAGCCGTGTCCATTCCGGCGCCTTCGGCCACCCGGTGGGCGAATTCGTACCAGCTCAGCCGGCCCTGGTTGGCGAGGTGCCAGACTCCGGTTTCGCCGTCGACCAGCAGGTCGAGCGTCGCGTGGCAAAGGTCGGGAACGTAAGTTGGGGAGACTTCGGTCCTGTCGCACGCCGTCACCGTCTCGCCACGTGCGAGGGAAGAGAGGACGTTCCAGGCGAAATTGTATTTGTCCCAGGGGCCAAAGAAGGCGCTGGTGCGGATGATCAAGGCGTCGCTCATCAGCGCCTGAACCTGCTGTTCGGCCTTCGCCTTGGAGAGGCCATAGACGCCGGCAGGGGCGACCGGATCGGTCTCTTCGTAGGGGCGGCCCAGCGTGCCGTCGAAGACGAGGTCGGACGAGAAGGTGACGAGTTGCACCCCCGCCCCGGAGCAGGCGCGGGCGAGCTTTTCCGGGCCCATTGCGTTGGCGGCGAGACAGGCGTCCTGCTCGGTCTCCGCGTCTGCCACGCGGACGAAGCCGGCGGTGTTGATGATTGCCCACGGCTGGTGCTTCTCAAGCGCAGCGGCGATCGAGGCTTCGTCGGTGATGTCGAGCTCGTCGCGGCTGGTGAGGCAGTAAGGAAGGGCGCGCTCGTCGCAAACCCGGGCAAAGGCGCTGCCAAGGGTGCCGGTGGCGCCGGTGATCAGCAATTTGCGGCCGCCATATTCCATAGGATTGCAACGTCCGTTCCAGGGATAAAGTCTCGGCGGCCGGCGCCACCAGCCGGGGCTGTCGAGCACCGGATGATCGAAGGGCCGGCCGTGGCCGAATTCCTTGGCGGCCTTGGCGATGATCGTCGGGCGCGGCGCGTCGCTGCGCGCGTCGAACGCGCCGGTGTCGTAGAAGCCGTTCTTCCGGGTCAGGAGGAAGCGCCAGTCGACGTTGCCGAACAGCGACCAGATGGTGACGGCGCGAAGGTCCACGCCTTCGTTACGGAGCTGCCCGGCGGTGTTCCAGACCTCGGCGAACCAGCGGAGTTGCTCGTCGCGGTGGCAGCCGTGGTGGACTTCGGTGACGGCAATGGGAATGCCGTAGCGCTTCCACGCTTCCTTCAGCCGCGGCCCGATGCCGGTGTCCTTGTCGCAGCGCTGCACCCGCACCGCTTCGGCGTCGACATATAGGTCGCGCCCGTTCCCGCCGACATCCTGCTGGGGATAGAGCTGCACGCGGTGATCGAGGAAGCGTTCGCTGGTGAGATAATGGTTGATGCCGAGGATGTCGGGCCTCGCCTCGCCGGCCGCGAATGCCTCGATCTCCTGCCAGCGGATGCCCGCGCCGAGCAGCATTCGAAGCAAGGGGTGGTCCGTGCCGACGCGCCCGCAAAGAAGATCGAGGCTGAGCCAGCGCCGCTCGTTCTCGAACCTGGCCTGGTAGGCGAGTGGACGGGTCGAATAGACCTTGCCGAGGTCTTCGGTCTGGACGAGCTGGGCATTCGGAATGTGACGGCGGATGGCACGCATCGCCTCCAGCACTGCACTGCATTGGTTGACGAGAGCGCGCAGGAAGGACGGATTGTCCTTGGTGTGCGGATACCAGTGCCCGTAGAGCGCTGAGAAGCGGGCTGTGGTGAGCGGCTCGTTGACCGGAGTCCATTGGGTGATCCATGGATAACGCCTGGCGGCCTTGTCGGCAAAGGCGGCGAGCTTTTGCGGGAATTCGGGGTCGAGAAGCTCGGTATATCTGGGCCCCGAGCCGTGGTGGCAAAGGCCGCCGATCACCTCGATGCCGCGCTCGCGAAGCATTGCCAGGCGCTCGTCCGTCCACGACCAATCGCATACCTCCGGATCGTCGGGAGCGATCGCTTCCCAGAGGATCGGATAGCGGACGGTGGTGACGCCGAGGTCGGCGATAAGGTCGATGTCGCCGCGGCGGTGGAGGTGGCCGGTCTCCGCGCTTTGATCCCGGAACTCATCGCCGATACGGACGATCGTGCACTCAACTCCGCCCCAAAGCTCAAGCGGAGGCTTTTGCGCTCGCGTCTCGGTCATGCTTGTTTCGGCCCTGTCATGAACATCGAGACACGAACGGCCTGTTATACGACGGGGTTCCAGCAAAATAGGACGCGGTTAAACCAAGTTAGGAGGATTCCGCACGCTTGCGCAGGCTGAGAAGGTGAGGCACGGGCAGCGTATCGCACCCCCGCTGTGGAGCATGTTCCTCATGATCAAAGGCCTCGCCGCACTTTCCTTTCTCCTCGCCGGCACCAGCGCCTTCGCCCAGGCCCCGGCACAATCCGAAAGCGCGGCAAAGGCCGAGAAGTGGGACATCACCAAGCCGCCGATGCCGACGCGCGAGGTGAAGATCGACGTTTCGGAAGGCACGTGGATGAACCTCGATCTCAGCCCGGACGGGCGGACGATCGCCTTCGATCTGCTCGGCGATATCTACACCATTCCTGTGGCTGGCGGCCGCGCGACGCGGATCGCGGAAGGGATGGCGCACGAAATGCAGCCGCGCTTTTCGCCGGACGGGCGGCGGATCGCCTTCACCTCGGATCGGGGCGGCGGCAACAACGTCTGGCTCATGAACGCGGACGGATCGGACAAGCGGCAGCTTACCAAGGAGACCTTCAACCTCCTCAACAACCCGTATTGGAGCCCGGACGGGCGTTTCATCGCGGCGAGGAAGCACTTCACGACGCAGCGCTCGCTCGGCACCGGCGAGATCTGGGTCTACCATGTCGCCGGCGGCGGCGGCGTCGCCCTGGTCGAGCGGCCGAGCCCGCAGCACCAGAAGGAACTGGGCGAGCCCGCCTTCACGCCCAAAGGCGATGCGATCTATTTCAGCCGCGACGTGACGCCTGGCGCGACCTTCGAATATGCGCAGAACGCCAATGGGGAGGTGTTCGCCATCGAGCGCTACGACGTGAAGACCGGCGAGCGCACCAAGGTCGCCGGAGGCCCGGGCGGCGCGGTGCGGCCGACGCCGTCGCCGGACGGCAAGTATCTCGCCTACGTCCACCGCGAGCGGGAGAAATCGAAGCTGTACGTAAAGGATCTGCGCTCGGGCGAGGAGCGCAAGATCTACGATGCGCTCGACCAGGACATGCAGGAGACCTGGGCGGTCGAGGGAGCCTATCCGAACATGGACTGGACGCCCGACAGCCGCAGCCTCGTGTTCTGGGCGGGGGGCAAGATCCGGCGTGTCAACCTGGACGGCAGCGGCGGGGCGGAAATCCCGTTCCAGGTGTCCGATACGCGGCGCGTAATCGATCCGCCCCGCCCGACGGTGCAGGTTGCGCCCGACAGCTTCACCACGCGTATTCCGCGCTTTGCCTCGGTTTCACCGGACGGACGGCGGGTCGTGTTCGAAAGCCTCGGGAGGCTCTACGTGCGCGACGTGAGCGGTGGCAGCCCACGCAAGCTCACCGGCGACGACGGCGATTTCCAGCTCTTCCCGAGCTGGTCGCGTGACGGGAAGCGTATCGCCTTTGTGAGCTGGAACGACCAGCGGCTCGCGGAAATCCGCACCGTCGGGCCGGACGGGCGCGGCCTGCGCACCGTCACCCGCCAGCCGGGCCATTACGCCCGGCCACGCTTCTCGCCGGACGGCCAGACCATCGTCTTTGAACGGGGCAGCGGCGGCGGCATCGTGTCCGACCGTTGGTCGGAGGATCCGGGCGTGTTCCGCATCGCGGCGGCGGGCGGCGAGCCGGTGCGCCTGACCCGTAGCGGCGGCAATCCGCACTTCGGCGCGGAAGACGACCGCATCTACATGGATCTGCCCGAGGAGCAGAAGTTCAAGCTGATCAGCGTCGACTGGAACGGCAAGGACCGGCGTACCCTCGCCCAGGGCGAAATGATCACCGGCTTCGAAGTCTCGCCGGCGGGTGACCAGATCGCTTTTCGCGAAGGCTATAACGTCTATGTCGCGCCGTTCTTCGCGGGGGCAAAGACGATCGACTTCGGCGCCAAGGCGACCAACCTGCCGGTGATCCGGGCGAGCGGCGAGGGCGGCCAATATTTCCATTGGGCGCAAGGCGGGCGCGAACTCGGCTGGAGCGTCGGGCCGACGCTCTACACCGTCGATACGGCGACAATGATCCGCAACGCACCGCCCGCAGGGGACGCGCAGGACAAATACACGCCGCCGAAGACCGGCGTTTCGCTCGCCATGACCCGCCAGGCCGACAAGCCGCACGGGCTGGTGGCGCTGACCGGCGCGCGGATCGTCACCATGGCGGGCGCCGACGGCGGCGTCATCGAAGACGGTGTCATCCTGATCGAGGACAATCGCATCCGTGCGGTCGGCCGACGCGGCGAGGTGCAGGTGCCGGCGGGCGCGAAGACGGTGGATGTCGGCGGCAAGACGATCATCCCGGGCTTGATCGACGCCCACGCCCACGGCCCGCAAGGCGCGGACGACCTCGTGCCGCAGCAGAATTGGTCGAACCTCGTCCACCTCGCCTTTGGAGTCACCACCATCCACGATCCGTCAAGCACGGCGAGCGAGATCTTCTCGGCCGGCGAGATGCAGCGCGCCGGATTGGTGATCGCGCCGCGCATCTTTTCGTCGGGCGAGATCGTCTACGGCGCGAAATCGCCGGGTCGCTTCGCGGGCATCGAGAGCCTGGAGGATGCACTTGCCCACGTCCGCCGGTTGAAGGCGCAGGGCGCGCACAGCATCAAGAACTACAACCAGCCGCGCCGCGACCAGCGCCAGCAGGTCGTCGCGGCGGCGCTTCAGGAGAATATCGCGGTCGTCGCGGAAGGCGGCTCGCTTTACAATTTCGACGTAACGCTGATCGGCGACGGCAACACCACGCTTGAGCACAATATCCCGCAGCAGATGCTCTACGCCGACATGCTGAGCTACTTCCCGCAGACCAAGGTCGGCTACACGCCCACTCTCGGCGTGACGTTCGGCGGGCTGGGTGCCGAGCCGTATTGGAGCCAGGAAAGCCAGGTGTGGCGGCATCCGCTGCTCACCCGCCATGCGCCGCCGACCTTTCTTCAGGAGGAACTGGTGCGGGTGACCCAGGCGCCGGAGGAGGATTTCGCCGACGCGGCCAGCGCCCGCACCGCGCGGCTGCTGGCGGATCGGGGGGTGCAGGTGAGCATCGGCGCCCACGGCCAGCAGCAGGGCATCGCCGCGCATTGGGAAATGTGGTCGTTCGTGCGGGGCGGCTGGACTCCGCTGCAGGCGCTTCAGGCGGGCACCTCGACTCCGGCGCGGGCGCTGGGGTTCAGCGACATCGGCACGCTGGAGCCGGGCAAGCTCGCCGACCTGGTGATCCTCGACGCCAACCCGCTGGAGAATATCCGCAACTCGGAAAAGGTCTCCAAGGTGATGCTCAACGGCCGCCTCTACGATTCGGCGACCATGAACGAGGAAGTGACCGGCACCCGCAAGCGCGCGGCATATTATTGGGAATGAGCCGCTAGGGTTTCGCTAACGCTTTTGGCGCATGCTTCCCCTTCCTGGGGAGGTGGCAGCATGGCCGGCGCAGCATCGAAGGATTTCAGCGATCCGTGGGCGGACCGCCGCGGCGAGGACCGCCGCGATGGGCTGATCGACACGGCCCTGCTCCATTTCCGCGGCAAGCCGTACCGGGTGCCGGTGATCAACATTTCCTCGCGCGGGGCGCAGATCGAGTGCGGGCTCGAGACGCGACTGGGCGAGCCGGTGCTGGTCGAGTTCGACCAGTGCAGTTCGATGCACGCCTTTGTGCGGTGGAACCGGGAGGGGCGGATCGGCCTCAATTTCGGACATGAACTGGTGCTTGGGAAGTAGCGAGTTCGTCATGCCGGACTTGATCCGGCATCCACCTTCTTCCTTGGCGGCTGAAAAAAAGGTGGACCCCGGATCAAGTCCGGGGTGACGGTTCCCTGAGGCCTTCAATCGCCTTCAGCACCGTGGGCGTAATGCCCGTCACCATGCGCTTGATGCCTTGGAAATTGGGGTGCACCCGGTCGGGCAGGTTGAGCGCCGAGTTGCCGGCCACCCCCGCCAGGAAGAAGGGGTAGAGCGGCGCATCGTATTTGCGCGCAAGCTCCGGGAAGATGGTGTTGAACTTGGCCATGTAGTCCCGGCCCAGGTTCGGCGGGGCCAGCATGCCGGCGACGATTACCGGGATGTCGCGCTTCTTGAATTCGCCGAGGATGTAGTCAAGATCCTCGCGGGTCTGCTCGGGGCGGATGCCGCGCAGCATGTCGTTGGCACCCAGGGCGACGATGGCGAGGTCCGGCTTGCGCTTCAAACCGTCGAGCGTCCAGCGCACCCGCGCGCGGCCGTTGCCCGCCGTGTTGCCGGAGACGCCGCCATTGGTGACGAACGCGCGCACGCCGTGGCGGCGCAGCACGTCTTCCAACTGAGGCGCGAAGCCTTGGTCGCGCGGCAATCCGTAGCCCGCGGTGAGGCTGTCGCCGAAGGCGAGGATGTGGATGTCCTTCGCTTCGGCCTGCGCCGCAGTGCCGAACGCCATGATCAGCAGCGCTGCGTAGACAATGCGCCGCGCCGCCCCATATGCCATCCGTAACGCCATCGGATCCCGTTTCCCTTCATGACCAGCTCCTATGTTATCGACGCCGCGGATGTCACGCTCGACCTCGGCTCGGGCGCGGCGAAGGTCGAGATTTTGCGCGGCATCGCCCTTCAAGTCTCGAACGGCGAAAGCGTTGCACTGCTTGGCCCCTCGGGCAGCGGAAAATCGTCATTGATGGCAGTGCTTTCCGGTCTGGAGCGGGCGAGCGGTGGTTCGGTGCGGGTGACGGGGCAGGATTTCACCGCCTTGAACGAAGACGGCCTAGCGCGGGCGCGGCAGGGGCGGATCGGGATCGTGCTCCAGGCCTTTCACCTGCTGCCGACGATGACGGCGCTTGAGAATGTTGCGGTGCCGCTGGAGCTTGCCGGGGCGGACGGGGCGTTCGAGACGGCGCGGCGGGAGCTTGAGGCGGTGGGGCTCGGGCATAGGGTAACGCATTATCCGGCGCAGCTTTCCGGCGGCGAGCAGCAGCGGGTGGCGATTGCGCGCGCAACGGCGGCGCGGCCGGAACTGATCTTCGCGGATGAGCCGACGGGGAATCTCGACGCGGCGACGGGCAGTGCGATCCTCGACCTGCTGTTCGAGCGGCAGCGGGATACTGGGGCGACCTTGCTTGTGATCACCCACGATCCGGCGCTGGCGGCGCGCTGCGGGCGGGTGCTTGAGATGGGCGACGGGCGGATCGTGCGGGATACGGGCGCGTGAGGGGTAACCGAATTCCTCCCCGGAACGGGGAGGGGGACCGCACGAAGTGCGGTGGAGGGGGCCCAGCGGCGGCACTGCGCGGAGGCGGGCCCCCTCCACCATGCTGCGCATGGTCCCCCTCCCCGTCCCGGGGAGGAATTGGAGCGTGAACCTCCCCCTCCGCCTTGCCATTCGCGACTTGCGTGGCGGCCTGGCCGGCCTGCGCCTGCTCGCCATCTGCCTGTTCCTCGGCGTTGCCGCACTGGCGGGCGTGGGCTCGCTCTCCTCCGCCATTGTCACCTCGCTTGCCGAGCGGGGGCAGGAGATCCTTGGCGGCGATGTCCAGCTCACCGTCGGCGGGCGGGAGGCGCGTGCGGACGAGCTTGCCGCCTTCAGGCGCGAAGGGCAGGTCAGCGCGATTGTGCGGATGCGGGCGATGGCGGCGCGGCTCGACGGCAATGAAAGCGTGCTCGCGGAGCTGAAGGGCGTGGACGACGCCTGGCCGCTGTACGGGCGGTTCAGCCTTGCGCCCAACGCGCTGGCGCTCCGGCCCGGCGCAGGCGACGTGGCGATCGGCGAGGAGTTGGCCGACCGCCTCTCCGTGCGCATCGGCGACCGCATCCGGGTGGGCGAGGCCGAGCTGCGGATCGTCGGCCTGATCGCCCAGGAGCCGGACCGGGTGGGGCAGGGCTTCACGCTTGGCCCCACGATCCTCGTTTCCCGCGAAGGGCTTGCCGCCACCGGGCTGGTCCAGCCGGGCAGCCTGTTCACCAGCGGCTATCGCCTCAAGCTGCCGCCCGGCACCGATCCCGAGGCCAAGGCGAAGGCGCTGACCGGCAGGTTCAAGGACGCCGGCTATCAGGTGCAGGATCGCTCCAACGGCGCGCCGGGCACTCGGCGGTTCATTGGGCGGTTGGGGCAGTTCCTGACCCTAATCGCGCTCACCGCGCTGATCGTGGCGGGCATCGGCGTCGGCAATGGGGTCAGCTCGTGGCTGGGCTCGAAGCGCGGCACCATCGCCACCCTGAAGCTGCTTGGCGCACCGAGCCGGACCATCTTCCTGTCCTACCTGATCGAAATCGGTCTCGTTGCCGCGGGGGCAATCCTCCTCGGCCTTGCCGCCGGTGCGCTGGTGCCCTCCGTAGTCGCCGCCATTGCCGGAGACGCGCTGCCGGTGCCGCCGCGCGCCGGCCTTTACCCCGTGCCGTTGCTCGCGAGCGCCGCTTACGGATTGCTCATCGCCCTGGTGTTCGCGCTGGTGCCGCTCGCCCGCGCCCGCACCGTTACGGCGGCGAGCCTGTTCCGCGGCCATCTCGAGCCGCTGCGCCGGGCAGGGTGGGGCGCTTACCTAGGTGCCGCGCTCGCCGCCGCGCTGATCGCCGCCCTCGCCATCGGCACCGCCCGGGAGCCGGGTTTCGCCGCGGGCTTCATCGGCGCGGCGCTTGGCCTATTGCTGCTCCTCAGCCTGCTCGGCGGCCTGATCCGCTGGCTTGCCTCCAAGCTGCCGCGGCCCAAGAGCCCCCTGTTCCGCCTTGCCCTTGCCAACCTCCACCGTCCCGGCGCGCAGACCGGGCGGCTGGTGGTGGCGCTCGGCCTCGGCCTTACCTTGTTCACCACCCTGGCGGTGATCGAGACCAACCTTTCGGGCCAAATCCGCACCACCATTCCGGCAAAGGCGCCGAGCTTCTTCATGCTCGACATTCCATCCGAGGATGTCTCCCGCTTCCGGAGCATGGCCCACGAAGCGGCGCCGGGCGGCGACCTCGTCACCATCCCCTCCCTGCGTGGATCGGTTGTGGCGGTCGGCGAGCGGCGCGTTGCCGACATGGAGGAGATACCCGAAGGGGCCTGGTTCCTGCGCGGCGATCGGGGCCTGACCTACTCCGCAACGCTGCCGGAGGGCAGCCGGGTGGTGGAGGGCAAATGGTGGGCGCCCGATTACCAGGGGCCGCCGCTGATCTCGCTCGATGTCGAGGCCGCGCGGGCGGCGGGGATAAAGGTGGGCGACACGCTGACCGTGTCGATTCTCGGCCGCGATATCGAGGCGCGGATCGCGTCACTTCGCGAGATCAATTGGGACACGATGGGCTTCAACTTCGTCATCGTCTTTTCGCCGGGCGCGCTGGAGCAGGCGCCGCACAGTTTCATGGCGACCATCTCCATGCCGGAAGCGCAGGAACGGCCCTTCTCCCGCGCCGTCTCCCGCGCATTCCCGACCGTGTCGGCGATTCGGGTCAAGGACGTGGTCGCGACCGTGTCGAACATGCTCACCCAGCTTTCCACGGCGGTGCGCGCCGCCGCGTCGGTGGCGATCCTGGCCGGCATCGCCGTGCTGGTCGGCGCGCTTGCCGCAAGCCGGCAGGCACGAGTCTATGACAGCGTGATCCTGAAGCTGCTCGGTGCCACCCGCGGGCGGATCCTCGCCGCCCAAGCGCTGGAGTTCGGCGCGCTGGCACTGATCGTCAGCGGCCTCGCCCTTGCGGTCGGCGGCGGGGCCGGCTGGTATGTGGTGGTAAAGGTGCTGGAGCTCGAATGGGCGCCGGACTGGCTGGTGGTCGGCGCCACGCTCGGCCTCGGGGCGCTGGTCACCCTGCTGCTGGGGCTGCTCGGCTCGCTTCCCGCACTTGCCGCCCGGCCGGCCCGGGCGCTCCGCTCGCTTTGAACTTCATGGGCGCTTATAGGCCCGCACGAAGGAGAATATGATGAACGAGATGACCGCCATGGCCGCCCAGCCGGCTTATTCCGAAGGCGCGCAGAAGATCCTCGCCCGGGCACCCGCCTTGTTCATCGACGGCGAGTGGGTGGAGTCGCGCGGCGGCGGAACAATCGCGGTCTACGATCCGTCCAACGGCAAGCAGGTCGCCACCATCGCGGACGCAAGCGTGGAGGATGTCGACCGTGCCGTCGCCGCCGCCCGCCGCGCCTTCGACGACGGCCGCTGGAGCGGACTTCCCCCGTATGAGCGCGAGCGGGCGATCAACCGCCTCGCCGACCTGCTCGAGGCCAACACGCCGGAACTCGCCGAGATCGAGTCGATCGACAACGGCAAGCCGCGCACCGCAAGCGCGGGCTACGACCTCCCCCGCTCGATCGCGACGTTGCGCTACATGGCCGGCTGGGCGACCAAGATCTCGGGCGAACATGTCGAGCTCAACGGCATGCCGACCGGTTCCGTCCATGCTTACACCCGGCGCGAGCCGATCGGGGTCTGCGCCCAGATCGTGCCGTGGAATTTCCCGCTGATGATGGCGGTGCAGAAGATCGCGCCGGCGCTCGCCGCCGGCTGCACCATCGTCCTCAAGCCGGCCGAGCAAACGCCGCTCACCGCGCTCCGCCTCGCCGACCTCATTGCGGAGGCCGGCATTCCGGCGGGCGTGGTCAACATCATCACCGGCTATGGCGAAGTGTCGGGCGACCGAATGGTCCGCCACCCGGATGTCGACAAGGTCGCCTTCACCGGCTCGACGGAGGTCGGCAAGATCATCAACCGCGCCGCCACCGAGACGCTGAAGCGCGTGACGCTGGAGCTTGGCGGCAAGTCGCCGGTGATCGTGCTTCCGGACGTCGACATCGGCCGCACGGCAGCGGGCGCCGCCCGCTCGATCTTCGCCAATTCCGGGCAGGTCTGCATCGCCGGATCGCGCCTGTTCGCGCACCGCGACGTGTTCGACGAACTCCTCGAAGCGGTGGCGAAGAATGCCGCGGGCTGGAAGGTCGGGCCAAGTCTCGCGCCCGATACGATCATGGGGCCGCTGGTCTCCACCGAGCAGCATGAGCGCGTGCTGGGATACATCGACGCGGGCCGCAAGGAAGGCGCCTCGGTGCTGTTCGGCGGCGATGCGCCATCAAGCGACGGCTATTTTGTCAATCCGACGGTGCTGGTCGACGTCAGCCCCGACATGAAGGTGGTGCGCGAGGAGATTTTCGGCCCCGTGCTCGCCGCCCAGCGCTTCGACGACATCAACGATGTCGCCAACGCCGCCAACGACACGCCCTACGGCCTCGCGGCTAGCATCTGGACCCGCGACATTTCGGCGATGCACAAGCTCGCGGCCAAGCTCAAGGCTGGTATGGTGTGGGGCAACACGGCGTCAGCGGCGGACACGGCGTTGCCTTTCGGCGGCTACAAGCAATCGGGCTTCGGCCGCGAAAACAGCCGCCACGGCATCGAGGCCTATCTGGAAGTCAAAACGGTGGCTATCGCGCTGTAGGGGCATAACCTCGATGCTTCCGCGCACCTGCGGCGCGGGAGCTTCGAAAGGTTCGGTTTACCGATCCCGGCTACCCTCGCCGGATGAGCTTCAAAAAGCCCTTCCGTGCTGTGCCGATCGTGCCAATCGCCCCCTACCGCGCCCGCGCCCGGCGGCGAAAACACGCGGGTGTTGCGAAGGCCCTTGGCTTTGCGGGGCTGGCCGGGGTTTTCGCCGGAACGCTGGCTGCCGTCGGTCCCGCCGATCTCGCGGCCGCCGCCGGCTCGGGGTTGAAGGAGCTTGCCGTCTCTCAGGGGCTGGCAAGACGGAACACTCCAGCAGCCGGCGACTATTGGCCGGGCTGCAACGACGCGCGCGCGGCAGGTGTGACCCCGCTTTACGCCGGCGAACCAGGTTACCGCAGCGAGATGGACGGCGACGGCGACGGCATTGCCTGCGAGCCCTATCGCCGACGCTGGTGAACGCGCCCCGCTCGGACCGTCCGCGAACCGCTCGCTTCACTGGCAATGGGAGGTGGTGCCCAGGGACGGGATCGAACCGCCGACACCGTGATTTTCAGTCACGTGCTCTACCAACTGAGCTACCTGGGCACGCCCGCGCTGCGGGAAGCCGCGCCTATAGAGGCGCTTATCGCTCGCTGTCCAGCCCCTCGTCGGTGCTTCGTTCGTCGGCCGGCGGGCCGGGCACGCGATAGGCGTCGCCGAGCCAGTTCAGCAAATCCCGGTCGCGGCAGCCCTGGCTGCAGAAGGGCTTGTGCGGGGCAGCGGACGGCTTGCCGCAGACCGGGCAGGCGGCGCGCTTTTTAGAAGGGGCGGCTGTGGACATGGCCGCCGGATATGGCGAGGCCCGGCTCTCCCCGCAAGGCGATCGGCGCGCCGATGCGCCGGGCGAGCTCGGCAAGCCAGTCGGGACGTGCTTCGAGGCGGGCGCTGACGGCCGGCGCGGCGTGGATGGTGCGCTCACCGGCGCCCGTCTCCCACTCGGCGCGGCGCAGGAGCGCACGGGCGGCGGCGCCCGCGGGATCGGACTGGAGCAGTTCGGCGAGTGAGGGCCGCTCGCGGCGGCGGACGACCTGGAGGAAGCCGAAGCCGTTCACCGCGGTGCGCTCGAACGGCTGCGGCAAGGCGGCATCGAACGCGGCGGCGGCGGCCTGGCGCTCCGCCTTGCCGGCCAAGGTGGGGAGATCGATGCCGACCGAGCCGCCGACCCCCATCCGCCGCATGGCGCGGGCGGCGGAGGCGGCGCCTGCCACGGCGAGGGCGGGCGGGGGCAGGGTGCCATCGACGTCGAACAGGGTCATTGCCGGGGTGACGCTCATCCGCAGCGCGCCGCCCGGGAAAGGGATATCGCCGGTCAGCGCTTCCTCGAGCAGCTCGGACCAGCCGGCTTGCTCGAACCTGTCGGGCCCCGGCGGACGGTGGCGGGCGGCGCGGCCTATCCGTTCGGTGAGCCCACGGCCGGTGCGCGGAGCCTCCTCGGAATAGCGGCACAAGGCGCGCTTGGGCCGCCCGGCCTCGGGGATCGGCTCGCGGATGATTTCGGCGCCGAGCGCCTGTCCCTCGGTGAGGCGGGGCGGGAGGGCTTCGAGGATGGCCTCGTCGCCGCCCTCCAGCGTCACCAGCGCGCGGCGGCCGGGGACCAGGATCTTGGTCAGCTTGGCGGGCACGATGGAGCCGACCGGCAGCGTGTCCGGCAGTTCAATCCGTGCTTCGAGGATGCAGCCGTCTTCGACCAGAACCGCCCGGTTTTCGCCGACCCCCTCCTCGAGGAGCCACTCAGCCAAGCGGGTAGCCGGACGCGCGGAGCAGGGCGCGTGTTTCGTAGAGCGGCAAGCCCATTACGCCCGAATGACTTCCGGACAGGAAGCGGATCAGGGCTTCGGCGCGGCCCTGGATGGCGTAGGCGCCCGCTTTTCCCCGCCATTCTCCGGCGGCGAGGTAATCGTCCAGTTCCGCGTCCGAGAAGCGCTTGAAGGCGACGATGCTGGTGGAAAGCCGGTGGCGGGCGGTGCCGTCCGGGTGGACGCAGGTCACCGCCGACAGCACCCGGTGGCGGCGTCCGGAGAGCAGCTTCAGCGTCGCCCGCGCTTCGTCTTCATTGTCGGTCTTCGGCAGGATGCGGCGCCCGGCGGCAACCACCGTGTCGGCGGCAAGGACGATGCTTCCCGGATGCGCGGCGGCGGCGGCTTTCTCTGTCGCCATCCGCTCGGCATAGGGGGCCGGAAGCTCGCCTTTGCGCGGCGTTTCGTCGATATCCGCCGGGGTGACGGCGTTCGGAGTCACGCCGAGCCGGGCAAGCAGCTCCAGGCGGCGGGGGCTTGCGGAAGCGAGAACCAGCCTCGGCGGCGGTGGGGGCGGAGCAAGTTCGCTCAGACGGATGGCCCCGGGCCGCCGCGCCCCGGCATGAAGCTGGGCAGCGATTCTGCCCGGCCGCGCTGTTCGAGACGTTCCTTCTTCGCCAATTCCAAGCCTCTGAGCCCTTTATACGAAAGCGGCGCCGCCATAGCCGCGCAAGCGCGAATATGGAAGCGGCGCCGCGTCCCGATCAGGCCGGATTATGCTTGTCGAGGAAGCGCTTCATCTCCTCCAGAAGCTGGATCCGATCCTCCTCCAGCGGCAGATGGTGGGTGTTACGGGGCTGCTCCAGATAGACGAAGTCGCGGCCTTCCACCTTGCCCGCGGCCTTGAGGCGCTTCACCAGTTCGCGCGATTGGGCCACCGGCACGCGGTCGTCCTTGGCGCCGTGGACGATCAGGATCGGCACGGTGAATTCCTCGGCGTGACGCGCCGGCGAAACGGCGGCGAGCTTGCCGGCCGCGGAGCCGATAAACTGTGCACCGTAGCGGCCGAGATATTCCTTGTCGTACGCCACCATGTCGGGAAGGTCGTGCACGCCCGCGCCGCTGATCGCGCAGCGATATATGCCGCCGTCCCGCTGGGCCGCGCGCGACGCCGCATAGCCGCCATAGGACCAGCCGAAGATGCACACCCGCTTGGGGTCGGCGATGCCTTGCGCGGCAAGATGGGTGATCGCATCCAGAAGATCGTCCTGCATGCGCGTGCCCCAATTGCCGTCCGAGGCCTCGACAAAGGCTTTTCCGAAGCCTTCGGAGCCCCGGTAGTTCGGCTGGATCACCGCATAGCCCAATTCGGCGAGCGGCTGCGCCCACATGTCGAAGTCTTCAAAATCGCGCGCCCAGGGGCCGCCATGGGGGAGCACGATCAGCGGCAGGTTCTTGCCCGTTTTCAGACGCGGGAGGGTGAGGATTGCCTGAATCTCCAGCCCGTCGCGGGCTTTGTAGCGGATGGTGCGGACCGGGTTGAGCTTCATATCCTTGAGCTCGTTATTGGCCCAGCCGATCCGCTTCAGATCGCCGCTGACCGTCGAGTAGAGGTAATAAGCGCCGGCCTGATCAGGCCCGCCGACGTGGATGATCAGATTCTCGCGCTTGCGGTCGCCGGAGACCATCGTCGCCTGGCCGGCACCGAAGCTCTCGTCCAGCACCTGCTGGAGCTCCTTCATCCGCGGGTTGAACCAATAGCGCACCGGCCGGTCCTTGATCACCGTTACGCCTTCGAGCGCGGTCTCGTCCTCGTTGCCGGTTACCGAGCCGATGTCGTAGCCGGGAACGCCGAACACCTTTTTGCCGAGCTTCATGGTCTTGAGATCGAGCTCGTAGAGCTCGCGGAAGCCGCTCTGCCGGCTGGTCGCCAACGCCTTGGTGCCGCCGGGGAGGAAAATGCGCGGCACTGCCGGCTCATCATATTTGCCGACCTTTTCACTGATGATGGTGTCGTAATTCGCGCTTTCGGTCGGGCGATAGAGAACCCTGACCTTGCCGGTGTCGCGATCCGACGCGCTGCCCATCCGCACCACGCCGGCCCCATCGGCGTACCAGCCGCGCACGATCACGTTGGGCGACTGGACGCGGCGCTGCTTGCCCGTCTCGACCTCCACTTCGACCACTTCAGGGTTGAACAATCGCTCGGTGCCACGGCCGGCGGCGAAGCGCGACAGCAGGATGCGGGGCGTGCCTTCCCGGGAGACCCAAAGCACGTCGCCGGCTGCCATGAAGGCGCCTTCCCAGCCGAGCGGCGTCACCTTCTTGGTCAGCCGGTTATAGCCGATCACGCGGTCGGCGTCGTATTTATAGCCGTCGATATTCTGGCGTGAGCTGATCCAGATGAGCAGGTTGTTGGGATCCACCCATTGCCAGTTCGTCGCGCGCACGTCGTCTCGCTTGTCGAAATCGCCGTCGCGGGCGATGAGCTGCGGCGCGGCGTCCGGCTTGTTGAGGTCGAGGATCGCCAGATATTGCTCGCCCTTGATCCGCACCTTGGCGGCCAGCGACTTGCCGTCGGTGGAGATTGCGGGGCCCTGCAGGGTGTTGAGCATTCCAAAAACCTTGACGGGCAAGGGCGTGGCAGGCGCCGGAGTCGTCTTGAGCTGGGCGGCCGCCGGTGCCGCTGCAAGCGCGATCGCGCAGGCGAATAGAGCCTTTTTCATCTGTGCCATCATCCCTGAAGCCCCTGAGACATCGAAATAAATCAGAAGACGGGGCCGACGGGAAGGGCAAAAGAACGGCTCTGCCCGGATGGGGCGAGGCGTTTTCCGGTCAGCGCGGCACTTCAGCCGCCGCCCGCGCACCTCGCGCGTGCTCCAGCAGGAAGGCGCTGCTTTCGTCGACAACGGGTAGGCGGGTGCGGAACAGCTTGGAGACAGCGATGATCAGGTCGTTGTGGCTGGACCCTGGATATTCGCGAAGCACCGCCTCCGCGCCGGCCGCTTTCATCGCCGCGGCGAGATTGCGGCTGTTGTAGACGCGCACATTGGTGTCGGCGGTGCCGTGGCCGAGCCAGAGCGGCGGCGCGTCGGCGGTGACGAAGCGGATCGGCTGGGTTTCGAGCGGGCGCGGATAGCGGCCCATTGCCTCCACTGAACTCGATTTGGTGAACGGGTAGAAATCGTACGGGCCGGCAAGGCCCGCTGCCGCCTTGACCACGTTGCCGGGCACGCCCTGCGCGGCGAGCCACCTGCGGTCCAGCGCCGGCATGATGGCGTTGTAGGCGCCCGCCGAGTGGCCGGCGGTGACGATGCGGTTCGGGTCTCCGCCGAAGCGCGCGGCATTGCGCCACGTCCAGGCAATGGCCGCGGCGCTGTCCTGCAGAAAGGCTGGGAAGCGGACGTCGGGCACCAGGCGGTAATCGGGCACGACCACAAGGAAGCCCTTGGCCGCATAGGCCCTGCCGGCGAATCCGTAATGGTCCTTGTCGCCGCCGTGCCAACCGCCTCCGTAGAAGAAGACCAGAACCGGCTTTGGGTGCGTGCCGGCCTTCGGGTTGTCGTAGATGTCGAGCTTCTGACGGGGCAGCGGCCCGAACGCAATGTCGTGCGCGACCTGACGGGTGCCGGCATCGCCCGCGAGCGCCCAATCGAGCAGGTCGAGCTGCCGGGGCGGGGCGACAAGTTTGTAGAAAGCACCAACGGCGACGGCGACAATCAGGACGATGCCGAGGAGCCATTTCACCCGCGCGGGGTGGCAGCGCCCGGGTTCGGCGGCAAGCGATTTCGCGCCAACCGCCCCCACCCCCCCCGCAAAAGAAAAGCCCCGCCCGGATCGCTCCGGGCGGGGCCAGGTTCTTGCCCGTGAAGGCGGTGGCTTAGCCGGCGCCCGCGCCCTGCGCGGCGAGGGCCGCGAGGAGGAGCAAGGCGACGATGTTGGTGATCTTGATCATCGGGTTCACCGCCGGGCCGGCCGTGTCCTTGTAGGGATCGCCGACCGTGTCGCCGGTCACCGCGGCCTTGTGGGCCTCCGAGCCCTTGCCGCCGTGATTGCCGTCTTCGATATACTTCTTGGCATTGTCCCACGCGCCGCCGCCCGACGTCATCGAGATGGCGACGAACAGGCCGGAAACGATCACGCCGAGGAGGAGCGCCCCGAGGGCCGCAAAGCCCTGGTCACGGCCCGCGATCAGCGAGATGCCGAAAAACACCGCGATCGGCGCAAGCACCGGCAGCAGCGACGGCACGATCATTTCGCGGATTGCCGCCTTGGTGACGAGGTCCACGGTGCGGGCGTAGTTGGGACGGCTGGTCCCTTCCATGATGCCCGGGTTGGAGCGGAACTGCTCGCGCACGTCGACGACGACTTCGCCGGCCGCGCGGCCCACCGCGGTCATGCCCATGGCTCCGAAGAGGTAGGGCAGGAGCGCGCCAAGCAGCAGGCCGACGACAACGTACGGGTTGGACAGCGAGAAATCGATGCCGTTCGCGCCGATGCCGAGATCGCCCGAATAATGCTTCAGGTCCTCCGTATAGGCGCCGAACAGCACCAGGGCGGCGAGCGCGGCGGAGCCGATCGCATAGCCCTTGGTCACCGCCTTGGTGGTGTTGCCGACCGCGTCGAGGGCGTCGGTGCGATGGCGCACCTCGTCCTCCATGCCGGCCATCTCGGCAATGCCGCCGGCATTGTCGGTGACCGGGCCGTAGGCGTCGAGCGCAACCACCATTCCCGCCAGTGCCAGCATCGCCGTCGCCGCGAAGGCGATGCCGATCAGGCCGGCAAGCTGGTAGGAGAGGATGGTGCCAACGCAGATGACGAGCGTCGGAAGCGCGGTGGATTCGAGGCTGATCGCAAGACCTTGAATCACGTTGGTGCCGTGGCCGGTCTCGGACGCCTTGGCGATCGAGCGGACCGGGCGGTAGTTGGTGCCGGTGTAATATTCGGTGATCCAGACCAGCAAAGCCGTGACGCCGAGGCCCACCATCATGCACCAGAACAGGTCCATGCCGGTGAAGCCGCCGCCCAGCGCCTGCGCGGCGACCTGGCTTTCGACTTCGGAACCGGCACCTTCCCGGGCGTTGCCGATAACGGAGTTCATGTTGCCGTCCAGCGTCTGCGACGTGACGTAGTAGATGGCCGGGATCGACAGCAAAGCGGTCGTCCAGAAGCCCTTGTAGAGGGCGCCCATGATCGACTGCTTGGAACCGAGGCGCACCATGTAGGTGCCGGCGATGGAAGTGAGGATGCAGACGCCGCCGATGATCAGCGGCAGGCTCATCAGAGCCGTGAGCTGCTCGGTGGAGCCGGAGACGAGAAGCGCGATCAGCACCATGGTGGCGCCGACAGTGACGACATAGGTTTCGAACAGATCGGCGGCCATGCCGGCGCAATCGCCGACATTGTCGCCGACGTTGTCGGCGATCACGGCGGGGTTGCGGGGATCATCCTCCGGGATTCCCGCCTCGACCTTGCCGACAAGATCGGCGCCGACGTCGGCGGCCTTGGTGAAGATGCCGCCGCCCAAGCGCGCGAAGATCGAGATCAAGGAGGCGCCGAAGGCGAGGGAGACGAGGCTGTCGATGACCAGGCGGTGGTTGGGCTCGAGGCCCTGCACTTCCACCAGGACGTAGAAGAAGCCGGAAATGGCGAGCAGCGCCAGGCCGGCGACCAGCATGCCGGTGATGGCGCCCGCGCGGAAGGCGGTGGTGAGACCGCTCTGCAGCGAGCGGCGGGCCGCTTCGGCGGTGCGCACGTTGGCGCGGACCGATATGTTCATGCCGATATAGCCGGCAGCACCGGACAGCAGCGCGCCGATGACGAAGCCGATCGCCTGGGTGGTGCCGAGCAGCACCCCGACCAGCACGGCCACGATCACGCCGACGACGGCGATGGCGGTGTATTGGCGGCCGAGATAGGCTTGGGCGCCTTCTTGAATGGCTTCGGCGATCTGCACCATCCGTTCGTTGCCCGGCGACATCGCGAGCACCTGGCGGCTGGTGAAGATGCCGTAGAGCACTGCGATGACCCCGCAGGCTATGGCAATGAGCACAACGGTCATTTTTATCCTTCCCCTATTTGGCCGGGCCGGCGACGCCCTTTGTTAAGGTGCGTGGGCCCGGACGTGGCGAAGGTCTTAAGGCGCTCTCCCGGCTACATCAACTGGGGACAGAGCCATGTTCCCAGCCGAGTTTCGGCGGCAGCGCAAGCGCTTCGCCGCCGTCCGTGAGGGAGAGCCCTGCGCCGGGCGTGAAGGCGCCGATGCGGGTGAAAGGGAGTCCGAGCGTTTGGGAGAGGGCTAGGAGCGCCGGCGCCTGCCCGGGCGGAGCGGCGAAGAGCAGCTCGTAATCGTCCCCCGCGGTCGCCGCGGCGAGCCGGGCAGCGCGATCGCCTCCGCAGGCCGACAGATACCCCGGGGAGAGCGGCACGTCGCCAAGCTCGATCGTCGCCGCAAGGCCGCTCGCCTCGGCAAGCCGCGAGGCGTCGATGAGCAGGCCGTCCGATACATCCATCATTGCGGAGACCAGCGGCGCCAGTCGTTCCCCCGCCTCCAGCCGGGGCGAGGGCTTGCGGTAGCGCTCGGTCAGTGCGTCCGGTCCGGAGAGCTCGCCGCTCAGGATGCGCAGCCCGGCACCGGCATCGCCGATCGATCCGGTGACCCAGAGTTGGTCCCCCGACTGCGCGCCGGCGCGGCTGGGCACCGGCCCGACGGTGGTGCCCAAGGCAGTAAGGCCGAAGACACGCGGCGCCCCTGCGGGCACGCTAACCGTGTCGCCGCCGAGCAGGAGAACCCCGAAGGACTGCAGCGCGCGGCCGAGCCCCTCCACGAACGCCGCGTCCCAACCGGCATCTCCCGTCAGGCTGTACCCCATCAGCACCCCGGCCGGCCGCGCGCCCTTGGCGGCGAGGTCGGAGAGGTTCACCGCGAGGAGCTTCCAGGCGACATCGCGGGGCGGATCGCCGGGGAGGAAGTGCACCCCCTCAACCAGCATGTCGTGGGTGAGGATCAGCCGGTCGTCGCCGATCTCCAGCACCGCCGCGTCGTCGCGCAGGCCGCGCGCCGCCTTGTGGGTGGCGAGGCGGCGCAAGGCGGCGATCAACTCGGCTTCCTGGCTCATCCACTCCCTCTTCCACCGGACGGCCGCTTGTGCAATCCAGGCCGTGCCCAGGGATAGCAGCGGGCCTTCAGGCGTTTCACACTCATGCCGCGTTATTATTTCAACGTCTGCTGCGACGAATATGAGGCGACCGACGTCACCGGGGAAAGCTGCGCCGACGATCTCGCCGCCTTGAGCCAGGCGATGCGCACGGCCAGCGAGGTGGTCCGCCGCCAGCTCTTCAGCGACAGGCTCGCCGCCGACGGCTGGATCGATGTGGAGGATGAGCGGCACCGCCCGGTGCTTCGCCTGCCGCTGCGCGCCGCAGCCTATTGAGCCGCGCCGCCGCAGCCCGTAGACGCCGCTTTCACGATTCAGATTCGGGGTTTTGGGCAAATGGCGGAAGGTACTGTTGCAGCGGACGAGCTGCGCCTGCTGATCGAGCGTATCGAGCGGCTTGAGGAAGAGAAAAAGGCGATCTCGGACGACGTCAAGGACGTGTTCGGGGAAGCGAAATCGCGCGGCTACGACGCCAAGGCCATGCGCAAGATCGTCCAGATCCGCCGCAAGAAGAAAGAAGAATATCAGGAAGAGGAAGCGATCCTCGACACCTACATGGCCGCGCTCGGCATGCGCTGAGCCGCCGCCTCGGAGCCGGCGCAACGGGCGGCCCGCCTGATCCGGTATACGTCTGATCCGTTGCGCGGGCCCGAGGGTCTCGGCTATCGGGGGATACCACCTCACAGCAAGGATCGCCGCGGACCCATGGCCGGCCACAGCAAATTCAAGAACATCATGCACCGCAAGGGCGCGCAGGATAAAAAGCGCTCGGCGATGTTTTCCAAGCTTTCCCGCGAAATCACCGTCGCGGCGAAGATGGGCACGCCCGATCCGGACATGAACCCGCGGCTCCGCGCCGCCGTGCTCGCCGCCAAGGCGCAGTCGATGCCCAAGGACAATATTCAGCGCGCGATCGACAAGAGCTCGATGGGCGATGCCGAGAATTACGAGGACATCCGCTACGAAGGCTTCGGGCCGGGCGGCGTGTCGCTGATCGTGGAAGCGCTCACCGACAACCGCAACCGCACCGCCACCAACGTGCGCACCGCCTTCGCCAAGAACGGCGGCAATTTGGGCGCGTCCGGCTCGGTCAGCCACGGCTTCGACCGGATGGGCCTGATCACTTATTCGGCCAAGGCGGGCAGCGCCGACGACGTGTTCGAAGCGGCCACCGATGCGGGCGCGGACGATGTCGAATCGGACGAGGACGGCCACCAGATCTGGACCGCGCAGGATTCGCTCCACGAAGTCGCCAAGGCGCTGGAGAAGGCGCTTGGCGAACCGGAAAGCAGCAAGCTCGCCTGGCGCCCCCAAACGCCGGTGGAAGTTGGCGAGGACAATGCGCCCTTGCTGATGAAGCTGATCGACACGCTGGACGAGGATGACGACATCCAGACGGTCTGGGGCAATTACCAGGTCTCGGATGAAGTGATGGAGAAGCTGTCTTAGGGCGAGGCCGAAAAGCCCCTCCCCTTCAGGGAGGGGTTGGGGAGGGGAAGTGATGCCTCGCGACGAATGGCTCATAGGTCGAGCGCGGCAGTTAAGGCACGAGCTTACCGAGCCGGAGAAGCGGCTCTGGCGCAATCTCTCGAACAAGCAGCTTGGCGGTTTCAAGTTCCGGCATCAGACCCGGCTCGATCCATTCATCAATGATTTCTTCTGCCCCCCCAAAGGCGCTGATCGTAGAGGTGGACGGTGAAACGCACGTGCCGGAGGTCGACGCGTGGCGAGATGCGGCACTTGCTCGCAAAGGTTTCACCACTATTCGCTTCACCAATGATGATGTCATGACCAATATGGACGGTGTGCTGACGGCAATCCTCAACAAGCTGGAAGAGCTTTCTGACCGGTGGGATCGCTCGCGCACGGGACCGGATTACAGGCCCCTCCCCAACCCCTCCCCTGAAGGGGAGGGGCTTAAGTGATCCTGATCGGCCTCGATCCCGGGCTGGGGTGTACCGGCTGGGGGGTGATCCGGGCCGAGGGCAATCGGCTGAGCCATGTCGCCAATGGGCAGGTTCGTACCGACACCAAGGCGGCGCTTCCGGCGCGGCTTGCGCAACTCCATGATGCGCTGGCGGCGGTGATCGCGGACTATGCGCCTGAGGCGGCTGGGGTGGAGGAAGTGTTCGTCAACGACAATCCGCGCTCGACGCTGAAGCTCGGCCAGGCGCGCGGCGTCGTCCTGCTCGCCGCGGCGCAAGGCGGGCTTAAAGTCGGCGAGTATGCACCCACTTTGGTCAAGAAGGCGGTGGTCGGCACCGGCGGCGCGTCCAAGGATCAGGTGCATGCGATGATCGGGCGGCTGCTTCCCGGCACCAAGATCGCCGGAGCAGATGCGGCGGATGCGCTTGCGGTGGCGATCACCCACGCCCACCATCTCGCCAGCGCCCGCCGGCTTGGGAGCCAAGCGGCATGATCGCCAAGCTCAAGGGCACACTCGACAGCTTTTCGGCCGATCATGCAGTGATCGACGTGAACGGCGTCGGTTATCTCGTCTTCGCCTCGACCCGTACCCTTTCGGCGCTGGGCGCGCTCGACTCCGACGTGGTGCTCCACACCCAGATGCAGGTTAGCGAGGACGACATCCGCCTGATCGGCTTCGCCACCGCCGGCGAGCGCGACTGGTTTCGACTGCTCACCTCGGTGCAGGGCGTCGGCGCCCGCGTCGCGCTGGCGATCCTCTCGGCCTTGACCCTCGACGAGCTTCACCGCGCAATCGCGGCGGGCGACAATGCGATGGTGGCGCGCTCGCAAGGCGTGGGGCCCAAGCTTGCGCAGCGCATCGTCAACGAACTCAAGGACAAGGCCGGCACCATTGCGCTCGGCAGTGGCGGGGCGGTGCCGATGGCGGCGACGGGAAGTCTCGCCGCCGACGCCGCCTCGGCGCTGGTCAACCTCGGCTTCCGCCCGAGCGAAGCCGCCGCGGCGGTGGCCAAGGCGGAAGAGGAACTCGGCGGCGACGCCAATCTCGACGCACTGGTGCGGACCGCGCTTAAGAAAGCCGCGCGCTGACTCTCGACAGCGGGGCGGCTTCGGCTAAAGCTTCGCCGGTGGAGCAGGAGCGGATCATCGACGGCGCGCGGCGGGCGGAGGACGTGGACGCGGCGCTGCGCCCGAAGACGCTGGACGAGTTCGTCGGGCAGAAGGGCGCGCGAGAGAATCTGCGGGTGTTCATCGATGCCGCCAAGGGCCGCGGCGACGCGCTCGACCATGTGCTGTTTTTCGGGCCGCCGGGGCTCGGCAAGACGACGCTAGCGCAGATTATCGCCCGGGAGCTTGGCGTGGGGTTTCGCGCTACCTCGGGTCCGGTGATCGCCAAGTCCGGGGACCTGGCGGCGCTGCTCACCAATCTCGAGGACGGCGACGTTCTCTTCATCGACGAAATCCATCGCCTTGCTCCGGCGGTGGAGGAAATCCTCTATCCGGCAATGGAAGATCGGGCGCTAGACCTGATGATTGGCGAGGGCCCCTCGGCGCGTTCGGTGCGGATCGATCTTCCGAAGTTCACACTCGTCGGCGCCACCACGCGGCAGGGGCTGCTCACCACGCCCTTGCGCGACCGGTTCGGCATTCCGGTGCGGCTCAATTTCTACACGGTGGACGAGCTCGAGCAGGTTGTCCGCCGCGCCGCCCGTTTGTTGGGAATGACTATCACCGAGGATGGCGCCCACGAGGTTGCGCGGCGGTCGCGGGGGACGCCGCGCATTGCCGGGCGGCTGCTTCGCCGGGTGCGGGATTTTGCGCAGGCTGCGAAGGCGACGGAGGTCGATGCCGCGGTCGCGGACGGGGCGCTGAACCGGATGGAGGTGGACCAGCTCGGCCTCGATGCGATGGACCGGCGCTACCTCACCATGATCGCCGACATCTATCGCGGCGGTCCGGTGGGCGTCGAAACGCTCGCCGCCGGGCTGTCGGAGCCGCGCGACACGATCGAGGAAGTGATCGAACCGTTTCTGATCCAGCTCGGCCTCGTCGCGCGAACGGCGCGGGGGCGGTGTCTGAATGGGAGGGCCTGGAGCCATCTCGGCCTTCCGCCGCCCAAAACGGCGCAGGACGGACTATTCGATTGAAGAAGACGAAGGGGGACACGAGCATGCTCAAGTGGATCGTCGCAGCCTGCATGGTGCTGCTCGCGGGGCCGCTGTCGGCGCAGGGGGGCGGGCCGGCTGAGCCGACCAACTACTCCAACCCGCGCAACTGGCTTTGCTTGCCCGGCCACGCCGATCCGTGCAGCAGAGTCATCGACACTACGGCCCTTAACCGCAACGGCTATGGCTCGACCGGTCGGATCGAGCCGGCGGAGCTGCCGGTGCCGGATGTCGACTGCTTCTATGTCTACCCGACGGTTTCGCGCGACCAGGGGGCTAACAGCGATCTCGACATGGGCCCCGAAGAGCAGGCTGTCGCCTACGTCCAGTTCGCCCGTTTCTCCACCGTCTGCCGGACGTTCGCTCCGAAGTACCGCCAGGCAACTCTCGCCGCCCTTCTCGGCACCGCGAAGGGCACCGTCACTCCGGCCGAAGCGATGGGCCTCGCTTATGGCGATGTCGTCGCGGCGTGGCGCGAATATCTGGCCAAGCACAACAAGGGCCGCCCCTTCGTGCTGATCGGCCACAGCCAGGGCACGATCCACCTCACCCAGCTCCTCGCCCGCGAGATCGAGGGCAAGCCGGAGGCGAAGCGGATGCTGTCGGCGCTGCTGATCGGCTTCAACGTCGAGGTTCCCGAAGGGAAGACGGTGGGCGGCACCTTCCGCGAGACGCCGCTTTGCACCCGGGTGGGGGAGACGGGCTGCGTGGTTACCTACGTCTCGTTCCGCGCCACCAACCCGCCGCCCGCGGTGTCGCTGTTCGGCCATGCGGTGCGCCCCGGGATGACGGTGGGCTGCACCAATCCGGCGCGGCTGGCCACGGGATCGGCGCCGCTCGACAGTTACTGGTACGCCGGGCCGAGCGTCACCACCACGCCGAGCACCATCGCCTGGTCGAGCGCCGGCACGCCGCCGACGCCGTTCCTGCGGACCGACGGGCTTGCCTCGGCGGCCTGCGTCCACCGCGGCAATGTCGGCTATCTTTCGGTGACGGTGAATGCCGATCCGGCTGATGCGCGCACCGACCAAATTCCGGGCGACGTGGTGATTGCCGGCAAGACGCAGGCCGGCTGGGGCTTGCACCTTGCCGACATGAACCTGGGCATGGGCGACCTCCTCGCCCTCGTCGAGGCGCAGGCGGCGGCGTACCGGCGCTAGCCTTCGAGGAAGAACACCTCCTCGACCGGCCGCCCAAGCGCGCGCGCGATCTTGAGGGCGAGCAGGGCCGAGGGAACGAAGACGCCGTTTTCAACCGTGTTGATCGTCTTGCGGCTCACCCCCACCGCCTCGGCGAGCCCGGCCTGGGTAAGGCCGTGTTCGCCGCGCAGCTGGTTGAGCCGGTTGCCTAGGCCGTCAGCCATTGCGGTGCGCGCGCCGCTCTAGGAAACCGAAGCGGAGCAGCGCCGCCGCAATGCCGACCGTGACGATCAGGTGAACCGCCTCGCGCCCGCTCACCGGCTCGAAGAAGGTGAGAATGTGGATGCCGATGCCGCCGATCATCGCGGCCAGGAAACCCGCTTTCATGCCCTCGGTGCGGTTGGACCGGCTTACTTCGTCGTTCAACAACGCCCTGACGCCCCGGGACCGAATCCAGGAGCCGCCGGTCGAAAGCAGCATCAGAAGCACCACCGTTAGCACCAGCCACGCACCGATCCTGAAGTGATCGACAGTGCGCGCGCTATTCCCCGCCGGCCCCCAGAAGTAGCTGACCTGCTGGAGGACGAAGAACATCGCGAGGACGGGCAGCACCCGTGCCCGGCGGCGGCCCAGCTTGTCGGCTTTATCGATATCGCTCATCGTCATTGCTCGTACCCCTGAGTAACCTCAAGGTGACAAGTAACCCATGGGTTACATACCGTCAACACGGAAAACCGACGGTGCCGTGAGCAGCCTAGCGCCCGTTCCGCGAGCGGGAGCCCGGTTCGTCGCCGCAGCGGCTGTAGTCGGGATCGTGCTTCTTGCGCTCGGCGCGGCGGTCTTCGCGGCCGACGCATTGTTCGTATTCGCGGATCTGGCGGCCGCGCTTCTGGTCGGCTTCGGCCTGGCTGGTGGTGGCGGCGTCGACTGCGGACGAGGCGACTTTGACCGGCAGGGTGACGATGTCGAGGGCGGTCTTGGCGACGCAGCCGGCGAGGGCGAGGGCGAGGACGGGGAGGAGGACGGGGAGGCGCATTGGGGGTCGAGCCTTTGGTTCGATGTTGCCGAAGGTGCCGCGGAGCGTGATGGCGGCGGAAGCTTCTTCTTCTTCTTCTTCTTCTTCCGCTTCTTCTTCTACTTGGCTTGGCGGAGGGTGGGGCTGTCGAGGTCGAGCTCGGCGGCGGGGATGACTTCGAGGTCGGGGCGGATCGCCTTCAATTTGTCGAGGAACCTGGCGGCGTCGCCGACCACCACGATCGTCGCGCCGCGGGAGGAGGCGATGCGGGCGGCGGCGGCGGACGCTTCGGCCGGGGTCACCGATTCCAGTTGCCGAACGAAGCGGGCGGCTTCGGTGGGCGGCATGCCCTGCTGGATGAGGCCGGCGAGCGTGCCGGCAAGGCCGCCGCTGGTTTCGACCTGGCGGTTGTAGCCGCCGGACAGAAAGGCGATGCGTTTGGCGGTGAGATCGGCCTCGAACGGCTCCTTGCCCAGGCGGTCGAGCTCGTCGAGGAAGACCTGGACGACCTCGGCGGCGCTTTCGTTCTTGGTCTGGGAGGCGGCGGTGAGCACGCTTGCGTCGAGGCGGCCGGGCATGCCGCTATTGGCGCCGTAGCTCAGCGCGCGCTTGACCCGGACCTCCTGGAACAACCGGCCGCTGGAGCCCGAGCCGAGCACCGCGTTGGCGACGGAAACGTCGTAATAGGTCGGGTCGGAGCGGCCGATGCCGCGCACCGCGGCGAGCACCGCCGCCTGGCCGGCGCCGGGCAGATCGATCACGACCGTGCGCACCTTCTGCGCCTGGCCCGCGCGGGAGGCGGGCGGCGTCGGGGCGGGGCCGGTGCCGCGCCAGCCGCCGAACAGGGTGGCGGCAAGCTGGCCGGCGCGCGCCGTGTCGATGCCGCCGGCGATGACGAGCGAGGCGTTGGCCGGGTGCCACCAAATGCGGTGGTGGGCGGCGAGGTCTTCGCGCGTCATCGCCTTCAGCGAGCCGGGCGTTCCGTAGGAAAGGGTGCCGTAGGGCGCGCTGCCGTAGAGCAGGGGCTGGGCGACCATCTGGGCGATCGCGCCGGGATCGCGAAGCGACACGGAGAGGCCGTCGAGCGCGCGCTTGCGGTCGCGCTCCAGCTCCTCGGCGGGGAAGGTGGGGTTCTGGACGATGTCGGCGAGTATCCGGCCGGCGGCTTCGAGGTTGGCGACCGGCGCGGAGACGGAGAGCAGGACGCCGTCGGGCCCGGCGCCGCTGTTGATCGAAGCGCCGAGCGATTCCAGTTCGGCGGCGATCTGGCGGGCGCTTCGGTTGGTTGTGCCCTTGGTGACGAGGTTGGCGGCCATTGCCGCGACGCCCGCCTTGGCGCGCGGGTCGGTGGACGCGCCGCCCTTTACCACCAGGGTCATGGTGGCGAGCGGCACGTTGCCGGAGCGGGCGGCGACGACGCTGAGGCCGGTCGGCAGGCGCGTCTCGGCGATCACCGGCGGCGTGACTGCCACGGCCGCGCCGGGCGCGGGCGGCGCCATGCGCTCGGCTTCGGGGGCAAGCGTGTTGGGCGCTCGGCTGGTGGGCGGCACGGAGGCGAAGCGCGGCAGCGGGACCGGATTGGCCCAGGCGTCGGCCTGGCCGGCGGGACGCGCGGTCTCGTTCAGGTAGCGGAAGTCGAGCCGCGCCTGGGGCTGGAAATATTTGCGGGCGACACGCTGGATGTCGGCGGCGGTCACCCGCTGGACGGCGGCGAGGCGCTTGTCGGACGCGCGGGGGTCGCCGGTGCGGACCAGCGCTTCGCCGAGATCGAAGGCGCGGCCGCTGAACGTCTCGCGCTCGCGAAGCGCGTTGGCGGCGATCTCGGTCTTGGCCTCGGCGAGTTCGGCGGCGGTGACCGGGGCGTCGCGCAGGCGGGCGATCTCGGCGGCGAGAGCGGCTTCGACCTCCTCGACCTTGCGGCCCGACGCCAAGGTGATCTGGGGCGCCCAATAGCCCTGCTCCTCGACATCCGAGAAATCGGAGCCGGTGTCGCTGGCAAGCTGCGGCTCGATCAGCGAACGGTAGAAGCGCGAGCTGTCGCCCTGGGTGAGGATGGCATCGAGCACGGCGATCGCCGCGGTGTCCGGGTGGGCGGAACCGGGGATCCGCCAGCTCGATCCGACCACCGGCAGCGGCACGTTGGGCGCATACATTACGACGGTGCGGGGCTGGATGCGCGGCGCATCGCGGGTGGATATGGTCAGCGAGGTCTTCTTCGGCCGCTGCGCGATGCCCGCGAAATAATGATCGACCCAGCGCTGGAGCTGCGCTTCGTCGAAATTGCCCGACACGATCAGGGTGGCGGTGTCCGGGCCGTAATAGGCTTCGTGAAAGGCGCGGGCGTCTTCCAGGGTTGCGGCCTCGAGATCGGCGATGCTGCCGATGCCGGGGCGTCGGTGGGGCATCTTGTCCCAGCTATTCTCGTTGAGGAGGAAGCGCAGGCGGCCGTATGGCGGAGCGAGGACGCGCTGGCGCAGCTCCTCCTTGACGACGTTGCGCTCGGTCTCGAACACCTGTTCGTCGATCACCGGAAGCGCCATGCGCTCGGCATGGGTCCAGAGCATGGTTTCGAGATAACGGGCGGGGACGATCTCGTAATAATTGGTGCGGTCGTACCAGGTGGAGGCGTTGCGCTGGCCGCCGACGTCCTCGACCAGGCCGACGATCGCATTGAACGGCATGTTGCGCGTCTTGCGCGACAGGATGTGCTCGAACAGGTGGGCGAAGCCGGCGCGGCCGGCCGGATCGTGCTTCGAGCCGACGTCGTACCACATGGAAACCGCGACGTTGGGCGTGTTGGTGTCGCGAAGCGAGATGACGCGCAGGCCGTTGGCGAGGCGGCGTTCCTTGAACTGCAACGGCGGCACTTCGACTCGGGCGGTCGTTGCCGCCCTGCTGGCCGGCGCCTGGGCGGTCGCGGCGGCACTCGCGACGAGGCCGGCCGCGCCCGCCGCCATCAGCAGCGCCTTGATCATCGGCTTATCCATCTTGCTCTCCCGTCACGCTTTTTCCTGGACTTGCCGGACGAATAAGACAGTAATCGCCGGATCGCCAGTGGGCGATGATCGACGCTGTTGGCCGGGATTGCGAATCCGGTTAGGATCGGCGCTTCATCCCGGGGGGGACGACATGGACAGCGTAGATCTTGATTATTACCGGACCCGGATCGCGGCGGAGGAAATCGCCGCCGCCCGGGCGCGCCACCCGCTTGCCGCGCAAAGCCATCGCAAGCTTGCCCAGGAATATGCCAGCCTGATCGTGGCCAACGACCTGGACGGGGCGATCCTTCCCAACGGCTGAATCGCCAGCGCGAGCGGGCGTTGGCGAGACGCAAGTCGCATCACCGGCGCGATGGTCTTGCCGTTGGGCGCGCATCCGTAACGTTCGAGCGCAGGCTTATTGTCTACCTAAGCGGTGGAGTTAAATCGGTGACCGCTCCCTAGAGCGAGAATGGTGTGTTCCAGCGATCACTACGGCCCCGGGAGGCGAGGACCGGGGCCGTTTTTTCGGAGGTTGACGCTGGCCCTCGAATGAACGGCGACGTCCGCCGACTTAGCGGGTACCAAGCATTTATCGTCAGCAACGACCATCGGCGCTGACGGCGGAGAGACTCCACGCGCGGGAGCGCCCGATTTGCTATTTCGGGGCCATGCGTGTACATAAGGGTCTGCTACTAGTCGCAAATTGACGGTCTTTGGCGCTTTGCGGCTCCTTATTCCTTCTCTCGCCTCTCCTAGCTCGGGGGGCCGATTGGCGGCCTGCCACAGAAGGAAAATCTCATGACTATCGGTGTCGTAAAATTCTTTAATGCCGACAAGGGCTATGGCTTCATCCAGCCCGAAGGCGGCGGGAACGACGCATTCGTGCACATCAGCGCCGTTCAGGCCGCGGGCATGCAGACGCTCGACCGCGATCAGCGCGTTTCCTACGAACTGGAAACCGACCGCCGCGGCAAGACCAGCGCAGTCAACATTCAGTCCGCTTAACGGACTTTTTGGTGGGCGGGGGTCTTGCGGCTCCCGCCCATTTTCTTAAAAACACGAGGCCGGGGGGCCTGTAGGAGAAACCGCCGAATGTCCGCCCAGCACGATTTCTACGCCGCGCGCGCCGCCGAAGCCCGCATCGACGCCGACAAGGCGACCCTCGACAATGTCCGCGAGCGCTGCATCCGCGCCGCCGAAGCCTGGGAAGCGATGGCCGCCCGCGCGCACCGCGGCGATGTCGCCCGCGCCAAGCTTGCCGCCGAAAAGGCCGAAGCCGCTCCGTCGGCGATCCCGCTTACCGCTTAAGCGTCTCCGGGCAGCGGTCCACCGGGGAGGTCCACCGCTTCGGCGAACTGGACGGTGGTGAGCACGCGCCCGCCCGGATCGGTAATCTCAACACGGCCACGCAAATCCGCCTGGCCGTGTTTCACTTCATCGCTGACGATCGACCGGATGTCGCGGATCGCCTCCGTGCGAGCGTCATCGAGGCTGGTGAGCTCACGCCCTTCCTCGTCTTGCGTGAAGCCGTCGCCGTTTTGAATGTTGAAAAAGAACAGGGCCATGACGCTTGCAACGCAGTAGCATGGCGGAAGGTTCAGTCGTCGCCTCCGGGCGGGGCGGGCGGCTTCGGCGCCTCGCCGGCTTCGGCGGCGCGGGCCTGCCGTTCGTATTCGTCGGCCATGCTGGCGAGGGACGCCGAAACATCCCTGGTGCTCACCCCGCGCGACATGCACCGGCATTTCACCGCAAGCGCCCGGAGCGAGGCAGAATCGTCCGTTTTCACCCGAGAGGCTCTCCGATCGCGCTTGCCGGATCACGGCCGCCGCGCGGCCCGTTCCAAAAGGTTAACGGATTGATATGGATTAAAGTTTCCTGCCGCGCGGCCGGTGCAGCGAAGGCGGCGAATTTATTTCAGCCGAGGATCCGCACCGCGTCGCGGAACACGATCTCGGCAATGGGTGCGCCGCCTTCGTCCTCCACCTCGATGCGGTGGCCGAGGTGGACCTCGCCGCGCCGCACGCCTTCGCAGATCATCGCGCGGGCACCGGCAATGGCCTCCCGGAGCGCCGCGGAGGCATCGCCGAGTTCCAGGCCTTCGTCGTCGCGGACGGTGACATCGTCATGAACATGGAAATAGAAACGGGGCACGCAACACACCTTCGGCTAGGACAGAGCCGCGAATTATAAGTGCTGCCCCCCCCCCCCGCCATTACCTGTGGAGGGAACCGAATGGCTGATCCAGGTTAATTCTCCTGCCGGTGGGCGAGGTGGAGGTAGTTCGGGTTGAAGCCGGCCAGCGCCTCCAGCCCCTGGTAATCGAGGATCTTGAGGGCGCCGCTTTCCAGGGCGATCAGTTTGTCGGCGCGCAGCCGCTGCAGGACCCGGTTGATGTGGACGGCGGTGAGGCCGAGCGCGTCGCCAAGCTCTTCCTGGGTGAGCGGCAGTTCGAACTGGTGATCCGTGGTGAGGCCGACGAGCTTCATCCGGCAATAGAGTTCGCACAGCAGGTGGCCGACCGCTTCGACGGCCTCGCGCCGGCCGATGTTGACGATCCAGGCGCGCAGTACCGCCTCGTCGACGAGGGTCGCCCACCAGAAAGCCTTGGCGATGCCGGCGCGGTCGGTGATCGCGTCCATCCGGGCGCGCGGGATGAAGGCGACCTTGGCGCGGGTCAGGGTGGCGATGCTGTGGTCCATCTCGTTCAGGATGGTGATGTGGAGGTCGCAAAAGTCGCCGGGGAGCAGGAAGGCGGTGATCTGGCGGGCGCCGTCGGGGAGCAATTTGTAGCGCGCCGCCCAGCCTTCGACGACGAGGTGGACATGGTCCGGCCGGTCGCCTTCGCGAATGATGTTGCGGCGCGGCGGCAGGTTGCGGGCGTCGACGCACATGTTGCGGAGCTCGGCTTTGTCCTCGTCGCCGAGATCGATGATGGTAGAGAGCTTGGAAATCAGTGGACCATCGTCGCTTGCGGAGCGGAAGCCGATCTTCGGCGCCGCGGCTGGTCTGGTGAGGGTGGGCAAGAGTGCCTCCGGGCATCGCGCGCCGCTCAGTGTGCGGAGTGCGTTGTTTCTTAACGCATGTTAGTCGCGCGGTGTCCATCATAAGCGAAAGCGGGCCGTCCTATCTTGCTATAGGACAGGCTGTACCGGAGGCACGCTATTTGGGCGCTCCCGGCTGAGAGACATGAGTCCGCTCCCGCCCTTTGATCCCGCGGAGAGCCTATGTCCACTGCCCACCAGCTCGAGCGCATTGTGCGCCGTCTCGAATCGCGCGTCTCGCTCGACGAGGCCGACCGGCAGGCGGTGCGCGGCCTTCCGCTCACGTGCCGCACCATCGATCCCGCGTCCTACATGGTGCGCGAGGGCGAGACGGTGCTGAACTGCGTGATCCTCCTGTCCGGCTTCGCCTATCGCCACAAGGTGACGGGCTCGGGCGAGCGCCAGATCCTGTCCATCCACATGCCCGGCGAGTTCCTCGACCTGCAGAACTGCCTGCTCGGCGTTGCCGACCACAATGTGCAGGCGCTGACCCGCTGCGACGTCGCCTACGTGCCGGTGACGGCGATCCGGGCGCTGACCGAAAGCCACCCGATGGTTGGCCGGGCGCTGTGGATCGACACGCTGATCGACGCGGCGATCTATCGCGAGTGGATGGTGAATGTCGGGCGGCGCGATTCGACCAGCCGGCTTGCCCACCTGCTTTGCGAGATCGCGCTCCGGCTCGAGGATGCCGGGCTTGCCGAGCGCGGGGTCTACGAGCTGCCGATGACCCAGGAGCAGATCGCCGACTGCGCCGGGCTGACGCCGGTGCACGTCAACCGGGTGCTGAAAGAGCTCGGCCGGCTCGGCCTGATCCGGCGCGACAAGCGGGCGGTGACGGTCCTCGATTGGGACCGGCTGCGCACGATCGGCGACTTCTCGACGCGCTATCTCCACCGCGAAGTCGGTGGGCCGAACGGCCCCCGGGCGGCGGTGGGCGGCCTGCCGATGGGTACCGCCTAAATACCCTATTGGGAAAATGAAGGACCTAACCTAGATAAAAGCACGCGATTCCAACACTGTTTATGCGTTGGTGCTGAGGGGGGAACCGGCTGGGGCGCCGGGCTTTTTCCATACTCCTCCAAGGAGACGACGTGGCGGACCTGCATCCGACATTCCAGAACCTGCTGCGCCGGCTCAACCGGCGCTCGCCGCTGGGCGCGGACGATCGCCAGGCTCTGCTGTCGCTCCCCTACAGCGTGCGCAAGCTCTCCGCCGGCGGCCATATCGTGCGCGACGGCGACAAGCCCGAGCATTGCAGCCTGCTATTGTCCGGCTTCGCCTACCGCTACAAGCTGACCGGCGAGGGCGGGCGGCAGATCATCTCGCTGCACGTGCCCGGCGAGTTCCTGGACCTGCAGCACATGTTCCTGGGCATCGCCGACACCGGCGTCCAGACGCTGACCGAGGCGGAAGTGGCGCTGATCCCGATGGCGGTGCTGGAGGCGCTGGCGCTGACCCGGCCGGCGATCAGCCGCGCCTTGTGGATCGACACGCTGATCGATTCGTCGATCTTCCGCGAATGGGTGGTCAATGTCGGCCGGCGCGACAGCCGGGCGCGGGTGGCGCACATATTGTGCGAATTCTCGCTCCGGCTGGAGGCGGCGGGGCTTGCCGCGGATCACAAATACGAGCTGCCGATGACCCAGGAGCAGCTTGCCGACGCGGTCGGGCTGACCTCGGTGCACGTCAACCGGGTGCTTCGCCAACTGGGCGAGGAAGGGCTGATCAGCCGCGACCGCCGCCACGTGGTGATCGAGAACTGGAACGGGCTGCGCGAGGCGGGCGATTTCAACGAGCGTTACCTACACCACGATTCGAGTGCTGCATTGGCTCGAAGCTGATCCACGTTCTTGCGCTCGGCCCGTTTGTGGGTCAGCCTGACCACTTCCGGGTTGTAGAGTTCCACCCCGAGTCGATAGCGGGGTTCCCCAATGTCCAGAAAAGATCATATCCGGCACCACACCGATCGTGCCTTTGAGGAACTCGACCGTGCCCGCGCCGCCGCGAGCGACGAAGCGGCGATCGCCCATCTCGAGCTCTCCGAGCTTCACCTCGAGGAAATGCACCGCCTCACCGAAGCGCCCCAGCCGGCGCTGCGCCTGGTCACGAACGACGCGTAAAAACCTAAGTTAATCATATTCTTGGCCGCCGCTAACCTTTGTAAATGCGGGAGACAGGCGGGGTACGGCATAACCATTACAGTGATTTTACTGGGGGACGCGGCATGGCCGGCGGGGACGATATCGGGTTTCATTCGAAACGGGCCATGGCGGAGCTCGATCTCGCCGTGCGGGCCGGATCGACCGAGGCGGCCAAGGCGCATTTCAGCCTCTCCTCGCTCCACCTCGACCGGATGCGCGCGCTGACCGAAAAGCCGGTGGAAGCGCGCTAGGCGATTGCCCGCGCGGCGGCGAGCGGCGATAAGCCCCTTCGAGCTTTCTCGGAGGGGTTTTTTCATGCGCATTCTCGCCGCCACCGCCACCGCCACCGCCCTGCTGATGACCACGGCCTGCGCCACGCCCCGGAAGGCGGCGAGCGCGCCGGAGGCGGAGGCCTCCTCCCGCTACGCCTTCTGGCGCCCGGCACCGGTGCTCGACGCGCCGGACCCGACCCAGACGATCCAGGGCGCGCCGGCGAGCGCCTGGCGGACGATTGCCCCCGAGAACCTGCTGGTGGTCGAATTGAAGGAAGGCGGCCGGGTGGTGATCGAGCTCGCCCCGGATTTCGCGCCCGTCCATGTCGCCAATGTCCGCGCCTTCGCCAAAGGCGGCTGGTGGAACGACGCCGCGGTCTACCGGGTGCAGGACAATTATGTGGCGCAGTGGGGCAATGGCGACGCCAAGGTGGCGCTGCCCGCCGGAGTTGTCGCCAAGCCGCCCGCCGAATACCACCGGGCGCTCGAGGGGCTGAAGGTGCGGCCGCTCGGCTTTCCCGACAGCTATGCGCCGGTGGTCGGCCACGCCGACAGCTGGCCGATCGGCTACGACCCGCAGGAAGGCCGCGCCTGGCTGACCCACTGCTACGGCTATGTCGGCGTCGGCCGCGACCTGGCGCCCGACACGGGCACCGGCGGCGAGCTGTACGCGATCATCGGCCACGCACCGCGCCACCTCGATCTCAACATCGCGGTGATCGGCCGGGTGGTGGAGGGCATGCCCTTGCTGTCGGCGCGGCCGCGGGGGACCGAGGCGCTCGGTTTCTACAAGGATCCGGCCCAGAATATCGGCATTGCGCGCGCAAGGCTGGCCAGCGACATGCCGGCGGCGGAGCGGCCGTCTTACGAGGTGCTGCGCTCCGATACGCTGGCGTTCAGCCAATATGTCACCGGACGCGCCAATCGCGGCGGCGAGTTCTTCGGCCGGCCCGCCGGCGGCGTCGATATCTGCAACGCTGCGGTGCCGGTGCGCAAGGCCGCGGGCTGAACGCACAAACGCCGCCTCGAGACGGGCGGCGTTGGACGGAAAAGCGGCGGCGGTTTGAGGCCGCCGCCGGTTCCCTGAACTTCAGAGCCGCGTCAGGCGGCGTAGGCCTGCTCGGCGTTCATCGGCCGGCGGATCGTGCGGACGATCTGTCCACCGGCGATCATCGGCGCGTTCTCGAGCGGCAAAGCGGTTGCGCAAAAGGCGCATTCGGCCATCGACCGGCCGATGTACCAATGGGTCCGCCCGCAGCCGGGGCAGTAATTGGCCTCATGTTCGCGGTACACGATGTGATAGCCGCGGGTTTCCGCCTTCGGAACGATGCAGCCGCCACGGGCCTCAAGAATACTCGTCGCCATACCTCGGCTCCTTCTTACACACTTGCCGGCCCAACGAGCGATGACTCCGAGAAGTTTCATGGCGTTAGGATGAACGAAGCGGCGGCGGAGCCGCTTCCGCCCTTGCCAGGAAAGCAAAAAACCGCAGTTTTCTGCGGCGGTGAGCCGTTGCGAAGGGGCGATGAGCCGAGTTCAACCGGATCAAAATTTTTTGAGGAGGACGCGTTTTCGCCCCGGATCAGGACAAACTAGAGGGGTGTTTACCCCAAGTCAGAGCCGGATCCGGTCGTTCCTGCGCCGTCCGGCGCGGCGGTTGCGCCGCGTGTCGCGGCCCTGGTGAACGGCGATGGCGATGATCGGGAAGGCGAGCGCCGCTACGAGGCCAACCGCAAGTTCGAACATCTTCACCCTCAAACGCCACCAATGAACCGGCTTTCCCTAAGGGCGAGCCTTCAAGGCGTCATCAAGGAAAGGGTAAGTTTTCCCCAGCTTTCTAGGCGGTTAGCTCTAGGTTTCGGCAAGCGCGGCGGCGAGCTGGTCGCGGATCGCACGAAGCGCCGCGCTTGAAGCGGGGGCGCTCCGGGTGGTGGGCATAGTCAGCGGGGGTGTCTCGGCGTCGCTCTCGAGGCCGTCGGCGTCGCCCGGGCGCCCGGAGAGAAGCTGCTGAACGCCGCGAATGGTGTAGCCGTCCTGGCTCAGCAGGCGGTGGATGCGCTGGGCGAGGGCGACGTCGGCGGGCCGGTAATAGCGGCGGTTGCCGGCGCGCTGAAGCGGCTTCAACTGGGCGAAACGGGTCTCCCAATAGCGCAGGATGTGCTGCGGGACGCCGAGCTCCGCGGCGAGCTCGCCGATCGTCCGGAAGGCCTGCTCGCTTTTGCGGGTCGGCTCAGGCATCGCCAGCGGCCTTAGAGGCTCTTGGCGATACGCTCGCGCATGATCTGGCTGGCGCGGAAGGTGAGCACCCGGCGCGGCGCGATCGGCACTTCGACGCCCGTTTTCGGGTTGCGGCCGACCCGCTCGCCCTTGTCGCGCAGGATGAAGCTGCCGAAGCCGGAGATCTTCACATTCTGACCGTCCGAAAGCGCGGCGCACATGTGGAACAGGATGCGCTCGACGATGCCCGCCGAATCGGCGCGCGAAAGCCCGATCTCGCGGTGAATGACGTCGGCCAGATCGGCGCGCGTCAAAGTGCCCGCCTCCGTGTGCCTCATGATACCTGCATCAGCCATGACTTCTCCTCCCCCAGAGAATTGATTTAAAACCATAACGCAGGTTGTGGGTATGTGCAAACCGTGGTTGCGGCGAGGTGCCCTCAGTAACGGGCAACCGCCGCGCCCCAGGTGAAGCCGCCGCCCATCGCTTCCAGGACGATGAGGTCGCCCTTCTTGATCCGGCCGTCCTTGACGGCGACATCGAGGGCGAGCGGCACCGAAGCCGCCGAGGTGTTGGCGTGCTGGTCTACCGTGACGATGACCCGGCTGGGGTCGAGGCCGAGCTTCTTTGCGGTGGCGTCGAGAATGCGCTTGTTGGCCTGGTGCGGGACGACCCAGTCGACCTCGGAGGCCTGGTGGCCGGAGATGGCGAGCACTTCGTGGAGCACCTCGGCGAGGTTGGTGACCGCGTGGCGGAACACTTCCTTGCCCTTCATGCGAAGCTTGCCGACCGTGCCCGTCGTCGAGACGCCGCCGTCGACATAGAGAAGGTCGTTGTGGCGGCCGTCGGCGTGGAGGCGGGTGGCGAGGATGCCGCGATCCTCCGTTTCCTGCGCCTGGAGAAGGATTGCGCCGGCACCGTCGCCGAACAGGACGCATGTGGTGCGGTCCTCCCAGTCGAGGATCCGGCTGAACGTCTCGGCGCCGATCACCAGGGCGTAATCGGCCATGCCGCCCTTCAGCATATTGTCGGCGACGGAGAGGGCGTAAAGGAAGCCGGTGCAGACCGCCGCGACGTCGAAGGCGATGCAATCGTTGATGCCGAGCGCGGTTTGGACGCGGGTGGCGCTGGCCGGAAAGGTCTGGTCGGGAGTCGCCGTGGCGAGAACGATGAGGCCGACCTTGTCGGCTGCGACGCCGGCGGCTGCGAGCGCCTTGCCCGCCGCCTCGGTGGCGAGGGTGGCGGTGGTTTCGCCGTCGGCGGCGATGTGGCGCGCCTCGATGCCGGTACGCTCGACGATCCACTCGTGGGTGGTATCGACCCGCTCCGCGAGCTGGGCGTTGGTGACCCGGTTGGGCGGCAAGGCCGATCCGGTGCCGATGATAACCGAGCGGCGGCTCATTTCCCCTGGGCCTTCGACTGTTCGCGCAAGGCGGGGATGCGGGCCAGATCCTCGCTGATCTTGCGGGTGAGATCCTGGCGAACCATTCGGGCGGCGACCCGGATCGCGTTGGCGACGCCCTTTTCGTTGGCGCTGCCATGGCTTTTCACGACCAGGCCGTTCAGCCCGAGGAAGACCGCGCCATTGTGGTTGTTGGGATCGAGATGGTGCTTCAAGAGCTCGGTCGCGGGCCGCGAGATCAGGAAGCCGAGCTTGGAGCGGAGAGACGAGGTAAAGGCGCGGCGCAGCAGATCGGTGACGAAGCGGGCGGTGCCTTCGAGCGACTTCAAGGCGATGTTGCCGGAGAAACCGTCGGTGACGACCACATCGACATCGCCGCGCGAAATCTTGTCGCCTTCGATGAAGCCCTCGAAGCGCATTCCGAGATAATCGGCCTCGCGCAGGATGGCCGCGGCGTCCTTGAGCTCGTCCGTGCCCTTCATCTCCTCCGTGCCGATGTTGAGGAGCTGGACGCGCGGTTTCTCGAGATCGAGCACCACCCGCGAATAGGCCGCGCCCATGACGGCGAACTGGACGAGGTTGCGGGCGTTCGATTCGGTGTTGGCGCCGAGATCGAGCATAACGAGATCGTTCTCGCCAAGCGTCGGCAGCAAGGCGGCGAGGGCCGGGCGGTCGATGCCGGGCATGGTCCTGAGCGCGAGCTTGGCCATCGCCATCATCGCGCCGGTATTGCCGGCCGAGACGGCGGCGTCGGCCTCGCCCGCCTTCACGGCGGCGATGGCACGGCCCATCGAAGTGGTCTTGGCGCGGCGGATGGCCTGCGTCGGCTTGTCCTCGCCGCCGATCACGTCGGGGGTGTGGATGATGGTGGCAACGGAGGCGAGGCCTTCGTGGCGCGCGACTTCGGCCGTCAGAGCGGCTTCGTCGCCGAACAGCAGGAAGGAAAGATCGGGACGGCGGCGCCAGGCCATGTGGGCGCCGGCGCACATCATAGCCGGGCCGACATCGCCACCCATCGCGTCGATTGCGATCCGTGGCGCGCTGCCCACCCTAGCCATCTCCTAAACCGAAAAAGGGCTCTTACGCCTCGACCGGCCGGATTTCACGTCCATTATAATGGCCGCAGCCGGCGCACAGATTGTGCGGCAGGCGCAGCTCGCCGCAATTCGGGCACTCCTGGTAGTTTACCGGCTTCAGCGAATCGTGGCTGCGGCGCATGTTGCGCTTCGAAGGCGACGTTTTTCTTTTCGGGACGGCCATCCTGGCACCTGTTCCAATCGATCGGGTTCGTTGATTCGGCGACAGCGGGCCATGGTCAACGGCCGGGTGGGCCGCAGGCCGTGCGGCCGGGTTGCTCTCGCCAGAGCGGGGCTGCCTATAGCCTATCCAGCAATCGTTGCAAGCGCGGCGTGGCCGTGCGAACCGGGGCAGGACCACAGGGGAGGACGGCCATGCAGATCACGCTTCCGATCACGCTCACCATTGCCGCGGCGGCGGCCTTGATCAACATCTGGCTCGGCATCCGGGTCAGCCAGCTTCGGCTTCGGCACAAGGTGTCGGTGGGCGAGGGCGGCAATGCGCAGGTGGCGGCGCGGATGCGGGCGCATGCCAATTTCATCGAATATACGCCGTTTTTCCTGATCCTGCTGGCGCTGGTCGAGCTTTCGCGGGGATCGAAGACGTGGCTGTGGGCGGTGGCGATCGTGTACATTTTGGGGCGGCTTGCGCATCCGTTCGGGATGGACCGTGCGGCGCCCAATAAGCTTCGCCTGGTCGGCATGGTGATCACCTGGGCGGTGCTGCTCGGCCTTGCGATCTACGCGCTGACGATAACCTATCCGATCGATCCCAAGCCGGGCATGACCTTCGCCGGCCTTTAAATCCTCCCCTCGGTTTCGAGGGGAGGGGGACCGTGCGGAGCACGGTGGAGGGGCGGCGGAGGCGAAGCCGGAGCCGTTTTCCTCGCTTCGCTCGGCCCCTCCACCGCACTTCGTGCGGTCCCCCTCCCCTGCAAAGGCAGGGGAGGATTTTTCAGGCGCGCTTCAACACCCGGTCGCCGACGAAGGGGTTGGTGGCGCGCTCCTGGCCGAAGGTGGAGAGGCCGCCGTGGCCGGGGATGAAGACGGTGTCGTCGCCCATCGGCCAGAGCTTGGCGGGGATCGCGTCGAGCAGGGCCTGATGGTCGCTCATCGGGAAATCGGTGCGGCCGATCGAGCCCTGGAAGAGGACGTCGCCGACCAGAGCGAGCTTCGATTCGGGGTGGTGGAAGACGATGTGGCCGGGCGTGTGGCCGGGCGTGTGGTAGACGTGGAGGGTGAGGTCGCCGACGCTCACCGTGTCGCCCTCGGCCAGCCAGCGGTCGGGCTCGAAGACCTTGGCGGGAATGCCGTAGCTGCGGCCGTCGTCTTCCAGGCGGGCAATCCAGAAGCGGTCTTCCTCGTGCGGGCCTTCGATGGGGATGGCGAGTTCCTTCGCAAGGATGCCGGCGCCACCGCAATGGTCGATATGGCCGTGGGTGAGGATGATCTTTTCCACGGTGACGGCGTGCTGCGCGGCGGCGGCTTTCAGGCGGTCGAGATCGCCGCCGGGGTCGACGAAGGCGGCGCGCATGGTCCTGGTGCACCAGAGGAGGGTGCAATTCTGCTGGAGGGGCGTGACCGGGATGATCACGGCCTTGAGGGGGGGATTGGTCATGCGGGGGGAGATGGCCTGTCGCCGCGCCGGTTGCAACCGGGCGGAGGGCGCCTCTAAGACGGGCGCGCCATGACGCTTACCCACCTTCAGCGGCTCGAGGCCGAGGCGATCCACATCCTGCGCGAAGCGGCGGCGGAGGCGGAGCGGCCGGTGATGCTGTATTCGGCGGGCAAGGACAGCTCGGTGCTGCTCCAGCTGGCGCGCAAGGCGTTCGCGCCGGCGCCGCCGCCGTTTCCGCTGCTGCACGTCGATACGACCTGGAAGTTTCGCGCGATGTACGCGCTTCGCGACCGGGCGGCGGCGGAGGCGGGGATGGCGCTGATCGTGCACCGCAATCCGGACGCGGTGGCGAAGGGGATCAACCCGATCGAGCATGGTTCTTCGCTGCACACGCAGATGTGGAAAACCGACGGGTTGAAGCAGGCGCTGGAGGCGGGCGGCTTCGATGTCGCGTTCGGCGGCGCCCGGCGGGACGAGGAGCGGGTTCGGGCCAAGGAGCGGGTGTTCTCGTTCCGCGCGGCGGGGCAGAGGTGGGACCCGAAGAAGCAGCGGCCGGAGCTTTGGCGACTGTACAATGGGCGGAAAGCCAAGGGGGAGAGCTTTCGGGTGTTTCCGATCTCCAACTGGACCGAATTCGACGTGTGGGATTATGTCGAGGCGCAAGGGATTGCGGTGTCCGAGCTGTATTTCGCGGCGCCGCGGCCGACATTGGTGCGGGACGGGACGATCCTGATGCTGGACGACGAACGGCTGCAGCCGCTGCCTGGGGAGGAGGTGCGGGAGCGCAACATCCGCTTCCGCACGCTTGGCTGTTACCCGCTGTCGGGAGCGCTGGAGAGCGAGGCCAGGACGGTGGCCGAGATCGTCGCCGAGATGCAAAGCGGGCGGCAATCGGAGCGGCAGGGGCGGCTGATCGACCGCGACGGCGCCGCCTCGATGGAGCGCAAGAAGCGCGAGGGGTATTTCTAGGTGGCGGCGGAGAAGAGCCTGCTGCGCTTCATCACCTGCGGTTCGGTGGACGACGGCAAATCGAGCCTGCTCGGGCGACTGCTGGTCGAGACCGGATCGGCTTATGAGGACGAGCTTGCCAGTTGCGGCGGCGATCTGTCGCGGCTGGTCGACGGGCTGGAGGCGGAGCGGGCGCAGGGCATTACGATCGACGTCGCGTACCGCTTCTTCTCCACGGAGAGCCGCAAGTTCATCGTCGCGGATGCGCCTGGGCATGAGCAATATACGCGCAACCTGGTGACGGGGGCCTCGACGGCGGACCTGGCGCTGGTGCTGGTCGATGCGCGCAAGGGCGTGCTGACCCAGACGCGGCGGCACTCCTACCTGTGCAAGCTGCTCGGCGTTTCGAAGCTGGTGCTGCTGGTCAACAAGATGGACATGGTCGGCTACGACCGCGCGGTGTTCGAGCGGATCGTTGCCGATTACCGGGCGGTGGCGGAGGAGTTCGTCGCCATTCCGGTGTCGGCGGTTGCCGGGGACAATGTCGGCGCGCGGTCCGCGGCGATGCCCTGGTACCAAGGGCCGACCTTGATCGAGCATCTGGAGGCGGTGGAGCCGGCCGAGGCGCTGAGCGCCGCTCAGCCGCTGCGTCTGCCGGTGCAGTGGGTGAGCCGGCATGGGCAGGACTTTCGCGGCTTTGCCGGGTTGATCGCCGCGGGCGCGGTGCGGCCGGGGGACAAGGTGCGGGTGATGCCGGCGGCGACGCCGGCAACCGTGTCGCGGATCGTGCTTGGCGCGGAGGATCTCCTCGAGGCGGTGGCGGGGCAGTCGGTCACCCTGGTGTTCGACCGGGAGGTGGATTGTTCGCGCGGCGACGTGATCGCGGCGGCCGATGCGGTGCCGGAGGTTGCGGACCAGTTCGAGGCGACGTTGATCTGGATGAGCGAGGAGGCGCTCATGACCGGCCGGCAGTACCGGCTCAAGCTCGGGGCGCAGAGTGCGCTTGCCACCATCCAGCCGCCCAAGTTCGAGGTGGATGTAAGCAGCTTCGAGGAGGTGCCGGCGAAGACGCTTGAACTGAACGGAATCGGCGTTGCGGATCTTTGGACGGACGTGCCTTTGGTGTTCGCACCCTATGCGGAGAACCGCGAGCTTGGCGGGTTCATCCTGATCGACCGGGTGACCAACGAGACGGTCGGTGCCGGGCTGATCAATTATGCGCTTCGGCGGTCGAACAACATTCATGCCCAGGTGCTCGACGTCAGCCGCGAGGCTCGGGCGGCGATGAAGGGGCAGAAGGCGCGGCTTTTGTGGTTCACGGGGTTGAGCGGGGCGGGGAAATCGACCGTGGCCAATTTGGTGGAGAAGAAGCTGTTTGCGCTGGGGCGGCACAGCTTTTTGCTCGACGGCGACAATGTGCGGCTCGGGCTGAACCGCGATCTGGGCTTTTCGGACGCGGACCGGGCGGAGAACGTGCGGCGGGTGGGGGAGACGGCGAAGCTGATGCTCGACGCCGGGCTGATCGTGCTTGCGGCGTTCATCAGCCCGTTCCGCGCCGAGCGGCGGACGGTTCGGGAGATGGTGCCCGAGGGCGAGTTCGTTGAGATCTTCATCGATGTGCCGCTGGCGGTTGCGGAGGAGCGGGATCCGAAGGGCTTGTACGCCAAGGCGCGGGGCGGGTTGATCCCGAACTTCACCGGGATTGGATCGGCTTATGAAGCGCCCGAGGCGCCGGAGATTCGGATCGACGCAGCGCGGATGACGCCGGAGGAAGCGGCGGAGGAGATTGTGCGGTATCTTCTGGGGTGAGGGCTCCCCTCCCTGAAAGGGAGGGGCAGGGGTGGGTGCGAGCCGCAGGCGAGCTCTTCTGCTTTTGCGCGGTCGGCCGTCTTCGGGGGCATCGAGCCCCCTCAGCCGGTACCCACCCCTGGCCCCTCCCTTGCAGGGAGGGGAAATCGTGTGGCTCACCGCCCCTCCATCGCGCTGTACTGGAAGACGCGATAGCGCGTCTTCTGCTGGGCGCGGATGTTGGTGGCGAGGCGGCCGTGGAGGGCGTGGTCCCAGGTGGCCCAGCGGGTGATGAGGGCTTCGGCGCCGGTGCCGCTTTCCTGAATAATGAGCACCTGTTTGAGGAGGTCGGTGACGGCGCCGTGGTAGCGGTCGTAGTCGATGCGCAGCTTGGCGGTGGCGGGGTCGAACTTGAGCACGCCCTTATCCAGGAAGTAGTTCATCTGCATGAGCTGCATCATGTTGTAGGGCTGCTCGCGGCGCGGCTTGTTGTTCTGGAGCGTGCGCAGGATCCCGGCGGCGTAGACGGCGCGGAGCTGGTCGTCGGTGTAATAGCCCCGGCGGCGAAGCTCCTTGGCGACGAAGAGCGAGACGAGGTCCGCCTTCATTTCCTCGATCAGGTTGGCGTCGGCGCCGAGCGCGGCATCGAGCTGGCGGCCGTCATTGGTGACATCCGGGCCGAGATAGTGGCCGACCTCGTGCCAGAGCGTGCGGTAGAAACCGGCGTCGGCGGTAAGGTGCTTGGCCTGCTCGGGCACGACAGCGGCGCCGAACACGTCGCCGGTGCCGCTGAAGATGCTTGGATCGCGCATGATGTTGGCGCGCAAGAGGATGATCGAGCCGTAGCGGTCGGCGAGATAGGCTTCGTTGGGCAGGTTGGTCGCGGTGTTGCCGCCGCGCGCCTGGCCGAAATCGGCGATCACATCGTAGACGCCGACCGGAATGTTCTCGCGCACCTTCTTGTGGCGGGCGGTGGGCAGCATGTCCTCCAGCGCCTGGATTCCCTGCATGGCTTTGCGAAGCTCGGCGGTTTCGTCGGTGCGGGTGGCGAGCAGGGAGAGGGCGTAGAAAGCGCGGGTGCCGTAGAGCTCGTCGTCATAGGTTTCGTAGGCGCCGATCTGGGCGTTGAGGTTCTTGAAGCGGCCGCTGATCCAGGCGGCGTCGCCCGATTCGTAATCGTCGGAGAGGAGATCTCGGGCGCGGTTCCGGAGGTATTTGGCGAACCCCCAGTCGGAGCTTTCCACCGCGGCGCCGGCGTCGCTCAAGAGGCCGTGGGCGCGGATCATCTCGTCGGCATAAGCGAGCGAATAAGGGACGGCGTAGAGGGTGGCCCGGTTCGGGTGCTTGCCGAGTTGTTCGAGGCGGGCGCGGAGGCCCGGGTGGAGGGTGTCGAGCACCGGATATTGGCGCAGCTTGGCGATGTCGCGCTTGAGCACGGCAAGCTCGGCGCGGCGGACGACGGAGCGCACTTCGGTGAGCGAGGCGCGCTCGGCGGGATGGGCGGCGAGGTAGGCGTCGACCTCGGCTTTGGTTATCGCCCACGGGTAGACGTTCTTGCCCGGCGGCGCGTTCTCGATGGCGACGAACGGCTCGCGGCGGTTGTCGAGGGTGGTGGCGATCGGGCCGCCGAAAAGGGTGTAGAGCGTGCCGAGGTTGCGGCCGTGCGGGTCGGTGCGGCCGGCGAGCGAGTCGCGGGCCTGAAGCGCGCCGCGGTGGCGTTGCATCTCGTAAACGTTCTGGAAGATGCGGCCGACCTCGATCAGCTTGGCGACGGCGATGCGCTCGCCGGGGGTGAGGTGGGCGAGGCTCGGCGCGAGACGGGTGGTCTGCGTCTTGTCGAGGATCTCCTGGACCTGCGCAGGGGTGTATTCGCGGGCGGCGGCGCTTTGCGCCGGGGCCGGAGATTGCGCCGAAACAGCAGGCGCGAGGGCGCCGAAGCTGACCAAAGTTAGGGGTCCCATGAGCGGGAAAAACCAGCGGCTGCGGCCGCCCGGCCGGGTGCGCCGGCTCCCCAGCGACACAGTGTTGCCGTGCCCGATCTCCAGCCTATTCATCAACCCCTCCAAAGCCACGCTTGCGGCGGCGACCATGGCAGGCGAAACCCAAGTAGGAAATGGCTTTGCGGAGGTCGGGAGCAGGATGGGAAAGGCAGTGAAGGGCAATCTGGCCGCATTGCTGCTGGTCCTGGCTACGGCCGGCTGTGCGGCGCCGCAGGCCAACGCCCGGCGGGACGCGGTCCCCGCGCCGGCGCACACCGCGCTTGCCTGGGCGACGTTCAACGGGCGGGCGATCACCGGGGCGCATGCGCAGGGCCTTGCCGACAAGGCGGCGGGGCGAAGGCTGACGGTGGACGATCCGGTGCGGGTGGCCTCGATCAGCAAGCTGGTGGTGGCGCTCGGCGTGATGCGGCTGGTCGAGCAGGGCAAGATCGACCTCGACCGCGACGTTTCGGACACGCTCGGCTGGCGGCTGCGCAATCCGGCCTTTCCGGACGTGCCGATTACCTTGCGGCTGCTGCTTTCGCACCGCTCCAGCCTGCGAGACGAGGTGGATTATGTCATCCCGCTTGGGAAGACGGTGCAGGGGGTGGTTGCCGACCCCAAGGCGTTCGATCCCGAGCACGCGCCGGGCAGCTACTTTCGCTATTCCAATCTCGGCTTTCCGGTGGTGGGGACGGTGCTGGAAAAGGCGACGGGCGAGCGCTTCGACCGGCTGATGCGGCGGCTGGTGCTCGAGCCGATGAAGCTCGATGCGTGCTTCAATTGGTCGGGCTGCTCGGCGGCGAAGGTGGCGCGGGCGGCGGTGCTGTACCGCGCGAATGGCGACGTCGCTCTAGACGACCTCAAAGGCGCCGCGCCCGACTGCCTGGTAAACCGCGCGCCGGGTGCGCCGTGCGATCTCCGGGCTTACCCGATCGGCACGCATGGCGGCCTGTTCTCGCCTCAAGGCGGCCTGCGCATCTCGGTGCGCGACCTGGCCGTGATCGGGCAGTTGCTGCTGCGCAAGGGCCGGCTGGCGGACGGGACACGGCTGGTCTCCGAGGCGAGCCTTGCCGAGATGATGCGCCCGCATTGGCGCTTCGACGGGGCGAACGGCGAGACGGAGAAAGGCTTCTACTGCGCCTATGGGCTGGCGGTGCAGATGCTGGGCCAATGCGCGCCAGGCGACGACCCATTCGGTGACGGCCGAGCTCGGATCGGCCATGCGGGCGACGCCTACGGCCTCAAGTCGGGCCTTTGGATCGACCCGGAGCGCGGCACGGGCATCGCCTATTTCGCGATCGGCATCGGCGAGGCGGGCCCGCGCGGCCGCTCGGCATATTGGACGATCGAGGAGTGGTTGGCCGCGAAGGGCCGGTGACCTTCACTTCTGCCGTTTTTGTTCACCCAAAAGCGCGAAGGCGGCGCGTGAGCGCCCTCTAACAAAGTGCATTCTGGCATGCGCCGCGTTGAGGGCGAGGCACTCGATAGAGGGGGCGCTTTGCGCCTTTGTGTGACCCAAACAGCCTGTGAACCGCCGGCCAATGTCGCTCACATGCCAGGGTCCAGCTCCGCAGGCGAGACCCAGGAGACGCCGTCGAACACATAGTCCGGGGTAGCGCCGTCCTCGATGCCGATGTGTTTAAGAAAGGATGCAGCGAACATCTCCCCGCGTGCGGCCACGGCACGATCCGCAGACTGTAGCCCCCGCGAGGAGAGCAGGCTGCGCCGAGGTCCGCTCAACGCTGCGTGCATCCGGTCGACCTGACCGGCCGAGAACATGAACATGGCGGTATCATCGACATAGTCCATGAAGTTCATGAAGAGGTCTCCGTTCGGACCATTGCCGCAGGATACCTTCGGGAATGCCGGGGTGCCTCCGTTGGAGCCCCCCTGGTTGGGGGTGTCGGAAACGTTGTCCGACCTGCTGCAGGCGCCGTCATCATCGCCCCAGATGTGCAGGAGATCGAGCCAGTGGCCGACCTCATGCGTCACGGTTCGGCCAAGATCATATTCAGGCCGCGCAGTGCCGCCGCTTCCAAAGCAGGTATAGTCGATCACTACCCCGTCCCGCCATGCGGCGGAGCCTGGGAAGGCAGCGTAGCCTAAAGGGTTCCGGCCCATGTTGCATACCCAGATGTTGAGGTAGTCGCCCCGGGGCCAGGCCGCGGCGCCAGTGCCGGCCATTTTCAGTTCGGCATCGATCGCTGCTCCGGAGTCCTCGTCAGGCTGCAATTGCCGCGCCGGGAACTGCACGATGGACGTTTCGACACGCGTTATGCCGGTGGTCGGGCGGCCAAAGGGGTCGCAGCGGGCGAGCTGGAACTCTATCCCCGCGTCGTCTGCAAGGGCGCGGAACACCTCCGGCAGGTTCGCGCGATCGGCATTGGCGCCCCTGAAATCGGCATTCAGCGTCCGCAGCTGTGCCTGAACTTGAGCGTCGGTGACTTTCGCCTGATCGCGGTGCTCGACCAGGTGGACTACGACGGGGATCGTGACCAAGTTCGGCAGCCGCGCCGTGCGCGCCAAACGGCCCGACGTTTCGATCAGCCGTCGAGTTTCGGCATAGCCCTTCTCGTTCGCGGCGGCGTAAAAATGATATCCCATGAAGCCGCAGTTCCGTGTCATCTTTCGTCTCCCCGCCATCCGCCCAGCCACGCTTCCTCACCGGCTGCCGATGTGCCGCGTGTTCATAGAATTAGGACGGTTGTGAAGAAGGACGCGTGACGCTCATCACGCGCTGGTCACGCTCTTCAGCACTCCACGACGTTTACCGCGAGGCCGCCGAGCGAGGTTTCCTTGTAGCGTTCGTTCATGTCGAGGCCGGTTCTGCGCATAGTTTCGATGACCTGGTCGAGGCTGACGAGGTGGGAGCCGTCGCCGACGAGGGCGAGGCGGCTGGCTTCGATGGCCTTGATCGCGCCGACGGCGTTGCGTTCGATGCAGGGGACCTGGACGAGCCCGGCGACGGGATCGCAGGTCAGGCCGAGATTGTGCTCCATGCCGATTTCGGCAGCGTTCTCGACCTGGGCGACGGTGCCGCCGAGCGCGGCCGTAAGGCCGGCGGCGGCCATCGAGCAGGCGACTCCGACCTCGCCCTGGCAGCCGACTTCGGCGCCGGAGATGGACGCGTTTTCCTTGAACAGGGAGCCGACCGCGGCGGCGGTGAGCAGGAAGACGCGCACGCCTTCCTCGTTCGAATGGGGGGTGAAGCGCTGGTAGTAGCGCAGGATTGCGGGGACGATCCCGGCGGCGCCGTTGGTGGGGGCGGTGACGACCCGGCCGCCGGCGGCGTTCTCCTCGTTGACGGAGAGGGCCCAGAGGTTGACCCAGTCGAGCACGGTGAGCGGGTCCTGGAGCGTCCGTTCGGCGCGTTCGAGGAGCAGGCGGTAGAGGCCGGGGGCGCGGCGTTTCACCTTGAGGCCGCCGGGGAGGATGCCCTCCTGACCGATGCCGCGGTCGATGCAGCGGGCCATGGCGTCGGAGATTGCGGCGAGGCGGGTGTTTATCTCCTCGTCCGAATAACCGGCGCGTTCGTTGGCGCGGGCGACGTCGGCGATGGTCATGCCCTCGCGCTCGGCGATGGTGAGGAGTTCGGCGGCGCAGTGGTAGTTGAAGGGGATGTCCCAGGCGCCCTCCGGGGGGGCGTTGCGGGTGATGGCGGCTTCGTCGACGATGGCGCCGCCGCCGGTGGAGTAATAGACGCTGCTTTCGAGGAGCGCGCCGCCAGCGTCGAAGGCGGCGAAGCGCATGCCGTTCGAGTGGTGGGGGAGGCGTTCGCGCTGCAGGAAGCGCAGATCGCGCGGTTCGTCGAAGGCGATGTCGTGGGCGGCGCCGAGGGAGAGGCGGCCGGTTTCGCGGATTCGGGCGACGATCTGCTCGGCCTCGTCGGGGTCGATCTTGTCGGGACGCTGGCCGGAGAGGCCGAGCAGGATCGCGCGATCGGTGGCGTGGCCTTTGCCGGTGAGGGCGAGGCTGCCGTAGAGGTCGACTTCCACGCGGTCGGCGGTTTGGAGCAGGCTCTTTTGTTGCAGCGTCTCGACAAAGCGGCAGGCGGCCGTCATCGGCCCCATGGTATGCGAGCTCGACGGGCCGACCCCGATCTTGAAGAGATCGAAAACCGATGTGACCAAAACCTTGTCTCCTGACGCCCCGGCAGATGGGCCGCCGACGCGCTTCTGGCAAGCGGGGAAGCCCTTCGTGCTGCTCGACTTTCCGGGCGGCGCGCGTCTGTATCGCGGTGCGCGGGAGGTGGTGGAGGCGCGTAGCGCGGCGGAGGTGCGGCCGGCGCTGGAGCGACTCAGGGGGCGCGAGGCGGCGGGGTTTCTGGCGTATGAGGCGGGGCATCCGCTGGAGCGCAAGCTTGCGCCGGTGGTGCGGGACGCGGGCGATGGGGAGCCGCCGCTTTTGTGGTTCGGGCTGTTCGACGGGTGGGAGCCTGTCGATGTGGCGGAGCTTCCGGAGCCCGAGGGCGCTTGGGCGGGGCGGCCGGAGCCGCTGATCGAGGCGGCCGACTACCTTGCGCAGGCGGAGCGGGTGCGGGAGCATATCCTGGCCGGCGACGTGTACCAGATCAACCTGACTTTTCCGGCCGGGGTGGCGGTGGCGGGGCACCCGCTGGCTTTGTACCGGGCGCTTAAGGCGCGGGCGCGGGCCGGGTGGGGCGGGGTGGTGTTTACCGGCGCGCACTGGATCTTGTCGCTGTCGCCGGAGCTGTTCTTCACGCTTGAAGAGGGGCGGGTGAGGGCGCGGCCGATGAAGGGAACGGCGCCCGCCGGCGGCGATCCCGAGACGCTGCGTAGCGATCCCAAGCAGCGGGCCGAGAACCTGATGATCGTGGATCTGATCCGCAACGATCTGTCGCGGGTGTCGAAGCCGGGGTCGGTGAAGGTGCCGGAGCTGTTCGCGGTGGAGACCTATCCGACGGTGCAGCAGATGACGTCCACCGTGACGGCGGAGCTGGAGGACGGGGTGGATGCGGTGGACCTGCTGCTCGCCACCTTTCCGTGCGGATCGGTGACCGGGGCGCCGAAGATTCGGGCGATGGAAATCATCGCCGGGCTCGAAGCGGGGCCGCGCGGCGTTTATACCGGGTCGATCGGCGCGCTTGCGCACGGCGGCGGGGCGGCGTTCAATGTCGCCATCCGGACGTTGACCCTGCCCGTAGGTGCGGGGTCGGCGCGGATGGGGCTCGGCTCCGGCATCGTCGCCGACAGCCAAGCGGCGGACGAATGGCGCGAGTGCCTGGCCAAGGGAGCGTTTGTGGAAGACCGCCGGAGCTTCGACCTTTTCGAGACGATGCGCTTCGATCCGCATGACGGGCTGCCCGACCTGGAGCGGCATCTGGCGCGGATGAAGCGAAGCGCGGACGCGTTCGGCTTTCCGTTCGACCGGCACGATGCGCGCAATGAGCTTCAGGCGGCGACGTTCGCGCTGCGCAGTCCGCGCAAGCTTCGGCTGACCCTATCGCGGACGGGGGCGATTGCGATCGAGGTGCGGGCGCTGCCGGTCGAGGCGGTGGAGCCGGTGGACGTGGCGCTGGCGAGGCTGCCGGTGGAGGCGGAGGATTTCCGGCTTCGGCACAAAACGAGCGACCGGCGCTTCTACGACGCGGCGCGGGAGGCGGCGGGGGCGTATGAGGTGGTATTCGAGGGGGCGGACGGGTTCCTGACCGAGGGGAGCTTTACCAGCCTGTTCGTGGAGCGGGACGGGATGCTGGTGACTCCGCCGCTGAGCCGCGGGCTGCTGCAGGGAATATTGCGCGAGCGGTTGATCGAGGAGGGGCAGGCGGTGGAAGGCGATCTGCGGGCCGGGGATCTGGCCGGCGGCTTCTTTATCGGCAATGCCGTGCGCGGGCTGATCGAGGCACGGCTGGTTTAGGCTGCCAGCGGGAACCTCAGGAGGCGGTCGGCTACGGGGATGAGGGCTTCGGCGCGGGGGCCGACGGCGCGGACGATTTCGGGGTGGGCGGCGTCGAGGCCGCCGGTGAGGGCGCCGAAAGCGGGCAGGATGACCTTGCGCTCCGTCGCGACGAAGCAGCGGCGCGAGACCTGGCGGCCGCGGTGGCTGACCCGCAGCTTGGGGTGGAAATGGCCGGAGAGCTCGGGCCGCGGTTCGGCGGGATCGGCCTGGTGGCGGAGCAGAAGGCCGTCCACTTCGGCCTCCTCGACGACGTCGCCGCCGCAGTGATCGGCAATGCCGGGATCGTGGTTGCCGGTGATCCAGGTCCAGTTTGTGACGGCGGTGAGGGCAATGAGCATGTCGCGCGCCTGCGCCGGCAGGCGGTCGCAGCCGTGGCGGTCATGGAAGCTGTCGCCGAGGCACCAGATCTCTTCGGCGCCGGTTGCGGTGACGAGGGCGGTCAGGTCGGAAAGGGTGGCGATGCTGTCATAAGGCGGCAGCATCTGGCCGAGGCGCGCGAACCAGCTCGCTTTCTCCAGGTGGAGGTCGGCGACGAGAAGCGCCCGGCGCGACGGCCAGAACAAGGCGCCCTGGGGGAGCGCCATCAACTCGTGATTGCAGAACGAAAAGCGAACCATCAGCCTCGTATAAACGGGCCGGCGCGCGGTTCAAGCGCGGGTGCGTGCGCTTTCGGCTTTTGCTTGTTGCGCGGCGGGGGCGTCGCGCTGCGGTGCCGAGTCCGGGTGAGTCGCGAAGAAGATCACGGCGCCGGCAAGGAAGCCCTGGGCTCCGAGCAGGAACGGATTGGTGAGCGTCTTCAACAACTTCATGGCCGGGGGTGTTTCTTTTGTTCGATCGGAGGAGCCGCCGCGCAGGAGATGCACCGGCCTTGGCCCTCTACATGGGGGCCAAAAGGTGACCGGCAAGTGAATCAGCCGTCGTCGCCTGCCGAAATCTTGCCGCCGGGGAAGACGCGTTCGAGCGCCTTCAATGCGGTGAGGAGGATGAGCGCCATGCCGGCGCCGATCAGCACAAGTGCATATTGGCCGCAGCCGCAGGCGATGCCGACCGCGGCGGCGATCCAGATGTTGGCGGCGGTGGTCATGTTGCGCACCGTGCCGCCGCGCACGAAGATGATCCCGGCGGCGATGAAGCCGATCGACTGGGCAAGGCCCTGGACCGCGCGCAGCGGATCGGGCGCATCGGAGCCCGCGCCCTTCAGCTCCGCATAGAGCAGAAGCGAGGACATCATGATCATCGCCGAGGAGAGTGCGACAAGGGCGTGGGTGCGGATGCCCGCATCGACGCCGCGCATCTCGCGGTCGAGGCCGAGGAGCAGGCCGACGAGAACCGCGAGGCCGAGGCGGAGCGCCAGTTCCCCAACCGAGGTGACTTCGAGCGGATTGGAATGCAGCGTCATTGGTGCGCCTCGGCCAAAAGAATCCGGCGCCGGCACGAGTCCGGCGCCGGTTCCCAACGGCTGGAGGCGTCAGGCGGTTTTGCGCTGCACTTCGGGCTCGTGGCGCGGCTCCGGTCGTGCCTCGGTGACTTCGATGCTTCGCCGCTCGCCGCTGTTGATCTCGATCTTGCGCGGCTTCATCGCGTCGGGGATTTCGCGGACCAGCTCGATCGAGAGCAGGCCGTCCTTCATGTCGGCGCCGTCCACCCGGACGAAATCGGCGAGCTCGAAGCGCCGCTCGAAGGCGCGGGTGGCGATGCCGATATGGAGGTAATTGCCTTCCCGCGCCCGGTTCTCGGCCCTGCGGCCGGTGATCACCAGCATGTTCTGGCGGGCGGTGATGTCGATGTCGCCGGGCGCGAAGCCTGCAACCGCTAAGGTTATGCGGTAGCTGTCGTCGCCGAGCTTCTCGATGTCGAAGGGCGGGTAATTGTCGGCCTGCTCGGTGCGGGCGGATTCGAGGAAATCGAACAACCGGTCGAACCCGACGGTGGACCGGCGATAGGGGGTGAAATCGAAGGTTCTCATGACCTTTGTCCTCCTTGAAGCGACATGGGTGATGAGGCGGCGCGGGCGGCTTGTAAGCTCGCGCCCCTCGCTTGGTACAGGCCGGAAACGGGTACTCGAGTCTTCCGGCGCGGGGGAGGTAGGTGTGGAACCAGATGGGTTCAAGGGGGCCTAAATCCTCCCCTGCATTTGCAGGGGAGGGGGACCACGCGTAGCGTGGTGGAGGGGCGGCGGAGGCGAAGCCGGAGCCGGAGCCGTTTTCCCTCGCTTCGCCTACGGCTGCTTCGCAGCCGGTTCCGGCTTTCAGCATGCCCCCGGCATGCTGAAGCGCCTACACCCCCTCCACCACCCTTCGGGTGGTCCCCCTCCCCTCGAAATCGAGGGGAGGATTTAAGGGCGCAGGTTGGTTTCTACCGCGTTCGCCAGGTCGTCTACGGTGAAGGGCTTGCGCAGGACTGGGGCGCCGGGGCCCAGGGCCGCTTCCAACTGCCCCGTCTCCGCGTAGCCGGTGACGAACACGATCGGCAGTTCGGGCAACATCTCGCGGGCGAGGCGGGCGACGTCGGCGCCGTGCATTCCGGGCATGGCGTAGTCGATGAGGGCGAGGTCGGGCGCCGCGGTTTCGCGGAGCAACGTCAGCGCTTCCTCGCCGCCGCTGGCGCGGTGGACGATGTGGCCGAGCGATTCGAGGGAGTCGCCGAGGAATTGGCGGACGTCGTCGTCATCGTCCACCACGAGCACGGTGGCGCGGCGGCGGCTTTCGGCGGGGATCAGGGAAGCTTCGCGCGGCGCGGCTTCGGCGGCTGGTGGGTCGGAGGCGGGGAGCAGGATGTCGACTCGCGTTCCTTCGCCGAGGCGGCTTTCGATGCGCAGGGTGCCGCCGGACTGGCGGGCGATGCCGTAGACCTGGGCGAGGCCGAGGCCGGTGCCCTTGCCCATCGGCTTGGTGGAATAGAATGGCTCGGTGGCGCGGGCGAGGACCTCCTCGCTCATGCCTTCGCCGCTGTCCTCGACGCTGATCCGGACGAAGTCGCCGGCGGCGTGGTCGGCTTCTTCCGGCAGCGTGACGCAGCCGGTGGAGATGGTCAGGCTACCGCCCTCGGCCATTGCGTCGCGGCCGTTGATGGCGAGGTTGAGGATCGCGTTTTCGAGCTGGTTGGCGTCGCAAAGGGCGAAGCGGGCCTTGCCGTCGAGCCGCACGTCGATCGCCACTTCGCTGCCGATCGTGTGGCGCAGAAGCGTTCGCATATTCTCGATCACGTCGTTGACCGGCACCGGCGCCATGCTGATCCGCTGGATTCGCGAGAAAGCGAGGAGCTGGCCGGTCAGCTTGGCGCCGCGGCGGCTCGATTCCAGAGCGCTTAGCGCCATGCGCTTGAGGCGCGGGTCCTCGACGCGGGAAGCGATGATTTCGAGCCCGCCCATGATGGGGGTGAGGAGATTGTTGAAATCGTGGGCGATTCCGCCGGTGAGCTGGCCGACCGCTTCCATCTTCTGCGCCTGGCGAAGCGCTTCCTCGGCGCGGAGGCGCTCGCCGACCTCGGCCTGGAGGCGGTCCAGCGCCGAACTCAAGTCGATGGTGCGTTCGGCGACTCGCTTCTCAAGCGTTTCATTGCCTTCCCTGAGGGCGGCTTCGGCGTTCTTCAGCTCGGTGATGTCGTGTGCAACCCCGATGAAGCCGGCATGTTCGCCATTGGGGCCCCAGCGCGGCCGCGAGACCGAGCGGATCCAGCGCCATTCGCCGTTGCTCCGGTAGCGGCCGACCAGCTCGAAGGTGCTCAGGCTCGCTTCGCCCGCCATCGATTCCGCGACGATGCGGTTGGCGTCGTCGGGGTGGATGACGGACCGCCAGTCGAAGGTGATCGCTTCCTTGTAGCCGATGCCGAGGAACTCGACGTAGGCGCGGTTGACGAAGCTTCGGGTGCGATCGAGGCGGGTGACCCACATCGGCACCGGTGCGGAATCGGCGATCAGGCGGAAGCGCTCCTCGCTTTCGCGGAGCGCTTCGGCGGCAAGGTGCCGCTCGGTAACATCGTAACCCTGGACGAAGATGCCGCTCGTCTTGTTGTCGGCGCCGACGATCGGCGCGTAGACGAAATCGACCCAATGCTCTTCCACCGGCGCACCGGGGCGCGGCTGGACCTCGACGCCCATGTCGCGGCCGTTGAAGGCCGTGCCGGTGCGGTAAACGCGGTCGAGCAGCTCGAAGAAACCCTGCCCGCTGATGTCGGGCAGCGCTTCGCGCACCGTTTTGCCGGCGAGATCGCGGTGGCCGACGAGCTGGAGGTAGGCGGCGTTGCTGATTTCGAACTGGTGGTCCGGCCCGCGCAGCACCGCCATGAAGCCGGGCGCCTGGTCGAAGAGCTGACGGAGGCGCTCGGCCTCGCTGACCCGCTCGCGCTGGGCGATAACGGTTTGGGTGGTCTCGACGCAGGTGCACAGCATGCCGCCGACACCGCCGGAGCGGTCGCGCACCGGGCTGTAGGAGAAGGTGAAAAAGGTCTGCTCCTCATAGCCCTTGCGGGTCATGGTGAGTGGGAGGTCTTCGTAGAAGGTGGCCTCGCCGGCGAGGGCGCGCTGGGCGATCGGCTGGATGTCGCTCCAGATCTCGATCCAGATGTCCTCGAAGCGGTGGCCGAGCGCAGCGGGATGCTTGCCGCCGAGGATGTCGGTGTAGCCGTCATTGTAGAGGAAGCCGAGCTCCGGACCCCAGGCCAGGAACATCGGGAATTTGGACGACAGTACGATGCTCGTCGCGGTCTTGAGTGCCTGCGGCCAGGCTTCGGGCGGGCCGAGCGGCGAGGTCGTCCAGTCATGCTCGCGCATGCGGCGGCCCATGTCGCCGCCCTCCGTCAGAAAGGCGAGCGGATCGGACTCCGGGGACGCAGGGACGGGGGTCGTCATTGGGCGAACACAAGCTCCAGCACGCGAGGGCCCCCACCCCGGCCGGGGGAGCGAATAGCGAGGGCGGCGGCGTTCGAAAAGACCTCAGCGCGCCGCCTGCTTCTCCACAGCGCGCATCACCCGCAAAAGGTTGCCGCCCATGATCTTGGCGATGTCGGCGTCGGAGAAGCCCTCCTTCCTGAGCCGGGCGGTAATGCGGGGGAGGGAGGCGACATCCTCCATGCCGATGACCCCGCCGCCGCCGTCCCAATCGGCGCCGAGGCCGATATGGTCGACGCCCATGACGCCGATCGAGTGGAGCATGGATTTCATGAACAGCTCGAAGTCGGCTTCGGTGTAGCGGCGCTTGGCGTCGAGCGCGGCCTTGTCGCCGAGGAGGCGCTTGCGCTCGGCGGGGGTGGCGGTTTCCCAGGCTTCCTGGCGGTCGGTGATCCCGTCGCGTTCCGCCGACGTGTCCTGCTGGACCAGGAAGACGGAGTTCATGAACATGACGCCGCCGGCCTTGGCGAGGCGGCGCATGCGATCGTCGTCGATGTTGCGGCGGTGGTCGAACATCGCCTTGGGGCCGGAATGGGAGAGGATGATCGGCGCCTTGGACAGCGCAAGCATCTGATCGAACACCGCGTCCGAGGAATGGCTGCCGTCGACGATCATGCCGAGGCGGTTCATTTCCGCCACCCACTGCTTGCCGAGCGGCGAGAGGCCGTTCCAGCGCGGCGTGTCGGTGGTGGAATCGGCGAACTGGTTGTTCTTGCTGTGCACCGGGCCGGCCATTCGGACACCGAGCTTGTGGTAGTAGCCGAGTAGGGAAAGGTCGTTGCCGAGCGGGTAGCTGTTCTCGATCGACTGGAGGACGACGCGCTTGCCGGATTTGTGGATGCGCTCGACGTCGTCGGCGGTGGTGGCGAAGGCGAGCTTGTCGGGATTGGCGGCGACGACGCGCTGGATTGCGGCGGCGCGGGACAATGCGTCGTTGCGTGCCTTGTTCATCGAGGCCGGATCGAGCCCGCCTTGCGCGGTGTAGATGACGAAGAAACCGCCATCGAGGCCGCCCGCTTCCATGCGCGGGATATCGACCTGGCTGTTGTCCCAGCCATATTCGTGCCAGCGGGTGAAGTCCCAGTCGCCTACGCGTTCGAACAGGACGGGCGTGTCGAGGTGGGTGTCGAGCACCAGCATCTGTTCGTGGAGCAGCCGGTCGGCGGCGCTCACCGTGTCGTGGGCGGCGGCGGGCGCGGGGGTGAGAGCGAGTGCTAAAGCGGTGAGCGGTGCGAAACGCATGCATGATCTCCTGTTGCGGCGAGGATTAGACAAGGCCGGGGGGCAGCGCTAGCGTCTGGCCATGTTCACCGACATGAAGCACGGTGCCTGGATGTCGGCTTTCGGCCCCTTGCTGACATAAACGAACGTCGGCAACGTACAGCGGTGGCCGTGATTAAGCGTTTCCTCCCGTTGCTGCTGCTGGTTCTTCATGCTTCACCAGCGTGGGCTTTATGCTCCGGCGCGAGCGTCGATCAGGAGTATAGCGAGGCGGACGTGGTCGTACGGGCGCGGGTCCTCGAAGGACGAAGGCTTTATGGTGGCGACGAACCATCGCCATCCTATCGCGCGCGCTGGGGTGATTATTCTCCGGTGATGGTTCATCGCTTCCGTGTCTCCGAGGTGTTCAAGGGCCGCCCCGGCCCGACGATCAACCTTTTCCAAGAAGTGACGAGCGGCCGGTTCGAGGTGGATGCCAACGGGGACTATCTAGTCTTCCTCAACTACATTCGTCCTTATCGAGGACGTGGCTCCGCTGTTCGAGGAGCGATGTACGTGCGCTACGCTTGTGGCCAGTCGCGGGTGTGGCAAGAGGTGACGCGCCAGACCATCTCGCGGTTGCGGGCGCTGTCCCGCTCCCGCTGATCGTGCGGGCGGCAATGTCTGTTTCCTCCCGAAGCAGACATTTCGACGCAGCTTCCTCGGGCCTCTCCCGGGTGATAGGATCGCCTCATGTTCACCGACATGAAGCACGGCACCCGCGACGATTGGGCACACATCGCCGCCGAGCACGGACGGCACCAGAAAAGCGCGGCGGCGGCGCAGATCATGGAGAGCCTCGCCCGGCTGGAGCGGATCGAAGTGGGGTTCGGCGCCAACCAGCTCCAGCATTCGCTGATGGCGGGCACGCTGGCGCGGCGGGCCGGGGCGAGCGACGAGGAGGTGGTGGCGGCGCTTTGCCACGATCTCGGCAAGCTGTTCTCGATCCCCAATCACGGGCCGATCGCGGCGGAGATGCTCAAGCCCTATGTGCGCGACGACATCTACCACGCGGTCTACTGGCACCAGGAATTCCAGGGCCGCTATTATTTCGAGCATCTCGGCAAGGACCCGGAAGGGCGGGAACGGTTCGCCGGGGAGAGCTGGTACGGCTTTGCCGAGAAACTGGTCGACGATTGGGACGCGCCGGCCTTCGATCCGGGGTTCGACGCCGATCCGCTGGCGAGCTTCGAACCCGAGGTGGCGAAGGTGTTCAGCACGCCGCGCGCGATGGTCTGACGAGGGGGGCGATGGTGTTGAAGTTCGGGATTGCGGCGGCCGCGTTGCTGGCCGCGGGAGGCGCGGCGGCGCAGACCGGGGCGAAGCACGAGGCCGAGGCGCGCGGGCTTTTCGAAAAGGCGATCTCGTTTCGAACCGCGCAGGGGCAGGGGCAGGTGCCGAAGATGGCCGCCTGGCTTGGGGAGAGGTTGCGGGCCGGCGGGGTGCCCGCGGAGGATATCGTGGTCCTGCCGCACGAGGAGACCGCGGCGATGATCGTGCGCATCCCGGGGCGCAACGCCAAGGCGCGGCCCATCCTGTTCTCGGGCCACATGGATGTGGTCGACGCCCGGCCGGAGGATTGGAAGCGCGATCCGTTCACCCTGGTCGAGGAGAACGGCTATTTTTACGGGCGCGGCACCGGGGACAACAAGGCCGGGGTGGTGGCGCTGGCCTCCACTATCCTGAGGCTCAAGGCGTCGGGCAAGAAGCCGGCGCGCACCCTGGTGTTCGCCTTCGTCGGGGACGAGGAGACGACCTTCGGCACCACCCGGCTGATCGCCGCGCATCCGTGGGTGAAGAACGCCGAGTTCGCGATCAACACCGATGCCGGCGGCGGCACGCTGACCGAGGACGGCAAGCCGCTCATGTATTCGGTGCAGGGGGCGGAGAAGACCTACGCCACCTTCAAGCTGACGGCGCGCAACCCCGGCGGGCACAGCAGCCGGCCGCGCGGCGACAATGCGATCTATGACCTCGCCGAGGCGTTGGTGCGGATCAAGGGTTATGAATTTCCGGCGATGTCGAACGCGCTGACCCGCAGCTATTTCGGCGTGCTCGGCAAGGTGCTTCCGGGCGAGGAAGGCGCGGTGGTGCGGCGCTTCGCGGCCAACCCCGAGGACCCGCAGGCGATTGCCGCGCTGCGGCGCAATCCGGGGCTGGTGGGCACGATCGCCACCACCTGCGTGGCGACGATGCTCAATGCCGGCCACGCCGAAAACGCACTCCCGCAACGTGCCGAGGCGACGGTGAATTGCCGTATCTTCCCCGGCATCAGCGTGGAAAGCGTGCAGGCCAAGCTGGTCGAAGTGGTCGCCAACAAGGACTTGGCGGTGGAGGTGACCGGCAACCCGCAGGCAAGCCCGGTGTCCGAGCCGCGCGCCGACGTGATGGGCGCGATCGCGAAATCGGTGCACGCCCGCTATCCGGGCCTGCCGATCACGCCCTACCAGGAGTCCGGCGGAACCGACGGCGTGATCTACCGAAGTGCCGGGATACCGACCTTTGCCAGCTCCGGCCTGTTCTACCGGGAAAGCGACATCTTCTTCCACGGCCTCGACGAGCGGGTGTCGGTCAAGAGCTTCTATCAGGGGGTCGAGCACATCCACGACCTCGCAGTGACGCTGGGCGGCGTTAAGTAGGGAAAGGCTTCCACCTACTTCGTCATTCCCGCGAAAGCGGGAATCCCGCTTCTTGTTCTCCTGTCTCGCCTCGGCCCAGCCGTCACAAGTAGAAGAAGCGGGACCCCCGCTTTCGCGGGGGTGACGTAAGAGAATTTAGGCAAGTGCCGGTGGAACCCACGCACGGCCGCCTCGGTTTTCCGGCGATGTCTATTCAACCGATCACATGGCCGAGCTTTGCCGACTGGAAAATCGTGCTGGTGCGCACCTGGAAGGAGGGGGGCGACGACAATGTCGGCCTGCTCGCCGCCGGGGTCGCCTTCTATTTCTTCCTCGCGTTCGTGCCGCTGCTCGCGTCGATCGTCCTGACCTATGGCCTGATCGCCGATCCGGCGACGGTGTCCGAGCATATCCGCACCCTTGCCCAGACCCTGCCGCGCGAGGCGGCGGCGATCATCGCCGACCAGCTCAAGGCCATAGCCGGCGGCGAGAAGAGCAGCGGCGAGGGCTTCGGCCTGCTGCTCGCCATCGGCCTTGCCATCTACGGCGCGAGCAAGGGCGCCGGCGCGATCATCACCGCGCTCAACATCGCCTACGAGATCAAGGAAACCCGCGGCTTCATCAGGAACACCCTGGTCTCGCTCGCCACCACGCTCGGCGCGATCGTGATGATCTTTGCGGTGGTGCTCGCCGGATCGTTCATGGGCATGATCGAGCGGGTGCTGCCCTTCTCCTCGCCGGTGCTCCACGTCGTCCTACAGATCGTCTCCGCGCTGATGGCGGTGGCGGTGGTCGGCATCGGGCTGTCGCTTCTCTTCCGCTACGGCCCCAACCGCCCCGACGCGCCCTGGGCGTGGGTGACGCCCGGCTCGGCCGCCGCGACGATCCTGTGGATGCTGGCAAGCCTCGGCTTCGGCCTCTACGTCTCCAACTTCGGCAATTACAACGCGACCTACGGCTCGCTCGGCGGGGTCGTTGTGTTCCTGACCTGGCTCTACCTCACCAGCTACGTCGTGCTGATGGGCGGCGAACTCAATTCGGAGCTGGAGCGGATGCAGGCGGAGAAGAACCCGGCCCTGGCGCCCGCGACGGGGCCGCAGCCGGGCGGGGCTGCCGATGGCGCCAAACCGGTCGGGGCAGCCGCTCAGCCCGCGAAGCCGCTTGTGCCCTCCCAGCCTCGGTCCACGCCGGAACAGGATGACTCGGGAAACAAGACCGCGCTCGCGCTCCTGCTCGGCGGCGGCGCGGCGCTGGGCCTTCGCTTGTGGCGTGGCCGGCGCCGCAAGGAGAGCGGAGAAGTCTTCTACACCTACAAGGAAAAAGGCGCGTCGCTGCACCTCGACGCCTGAGCGTCAATCTCGCCGCATCGCCACTTCGGCGAGGCTCTCCGCCTCGATCAGCAGTTGATCGTCCGAGGTGCCGGTGGCGGTGCGTTCGCGGCCGACGATGACCAGGACTGGGACGGCCATCGGCGAGACGCGGTCGAGGGTGACGTGGAGCATGGTGCCCTGGGCGCGGTCGAGGAGGCGGGCGAGGCGGCCGACGTCGGTCATCCGCTCGCGGGCGTCGTTCCAGGCGGCGCGGAGCAGGAGGTGGTCGGGCTCGTAGCGGCGAAGCACGTCGTAGATGAGGTCGGTGGAGAAGGTGACCTGCTTGCCGGTCTTGCGCTTGCCCGGGTGGTGGCGCTCGACGAGGCCGCCGATCACCGCGACCTCGCGGAACGCACGCTTGAGGAGATTCGAGCCTTGCACCCACTCGACGAACTCGTTTTCGAGGATGTCGGGGGAGAACAAGGCGGCCGGGTCGGTGATCGGCTCGAGCCCGTAGCAGGCGAGCGCGTAATCGTTGGAGACGAAGCCGAGCGGTTTTAGCCCCGAGCTTTCCATGCGGCGGGTGATCAGCATGCCGAGCGACTGGTGGGCGTTCCAGCCTTCGAAGCTGTAGGCGACCATGTAGTGGCGGTGCTCGTGCGGGAAGGTCTCGACGAGGAGCTGGTCGGGGCGTGGCAATACGGAGCGGTAGGCCTGCACTTCCAGCCAGTCGCGCACGTCGTCCGGGAAGCGCGGCCACTCGTCGCGGTCGTAGAGGAAGTTGCGTACGCGGTCGGCGAGGTTGGTGCTCATCGCCATGCGGGCGCCCACATAAGTGGGGATGCGGGCGGATTTGGTGGAGGCGCGGACCTGGAGGTCGGTGCCTTCGATCCGCTCCACCTCCAGCACCAGGCCGGCGAAGTAGAAGGTGTCGCCGGGGGAGAGCGTCGAGGCGAAATATTCTTCCACGGTGCCGAGCTTGCGGCCGTTGCGGAAGCGCACGTCGAGCAAGGGCGCGTCGACGATGATGCCGGCGTTCATGCGGTGCTGCTGGATGAAGCGGGGGTGGGAGACCCGCCAGGTGGCGCCGGTCCCCGGAGTCGGGTCGGGCTCGCGGGTCAGGCGGCGGAAGCGGTCATAGGCTTTCAGCGAATAACCGCCGCTTTCGATATATTCGAGGACCTGGCGGAAGAGATCGGCGGAGAGGCCGGCGTAGGGCGCGGCGCTGCGAACCTCGTCCAGCATCTCGTCCTCGCGGAACGGCGCGGCGCAGGCGGCGGCCATGACGTGCTGCGCGAGGACGTCGAGGGCGCCGGGGCGGAAGATTTCGGGGTCCAGTTCGCCATCCTCGATCGCGTCGAGGGCGGCGCGGGCTTCGAGATATTCGAAGCGGTTGCCGGGGACGAGGATGGCCTGGGAGGGCTCGTCGAGGCGGTGATTGGCCCGGCCGATGCGTTGCAGCAGGCGCGACGAGCCCTTGGGCGCGCCCATCTGGACGACCAAATCGACGTCGCCCCAGTCTACGCCGAGATCGAGGCTGGCCGTGCAGACGAGACCGCGCAGCCGCCCGTCCGCCATCGCCGACTCGAC